>Ga0265797_10005470_pt1 | contig 18530 bp, 10 predicted proteins | sample P2T30metagenome_FD_192433 | JGI IMG/M metagenome (GOLD analysis project Ga0265797, IMG submission 192433) | Plant litter microbial communities from East Loma Ridge, Irvine, California - P2 T30 | ecosystem: Environmental > Terrestrial > Plant litter > Unclassified | place: USA: California... | reverse complement strand
GTCGGTCGACGCAGGGACTCCGCCACGTCGCCCGCCAGCTCCCCCGTCGCCCGCACGGCGACGAACGGCGCCGCATCGCCGGAAGGATCCACCTGGCCCGCGACGAGCGCCACGGGGACGCCCGCGGCCCGCGCCAGGCCGACGACGTGCGACACGGCCTTCCCCTCCGCGGTCTGCCCGTCGAAGCGCCCCTCGCCCGTGACGACGAGGTCGGCCCCGGCGATCGCCGCGGCGAGCCCGAGGGCCTCGCCCACGGCGGACGCACCGCCCACGATCTGCGCGCCCCACGCGAGCAGGCCGAAGGCGACGCCTCCTGCCGCTCCCGCGCCGGGGGTCGAGCCGTCGGCGGCCACCAGCGCGGCCCAGTGCTCGAGGCCCGACTCCAGGGCCAGCACGTCGTCGGGATCGGCGCCCTTCTGCGGACCGTAGACCGCGGCCGCTCCCCGGGGCCCGAGCAGGGGCGCCGCCACGTCGGTGAGCAGGACGACGCCCCGGGCCGGCAGGGGCAGGAGGCCCGTGAGATCGAGCCGGACGGCCGACGACAGCCCCCGCCCGCCGTCCGGGACCTCCTCCCCCAACGAGTCCACGAGGCGGGCCCCGAGCTCGCGGAGCACGCTCGCGCCGCCGTCCGTCGACGCACTGCCGCCCAGGCCGACCAGGAGGCGCGTGGCACCGGCGTCGAGGGCTGCGGCGAGCACGCGCCCCAGGCCGCGCGCGTGGGCGTCGAGCGGGCGGGGCTCCGCCAGCAGCGGGAGCCCGCTCGCCGAGGCCAGCTCGACCACGGCCGTGCCGTCCGGCAGGGCGAGCCACTCTGCCTCGACGGGGCGGCCGTCGGGACCGGGCACCGTCGTCCGGTGGACGACCGCGTCGGGCAGCGCTCTGCGGAAGGCCTCGACGGTGCCTTCCCCACCGTCGGCGAGGGGCAGCTCCTGCACGAGGTCGTCGGGGCGGGCCGAGCGCCAGCCGGCCGCGATCTCGGCGGCGACGACGGCAGCGGGAGCCGTGCCCTTGAAGGAGTCGGGGGCGACGACGACGCGCAGGCTGCTCATGGGGACACTGTGCCAGTCGCGCACCCTCGGAGGGGGAAACGCGAAGAACCCCTGGTCCAGGAGGACCAGGGGTTCTTCGTCTGTGTCGCGTTCTCGTTGCGGGGGCAGGATTTGAACCTACGACCTCTGGGTTATGAGCCCAGCGAGCTACCGAACTGCTCCACCCCGCGGCACAAGAAGAGACACTAGCACGGGTTCTGAGCGAGCACCAAATCGAGGTGCCGGGCGGGGACCGCGACGCGGCCCCCGCCCCGCATCACTCGCCGTCCGACGCCGCCACGGCCGCCTCGAGGGCGTCCTGCAGGCGGGCGTCCGCCTGCGCGGCCGCGACGAGGTCGTTGTCCGCGTACGCGGACTGGCGGTCCGAGAGCGCCTGCTGGGCGTCGGCCAGGGCCGCGTCCAGGTCGGCGTTGCCGGTGCTGCCACCGGCACCGGGCGTCGGCGCCGCCTCGTCGGCCGCGCCGTCGTCCGTGGCGCCGTCGTCCGTCGCGCCCTCGTCGGCGCCGCCCGCGGTCTCGTCGTCGGGCGTCGACGTCACGGGGACGTCGCCGTCGCCGGCCTGGGCGCCCGAGTTGCCACCGAAGAGGCTGTCGAGCGAGGCGTCGAGCGTGTCCTCGAAGGCGATCTGCTCGCCGAACGAGGTCAGGACCTTCCGCAGCACCGGGTACGAGGTGTCGCTGTTCGACTCGACGTAGATGGGCTGCACGTAGAGCAGACCGCCACCGACCGGGAGCGTGAGCAGGTTGCCCCGCACGACGTTGGTGTCGCCGCGCTGCAGCAGGGCCAGCTGGTTCGCCACCGCGGTGTCGGTGTTGAAGTTGGCCTGCACCTGCCCGGGACCGGGCACGCTGTCCGTCGCCGGGACGGTGAGCAGGCTCAGCCGGCCGTAGTCGCCGCCGATCTCACCGGGCGTCCCGCCCGCATCGCTGTTCGCAGCCAGGTAGCCGGTCAGCACGTTGCGCGCGTTGTCGCCCGTCTGCTGCGGGATGTACGTCGAGTACATCGAGAAGGCCGGGTCCTGGCCGGGGAGCTGCAGCGTCAGGTAGTACGGCGGCTGCAGCGCGCGGTCGGCGGCGGTGCTCGTCGGCTCGTTGGGCGTCACCCACGCGTCGTCGGACGAGTAGAACGAGTCGGCGTTCGTCACGTGGTACGTGCCGAGGATCGCGCGCTGGACCTTGAACATGTCCTGCGGGTAGCGCACGTGGTCCATGACGTCCTCCGACATGTCGGAGAGCGGGCTCAGCGAGGTCGGGAACACCTTCTGCCACGTCTGCAGGATCGGGTCCTCGGTGTCCCACGCGTAGAGCTCGACGGAGCCGTCGTACGCGTCGACCGTCGCCTTGACCGAGTTGCGGATGTAGTTGATCTCGTCGGTCGCGAACGTCGGGCGGGGCGTGTACGTGTCGGCGATGGCGTCCGAGAGGGCGCGCTGGCTCGAGTACGGGTACTCGCTCGTGGTCGTGTAGGCGTCCACGATCCACTTGATGCCCCCGTCGACGACCGCCGGGTAGGGCTCGCTGTCGATGGTGAGGTAGGGCGCGACCTTCTGCACGCGCTCCGCCGGGTCACGGTCGTAGAGGATCTGCGAGTCGTCGTTCACGGCGTCGGAGAGCACGATCTGCTCGGACTGGAACTTGATGGCGTAGATGAGCCGCTTGAAGACGTTGTCGAGGGTCGGACCACCGTCGCCCTCGAAGGTCGTGGTCGCGTTGTTGCTCTCCTCGTTGCCCTCGGAGGGGTAGTCGAGCTCGATGTCGCGCTCCCCGGTCCCGCCGACGACCGAATAGGCCGGCGACTCCTGCCCGAAGTAGACGCGCGGCTCGTAGCCGTCCTCGCCGCCGAGCGCCCCGTTCACGGGGATGCCCGACTCCAGGAAGACCGGCTGCCCGTCGGGCGAGCGCTGGTTGCCGTAGGCCGCCACGACGCCGTAGCCGTGCGTGTAGACGAACGCGGTGTTGTAGGGCGTGGCCGAGTTGCCGAGCTGGTCGACGTTGAGCTCGCGGACGGCGATGACGGTGTCCTGCTGGGCGCCGTCGATCTCGTAGCGGTCCACCGAGAGGCGCTGCGGGAAGCTGTAGTACTGGCGGTACTGCTGCAGCTGCGCGAAGGCGTCGGTGACGAGGGCGGGGTCGATGATGCGGATGTTCGCCGTCGTGGCCGCGTCGCCGGCCAGGGCGCCGGCCTCGGCGTCGGAGGTCGCGTCGTAGGGCTCCTCCTGGACGTCCGCCACGCCGTAGGCCTCACGTGTGGCCTCGATGTTGCGCGAGATGTACGGCGACTCGACCGTCCGCTCGCTCGGGTCGACCTGGAACCGCTGCACGACCCAGGGGTAGACGCCGCCCACCACGATGCTCACGACGATGAGGCCCGCGGTGCCGATGATCGGCAGGCGCCACCGACCGATGATCGCGGTGACGACGAAGAAGAGGGCCACGACGATCGCGATGCCGGCCAGGATCTGCTTGCCGGGGATCCCGGCGAAGACGTCGGTGTACGTGGCACCGGTGACGACCTTGCCCGTGCCGTCGGCGAGGGTCGCGTACTGGTCGAGCCACAGGCTCACGCCCTGCAGGGCGAGGTAGAGCGCCGCCGTGACGGCCAGCTGCACGCGCGCGGTGCGCGAGATGCGCACCTCGCGGCCGGTGAAGCGGAGGGCTCCGTAGAGGTAGCTCGTCGCGAGCGCGGCGAGGCCGGAGAGGAGCACGACGGCCGACGCGAACGCCACGACGCCCTGGTAGAAGGGCAGCGAGAAGACGTAGAAGCCCAGGTCGAGGCCGAACTGCGCGTCGGTGCTGCCGAAGGGGGTCCGGTTCAGCCACTGGAGCGCGACGGGCCAGCGCGCCGACGACGCGATGCCGCCGAAGAGGCCGAGCACGACGGGGACGCCGATCATGACCACGCGCCGCAGGGGCTCGATGACCTGCTGGTAGCGGTCCAGCTGTGCGTTGAGCTTGGCGTAGACCGGCCGGAACCGGAACGCGACCTCGATGCTGACGTAGACGGGGACGGCCATCGCCAGGAAGCCGACGAGGAACATCACCGCCCCGGCGATCCACTGCGTGGTGAGCACGTCGGCGAAGCCGAGCTGCTGGTACCAGAGGAAGTCCGTCAGCAACGACGAGAAGATGAAGAACGCGATCACCAACGCGGCCAGGACGGCGACGGTGACGAGGACGGGCAATCGGGGCGAACGTCGAACGGGTCGCGACGATGCGGATGACGTCAAGAGGAGGCTCCTGGCTGATCGTGGATGGTCCGCGTCATCCTACGGCGTCGCCCTGGAGCGGGGCCTGGGCGTCGTCAGCGGGCGTCGCAGGTGGGCAGGCCCGAGGCGTCGCCGCCCCCGCCGACCGTCTCGAGCGTGGTCACGGCCTGCTCGAGCGTGTCGACCGCGTAGACGTCGAGCCCGTCCGGCACGTGCCCCACGACCTCGCCGCAGTTGGCCTCGGGAGCCAGGAACACGTCGGCCCCGGCATCGAGGGCGCCGTACATCTTCTGGCGGATGCCGCCGATGCCGCCGACCGTTCCGGAGGCGGTGATGGTGCCCGTGCCGGCGACGTCGAGGCCGCCGTTGAGCTCGCCCGGCGTCGTCTTGTCGATGATCCCGAGCGCGAACATCATGCCGGCGCTGGGGCCGCCCACGCGGTCGAGGCGCAGCTCGACGTCGAAGGGGAACTCGTAGTCGACGCTCACGCCGACGCCGAGGAGCGGCGGGGAGCCGTCGGTCGACGCGGGCGTCACCTCGAGCTCCTGCCGCTCTCCGTCGCGCTCGACGACGACGTCGGCGGGGGCGTCCGTGCCCGCGTCCGCCACGAGGCCGCGGAGGCGGTCGACGTCGGCACCCGACTCGAGGCTCGTGCCCGACACGGCGAGGATCCGATCGCCCACCTGGAGCACGCCCTCCGCAGGGCCGCCCGCCGAGACCTGGCTGACCACGACGCTGCTCGGGACCGTCATCCCCTCGTGCACGAGGGCGGCGGCGATGGCCGCCTGCTGGCTGTTCTCCATGTCGACGGCGTTCTGCTCGTCGACCTGCTCGTTCGAGACGCCGCTCGGGTAGATCGCCTCGACGGGGACGACGGCCAGGCTCGGCCGGAACCAGGCCGACAGCACCTGCGCCCAGGTCGGTCGCTGCTCGACGTTGCCCTGCACGCTCACGGTGAGCAGGTCGAGGCTGCCCGCCGTCGGGTAGGTCTCGGTGCCCTCGATCGTGATCAGGGGGACGTCCTCCCCCTCGTACTCGGCGGAGCCGAGGGTGTCGAAGACCGGGCCGGGCCGCTCGACGAGGTAGGGCGAGGGCAGCACGGCGACCACGACGGCCGCGAGCACCGCCAGGAGGAGCGCCGACCAGCCGACGAGGCGACGGCGGCGGGCACGGCGGTCGGCCGGGGCGTCCGCCGGGGCCGGAGGCTCGAAGAGGGCCAACGGAGTCCTTCCATCTGTTCGCCACGGGCGCATCGGAGGGAGCTGGGGGCCTGTTCCCCGTCCAGCCCGACGCCGTGGCCAGCGGCTAGCGTAGTCGGCATGTCTGATGAATCGCAGCGGGAGCCGGAGGACGAGTTCCGCGACATGCTGCGCCAGTTCCTGTCCGGTGACTCCGAGATCGACCCCTCGAAGCTGGCCGGAGCGGCCGGCCTCCCCGACGACCCCGCGTTCGTCGCGCGCCTGATGAGCCAGCTCCAGGACGCCGTCGCGCGCAGCGGTGACGGCATCGACTGGAGCGTCGCCGTGCAGCAGGCGACGGCCCTCGCCGGCCAGGGAGCCCTGGCCACCGGTCCCGCCGACACCGCCTCGCTCGACCAGGCCTTCCACGTCGCGGCCCTGTGGCTGGCCGACGTCACGGGCGTGGCCGAGCTCACGGTCGCCCCGCGCCTCCTGACCCGTGCGGAGTGGGCGACCGCCACCATGCCGGTCTGGAGCCAGCTCGCCGAGCCCGTCGCCGCGTCGATCGCCGACAGCCTCACCGAGGTCCTGCAGCAGCAGGCCCCCGACGAGATGAAGGGCATGCTCGCCGGGGCAGGGCAGATCATGCGCAGCGTGGGCGGCACGCTCTTCGCGATGCAGCTCGGCCAGGTCGTGGGGCAGCTCTCGACCGAGGTCGTCTCGGGCGGCGACGTGGGCATCCCGCTCCTCGACGACCAGCAGGCGGCCCTGCTCCCCCAGAACGTGGCCGCCTTCGGCGAGGGCCTCGACCTCGAGCGCGACCAGGTCGAGCTGTACCTCGCGGTGCGCGAGCTCGCGCCCGCCCGGCTCTTCCGTCACGCGCGCTGGCTGCGCCTGCACCTCATCTCGTCCATCCGGGAGTTCGCGCAGGGCATCCGCATCGACACGTCGCGCCTCGAGGAGCTGGCCGTCGACCTCGACCCGTCGAACCCCGAGCAGCTGCGCGAGGCCATGGCGAGCGGCGCGCTCATCCCGCCGAAGTCCGACGAGCAGCTCGCGGCCCTCGCCCGGCTCGAGACGACGCTCGCCCTCATCGAGGGCTGGGTCGACGTCGTCACCGCGCAGGCGACCGCCCGGCTCCCCCGGTCCGGTGCGATCGCCGAGACCGTGCGTCGCCGCAGGGCCTCAGGAGGCCCGGCCGAGTCCGCGTTCTCCACCCTCGTCGGCCTCGAGCTCCGGCCGCGCCGCCTGCGCGAGGCCGCGGTCCTGTGGCAGGCGGTCACCGACGCCGTCGGCCACGAACGTCGCGACGACCTGTGGTCGCACCCCGACATCGTGCCGACCGCGGCCGACATCGACGACCCCGACGCGTTCGTGGCCCGGCGCTCGTCGACGGAGCCCCGTTTCGACGACGTCGACCAGGCCATCGAGGACCTCTTGAACGACACCAGCGACGACCGCCCGCGCGAGGCGGAGGACGGCTCCGCGGAGGACCCCGAGCGCTGAGCCACGGGGAGGGTCGCTCGGAGGACCGTCCCTCCCCAGGGCTGATCGTCGGCAGATCTCCCCCTCGGCCTGTGGACGAGCGCGGGGACGACCTGGTCCGGCGGCATCCTCGTCACGTGCTCCTCCGTCTCGATCCCCGTCATCCGGTCGTCTGGCGCGACCCGTCCACCCTCCAGCTCGGCGCCGACCACGTGGTCGCGGTGCTCACCGACGTCGACGGAGCCGACGAACGCCTCCTGGCCGCCCTCGCACGGGGCGTGCGCGGTGGCCCGTCGGCCCTGGCCGTCGTCGCTCGGGCGCCCGCCGACCAGGTGGCGCGGCGCCTCGCCGAGCTCTCCCCCGCGATGGGCCCCGCGCGTCCGCGACCGACCCCTCCGGAGGTCGCCGTGGTGGGCGACGGCCTCCTGGCGACCGCCGTGGCGGACCTCGCCGAGGCCTCCGGCCTGGTCGTCCGCCGCGCGGGCCACGACGACGAGGGCTCCGCGGCCCGGGCGGCCGTCCTCGTGGCCGACCACGTGCTGGCCCCGCGCGACGCGCACCGGTGGCTGCGCGACGACGTCCCCCATCTGCTCGTGCGTCGCGGCGACGCGACCGTCGACGTCGGGCCCTTCGTGCACCCGGGGGCCACGGCCTGTTCGCGGTGCCTCGACCTGGACCGCACCGACGCCGACGCGTGCTGGCCCGCCCTGGCGACCCAGCTCTGGCGACGGGCGGCCCCGCCCCTGCCCCGCCTGCCCCGGGACCTGGCGTCCGCCCTCGCCGTGCAGCGGTTGCGCGCCGAGGTCGGCCTGCCCGGTCCCCTGGTCCCCGCGACCACCGCCCTGCGCGTCGACGCGGTGACGGGAGCGGTCAGCGCCCGCGAGACGCGGCCGCACCCGGCGTGCGGGTGCGCAGCTCCTCCAGGAACCTGCTCGGACGACGCTCTCCGCCACGCCCCTGGCCGGAGCGGCTCCACGACAGTCGCAGGCGTCGCCGCGCTCGGGTGACCCCGACGTAGAGCAGGCGGCGCTCCTCGTCGACGGCGCGTTCGTCCGTGGCGTAGGTGATCGGCACGAGGCCCTCGCTGAGCCCGACGACGTGCACGCTCGTCCACTCCAGGCCCTTGGCGGAGTGCATGGTCGCCAGGGTCACGGCGGGCAGCGTCGGCTCGTGCTGGCCCGCCTGCCTCGTGAACAGCTCGTCGACGAACTGTCGGAGGGTCGTGCCGGCGGGCGAGGCCTCGGCCAGGCCCAGCAGGGCCGACAGCGACTCCCACCGGTCGCGCACGGCACCGCGCTGCTCGGGCGCCTCCTGCGTCCAGCCGAGGGACCGCAGGACGTCGCTCACGGTCTTGAAGAGGGGCTCGTCGACGATGCTCACGGCGGCGCCCTTGAGCATCATGAGCGCCTCCTTGACCTCGCGCTGGTCGAAGAACCGGGTCGCGCCGTGCACGCGCGTGCTGATGCCGAGGTCGCCGAGGGCCCGTTCGAGCAGGGCGGCCTGCACGTTGACGCGGTACAGCACCGCGATCTCCTGCGGCGGGGTGCCGGAGCGGATCTCCGCGGCGACGGCCTCGGCGACGCCGCGGGCCTCCGCACCGTCGGACGGGTACTCGATCACCGGTGGGGGCGTCCCCTCCACGTCGACGGCGGGCTGGAGGTGCAGGGCACCCGGCCGACCGCGCATGAGCTGGTTCGCCGCGTCGACGATGGGTCGCGCGGAGCGGTAGTTCTGCTCGAGGCGCAGGACCGTCGCGTCGTGGTACCGCGACCCGAAGCCGAGCAGGTAGTCGCTCGAGGCACCCGCGAAGGAGTAGATGGTCTGGCTGGCGTCACCGACCACGCAGAGGTCGGTGCGGTCGCCGAGCCACAGGTCGAGGAGGTCCTGCTGCAGCGGCGAGACGTCCTGGTACTCGTCGACGACGAAGAACCGGTACTGCTCACGGACCTGCTGCGCCACCCGGGGTTCGAGCTCGAGCATGCCCACCGTGGCCAGGAGGACGTCCTCGAAGTCGATCTGCCGACGTTCGTCCTTGATGCGCTCGTAGGCGTGCTGCAGGTCGATCGCCTGCTCCGCGCTCACGTTCTGCGGCAGGCTGCGGTCGGGCAGGGCGCGCTCGTAGTCCTCGAACGTCATCCGGGACACCTTGCGCCACTCGATCTCGGCGGCGAGGTCGCGCAGCGACGCGGTGTCGATGCGCAGCCGGAGGCCCTCCGCCGCGTGGGCGAGGAGCTTCGCCTTGCCCTCGAGCAGCCTCGGCACCTGCCCGCCCATCGTCTGGGGCCAGAAGTACGACAGCTGGGAGAGCGCCGACGCGTGGAAGGTCCGTGCCGAGACGCCGCCGGCGCCGAGCAGGCGCAGTCGACCGCGCAGCTCGGCGGCGGCCCGCGACGTGAAGGTCAGCGCCATGACGCGTCCCGGCGTGTAGACGCCCGTCGCGACGCCGTAGGCGATGCGGTGCGTGATGGCCCGCGTCTTGCCCGTCCCCGCCCCGGCCAGCAGGCAGACGGGCCCCAGCAGCGTGTGGGCGGCCACGCGCTGCTGGTCGTCGAGGCCGGCGATGAGGTCGGCGGCGCTCGTCACTGGTCGAGCTCGCCCCCGTACCAGTCCTCGATGACCGCCCGCGCGATCGACGTGCGCCCGGGCAGCAGGATCGAGGGCAGGGCGTCGCGGAGCTCGTCGCGGCTGAACCAGCGCAGGTCGAGGATCTCCGCGCCGTCGGGCGTCAGCGTGCCCGGGTCGACCGGGTCGACGACCGCCCGGAAGCCCAGCATGAGGCTCGCCGGGAACGGCCACGGCTGCGAGCCCAGGTACGTGGCGTCGGTCACCCGCACGCCGGACTCCTCGAAGACCTCGCGCTCGACGGCCTGCTCGAGGGACTCCCCCGGCTCGACGAAACCGGCGAGCAGTGACCAGCGGTTCGACTCCCAGAGCGCGTTGGAGCCGAGCAGGAGGCGGTCCTCCGCGTCGGTGACGGCCACGATGATCGCGGGGTCGGTCCGCGGGAAGACCTCCTGCCGGTCGTCCGGGTCGCGGCGCACCCAGCCGGCCTTGTCGCTGACGAGCGGGCGACCGGTCCGCGGCGAGAAGCGGTGCGAGGCGTGCCAGTTGGCGAGGGCGACGGCCTCGACGGCGAGCCCCACGTCGCGGTCGCTGAGGGTGGTGCCGAGGGCGCGGAGCGTCTGCCAGGCGTCGTCGTCGGCCTCCAGCGCCGCCGCGCCGGCCTCGTCGTAGAGGGCCGCGACGACGGGGGTGCCGACCGGCTCGGGCGAGCCGGGGTCGAGCGAGCGGCCCAGGTAGACGTGGTCGGTGGCCGGCGGCAGGCCCGTCGGCGGCAGCAGCGCGAGACCGCCCCCGGGACGGACGAGCGTGCGGCCGTCACGGAGCGGGAGGACCCGCGTCGCGTCGTCCGCGAGCAGCTCGGCCACGGCCTCCGGTCGTTCGCGCGTCAGGTAGTCGCGGTCCACGCGGTGCCGGGCGAGCGGGAGGCGGGGCGTCAGCGGCGCGGGCATGGAGGACCAATCATCGCGAGTTGTCAGCGTGGCGCGGGGCGGGGCACCGCGTGGCTCGGCCTACCCTGAGGGCATGGCCCGATCCCACCTCACTCTAGCCGCGTTGGCCACGGCCGCCGTCGCCGAGCTCGACGTCACGGCCGCCGCCCCGCACGGCTCGTCGGGCGCCGGCGACTACGACTCCGCGCTCCTCACCGCCCGCGACGGCCACCGGTGGATCGTGCGCGTCCCCCGTCAGCAGCGGGCCGAGGCGAAGCAGTCGGCCGACCTCGTGGCCCTGCGCGCGCTGAGCGTCGGCGTCCGCGGCCGCCTCCCCTTCGGCGTGCCCGCCTACAAGGGCCAGGCACCCCTCGGCCGGACCCGCGGCATCGTGTACGACGTCGTCCCGGGCCGCCACCTGCGGGTCCGCGACGTCACCGTGGGCAGCGGCCTCCCCACCTCGATCGGTCGCGCGCTCGCCGCCGTCCACGCCCTCCCCACGAGCTTCGTCACCGACGCCGGCCTGCCCAGCCGGACCCCGTTCGAGGCCATGCGCCAGGCCGCGTCCCTGGTCGACCGCGCCGCCGCGACGAAGCTGCTCCCCGCCGCCCTGCTCGAGCGCTGGGAGGCGGCGATCCAGAACGCGTCGCTCTGGCAGTTCCAGCCCACGGTCGTCAACGGCGACCTCGAGGCGTCCTCCCTGCTCGTCGACGACGGCACCGTCACGGGCGTGCTCGGGTGGCACGACCTGCAGGTGGGCGATCCCGCGTCCGACCTCGCCTGGCTGCTCGGCGCCGCCCCCGCGGCCGCCGACGAGGCGTTCGACGCCTACGCCACGGCCCGCGGCCAGAGCGACCAGCAGCTGCGGCACCGCGCCGAGCTGCACCGCGAGCTCGACCTGGCCCGGTGGCTGCTGCACGGCACCTCGACGAAGAACACCGAGGTGGTCGACGACGCGGTGCGCCTGATGACGGCCCTCGTCGACGCACTGCACGACGACGACCGCGGGGCCATCGGCTCGGGCGACACGGGTGCCCTCGACGTGCACGACGTCGAGGAGCTCCTCGCGACCACGGAGCGCCGGCACCACTGACGCCGGCGCGGAGCCTCAGGCCCAGAGTGCGGCGGCCCCCTCCACGCCCGCCCAGAGGGCACGGAGCTCGTCGAGGTCCGTGACGTGCCGCGGTCGGAGCACGACGTCGTCGGCCACGAAGTAGAGCACCGCGTCGATGAGCTCCGGGTCGATCGCCCGGTGCGCGGCGTACGCCTGGCGGTACAGGGCCAGCTGCAGCTGACGGAGCTCGAGGTCGTCGTCGTCGGTCGGGGCCCGTCCGGTCTTCCAGTCGACGACCTGCCAGCGCCCGTCGCGCTCGAAGACGGCGTCGAGCTTGCAGACGACGGTGCGTCCGCCGAGCGGCAGGTGGATCTCGACCTCGACGTCGACGGGTTCGAGCGAGGCCCACTCCGAACGCTCGAAGGTCGACTGCAGCTCGGCGAGCCGTCGGGCGTCGTCCGGGTCGACGAGGCCCCGCACCCCGCCGAGGCGCTCGTCGTCGAGGTCGGTCTCCCCGGCCCAGGCGTCGAGGGTCTCGGTGCGACCCTCGGGCCGGTAGCGCTGCTCGACCCACTCGTGGAAGAGCGTGCCCAGGCGGGTCGCCCGGTACGGCCGCTCGGGCAGGGGGCGGCGCAGTCCGGCGGCGACCTTCGCGGGATCGGAGACGTAGTCCTTGAAGCGTGAGGCGGGCACGCGCTGGGGCAGCCCGACGGCCGCGGCGCCCCGACGCAGGGCGTCGCGCTCGCGCAGCAGCAGCTCGATGTCCGCCGCCCTCGTGCCGGGCTCAGGAGGCTCGGGCTCACCCGCCGAGGCACGATCCCGTCGCGCGCGCCCCACCGCGGCCGCCGCGCGCTCGACCTCGCCGCGCCGCCCACCGAACGGCTCGACCGGCCAGGCGAGCTCGCGCCCCTGCTCGGCGAGCGGGTTCTGGTCCGCCTCGGGAGCCTCGGGGAGGACCCCCTCGGGCAGCACGCCCTCGGCGACGAGGTCGACGAGGTACCGGCTGGCCGGGCGGGGCTTGACGGCGGAGGCCCAGAACGAGCCGCTGAGCAGGAGCCGGTCACGGGCCCGCGTCAGCGCCACGTAGGCGAGCCGGCGCTCCTCCGCCTGGTGGCGCTCGCGCAGGGCGTCCTTGAACTCCTCGAGCCCGTCGGCGAACTCCTTCTGGTCGGCCACGCCCCGCCAGGCGAGCACGGGCAGCTCGGCCGCGTCCCCGCGGAAGTCGTAGGGCAGCTCGCCGAAGCCGAGCCAGCCCGAGCCCTCGCGCGGGGTGCCGGGCAGCTCGCCCTCGACGAGCCTCGGCACCGCGACGACGTCCCACTCGAGCCCCTTGGCGCCGTGGATCGTGAGCAGCTGCACCGTGCCCGCCTCGCCCGGCTCGGAGCGCGGCCCCATGTCGTCGCGACGCTCCGCCGCCGACAACCAGGAGAGGAACCCGCCCAGGCTGCCGGTGTCGTCGGTCGCGAGGTACCCCGCGAGCTCGTCGTGGAACGCCTGCAGCCAGGGCCCTCCCCCGCCGGCCCCGGTGGCTGCGTGCACCTCGACGTCGAGCAGCATCTCCTGTTCGACGAGGGTCACCAGGTCGAGCAGGTCGAGCCCGACCCGCCCGCGGAGGAACTGCAGGTGCGCCCCGAGCGCGCGCAGCCGCCGCAGCCCCTCCGGGCTGAAGGAGGCGAGCTGTCCGTGGTCCTCGGGCGCGGTGGCCACGAAGTCGAGCGCGTCGACGATCGAGCCGTGCTCCCCGGCCGCGACGGAGGCCCGGAAGCGCTGCGCCACGACGTCGTCGAGCCGCTGCTGGGCGTGGTCGTGCGAGAAGAGCCACGACGACAGGTCGCGGAGCGCGCCGACGTCGTGGACGCCCAGGCGCCAGCGGGAGCCGGTGAGCAGGCGCAACAGCTCGGAGCCGGCGGCCGGGTCGTGCAGCACGCGCAGGCAGGCGACGAGGTCGACCACCTCGGGCCGTTGCAGGAGCCCCCCGACGCCGAGGACGTGGTGCGGCACGCCTCGCGCCGCGAGCGCCTCGACGAACACGGGCAGCGTGCGCTTCGACCGGAACAGGAGGGCCGCGGAGCGCGGGGCCCCGTCGTCGCGCGGGACGGCGAGCTGGGCGGCGAACCAGTCGGCGACGGCTGCCGCCTCGTCGGGCAGGGTCTGCTGCCAGCTGGCCTCGACGGTGCCCCGTGGGGCTCCCGGTCGCGGCTCGAGCCGGCCGACGACGGCGTCGGCGGAGCGCCCGAGCTCGGCCACGACGGCGTTCGCGGCCTCGAGCACGTGCTCGGCGTTGCGCCAGCTCGTCGACAGGCTGTAGCCCGCTCCGGGCGCGGCCCGGAAGTCGTCGGGGAACCGCCCGAGGTTCGCGGCGCTGGCACCCCGGAACCCGTAGATGGACTGGTGCGGATCGCCCACGGCCATGACGCCCGTCCCGGCGAAGAGCCGCGCGAGCAGTCGCGTCTGCACGACGCTGGTGTCCTGGTACTCGTCGAGCAGCACGACGCGGTAGCGGTCCCGCAGCTCGGCCACCACCTCGGGTGCGGTCTCGCACACCTCGAGGGCGAGCGCGACCTGGTCCGAGTACTCGACCAGCCCGCGTCGTGCCTTCTCGGCGGCGAAGGCCTCGGCGAGCTCGAGCAGCGGGGGCAGGGCCTGCACGCTGCCCACCGCGTCGAGCACGGCCTTGTAGGGGGTGCCCTTCGTCGAGGGCAGCCCGGCGAGCGCGAGGAACTCGTCGGCGAAGCGTCGGACGGGTGCCGCCTCGGTGACGTTCTCGCTCAGGGCGTGCGCGAGCCGGAGCACCGCCTCGGTGAGCGAGTCGACCGACCGGCCCAGCACGGCCAGCCGCTCGTCGGTGCTCGTCACGACGAGCGAGCGGGCGAGCTGCCACGCGGAGGCGTCCCCGAGCACCTGCGACTCCGACTCGCGGCCCACCCGCAGGGCGTTGTCCCGGAAGATGCCGTTGGCGAAGGCGTTGTAGGTGCTCACGGTCGGCACGTCGAAGGGGTCGGCGGCCGCGGCGAGCAGCCCGAGGCGCTCGAGGTCGCCGATGCGCGCCTGGACGCGCTCCCCCAGCTCGCCGGCGGCCTTGCGGGTGAAGGTCAGCCCGAGCACCTGCGAGACCGCCACGTGCCCGTTGGCGAGCAGCCAGACCACGCGGTTGGCCATGGTCTCGGTCTTGCCGCTGCCGGCGCCGGCCACCACGAGCGCGGGCTCGAGCGGTGCCTCGATGACGGCGCGCTGCTCCGGGGTCGGCTCGGGGCGACCCAGCAGCCGGGCGATCTCGACGGCGTCGAGCGGACCGCGGACCTCGTCGCCGCTCATCGCCCGGCCCCCGTCACGTCGCCGACGACGTGGATGCGGCAGGACCCGCCGTGGCGTCCCTCGCAGTGGTCGTCGAGGCGCGCCACGAACACCTGCCCCGCCATGCCGCGGGCGGCCTCCTGCACGCGGTGGCGGAACGCCTCGAGGCCCTCGCCGTCGAGGACGCCCTGGCGGGACTCGCGGTACGGCTTGCCCCGCACGCCGTGCGAGACGAAGAGCAGCGACGCGCCCCCGCTCGCGGCGCCCTCGCCCGCCGCCTCGACGGCACCGGAGGCGAGCGCGAGCTGGTACGAGGCGAGCTGCGGGTGCTCCTGCACCGCAGCCCCGGTCGGGGCGCTGCGCCCCGTCTTGAGGTCGACGATGAGGACGCTGCCGTCGGCGAGCCGCTCGACGCGGTCGATGGAGCCGCGCACCGTGGCCGGGGCGACGTCGAGCTCGAACCGGGACTCGGCCCCGAGGAGCTCCCGCCCCTCGGCGAGCGCGTCGCGGAGGTAGGCGGCGAGGGCGTCGGTCATCGTGCGGGCACGACGTCGCTCGGCCTCCGCGATCCAGGGCGACTCGAAGTGCAGCTCGTGCCAGCGGGCCTCGGCGACCTGCCACAGGGCCTCGGCGTCGACGCCCTCGGCGTCCTCCAGGGCCGCGTGCAGGACCGTGCCGAGCCCCATCGAGGCGGTGGGCGCACCACCGCCGAAGCGCTCCACGAACCAGTGCAGCGGGCACTCCTCGAAGGTCCCCAGCTGCGAGGGCGAGACGGGCACGCGCGCCTCGCCGTCGGCGAGGTCGACGAGCGGTGCCGTCGTGCTGGGCTCGAGCAGGCCCCACCACTCGTCGGGCGCCGCGCCGGCCACGCCCTCGTCGGCGAGCCGGGCGAGCGACGCGGCGGCCTCGGTCGCGACGGTGGACGACCGGCTCGTGACCAGCTGGTGGCGCAGGTGCCCGACGAGTCCGCGGAGCGACAGGGGGTGCCCGGTCGGGGCCGAGGGGAGGTCGCCGGGCAGGAGGCGGTGGAACGCGGAAGGGGCCTCGTCGTCGTTCTCGGTGCACGACAGGACGACCTGCCGGGTCGCCCGCGACACGGCCACCGTGAACAGGCGCAGCTCGTCGGCGAGCACCGCCCCCCGCGCGTCGACCGACGAGGCCACGGCCGAGCGCGGGTCGGTGCCCTCCGCGGCGAGCGCGAGCTCGTCGGGGGCGAGGAGCGCACCACGGAGGCGCAGGTTCGGCCAGACGCCGTCCTGGAGGCGCGCGACGACGACCACGTCGACCTCGGTGCCGACGGCCCCGGACGGGCTGCAGACCAGCACGCTCTCGGCCCGCGCCTGCGGCGAGAGGGTGTCCTCCGGGACCTCGGCGTCGAGGAGGGCGTCGAGGAACCCCACCGCGGGCGCCTCGGGGCTGCGCTCGACGAAGCGCTTGGCGGACGTGAAGAGCGCCACGACGCCGTCGAGGTGGCGGTCGGCCTCGGCCGCGAGGATCCCGTGGCCGCCGGAGCGGGCCGACCACTCGGCGGCGAGGCCGCTGCGCTCCCACAGCCCCCAGAGGACCTCCTCGATGCTCGCCCCGGACGCCGCCGCGCGCCGGGCGCGGTCGAGGCTGAGGGCGAAGCGGCCGGCCCGGGCGGCGGGGCGGGAGTCGATGGTGGCGAACCGCCCCGGCCCCGACAGGGCCTCGACGAGCAGCTCGTCGGCGCCGCGGTCGCCGCCCGTCGCGAGCTCGTCGGAACGCAGCGCGAGCCGGAGTCGGCGCAGCGACAGGGCGTCGAACCCCGCGAGCGGCCCGAGGAGCAGCTCGCCGGCGACCTCGGCGGTGAGGGCGTCGCGACCCACCGCGACGGACGCCGCGAGCAGCAGGTGCTTCGCCCCGTGCTCGTCGCGGACCGCGCGCCCGGCGAGCGAGGTGCGGGTGGGCACCTCGGCCGAGCCCAGCCCGCGGGCCACGCCCTCGACCTGGCCGCCGCTGCGGACGACGACCATCATGCGGGACCACGGCACGCCGCGCAGGAGGTGGTGCTCGCGCAGCACGCGGGCCACGGACGCGATCTCGTGGGCGGGGCTGTCGGCCCGGACGGTCAGCAGCGGCGGCACCTCTCCCTCGCCGGTCGGGTCGTCGGCGTCGCGCCCAGCCGGGGCCGCGTGCTGCCGCCCCGCGGCCGCGGTCCCGATGCGCGCCGTGACGCGCTGGACGAGGTCGCGCAGGGCGGGCCCCTGACGGTGGGCGCGCTCCAGGTGCAGGGTCGTCACGTCGGCGACGCCCAGGCGGGCACCGAGCCGACCGAGGACGTCGGGAGAACCGCCGCGGTACGAGGTCGTCGCGAGGTCGGGATCGCCGAAGGCCACGATCGCGACCCCCCGGCGGACCAGCGCCCGCAGCAGGGCGAGCGTCGACTCCGTCGCGTCCTGCGCGTCGTCGAGCACGACCAGGCGCAGCCCCTCGACCACGGGGGCGGTCTCGCCCCGGTCGAGCGCCGCCACCGCGTAGTCCACCAGCTCGGCCGAGTCGAGGTGGGCACCGCGCCAGGAGCCGAGGACGTCGTGGTACTCGTCGGCGAAGTCGGCGGCGGCCACCCACTCGGGCCGGTCGAGGGCGCTCCCGAGCCGACGCAGGCCCCCACCGTCGACGCCGTGCTCGGTGGCCCGCATGAGGAGCTCGCGCAGCTCGGTCCGGAACCCGCGGAGCGCCCGCACGGTGGGGCCCAGGTGGTCGGGCCAGGACGGCCCGGTGCCCGTCGCCTCGTGGCCGGCCAGCAGCGTGCGGAGCACGGCGTCCTGCTCGCCGCCCGTCACGAGGGTCGGCGGGGCCTGCCCGGCGAGGCGGGCGGCGTGCCCGACGACGTCGAACGCGAGCGAGCTGACGGTCCGCGCGAGCGGCCCGGGCGTGGGCACGTCGAGGCGCCGCGCGATCTGGTCGCGCAGGTGCGTCGCGGTCGCGCGGGCGGGCGTGAGGGCGAGCACCGAGTCCGCGCCGTGCCCGCGACGCTGGACGTGCTCGACGACGAGCTCGACGAGGGTCGTGGTCTTGCCCGAACCGGGTGCTCCGATCACGGCCGCCGTCGTGCCGTCGGGCAGCCCGAGCACGGCCCGCTGCGACGCGTCGAGCCGCACGGTGCCCCTCGCCGGGGAGGGGGCGTCGGCAGCGGCCGGGGCGGTGGTGGTCACGCGCCCACGGTAGCGACCTCCACCGTCACGGCCGTCGTCGGCGCCGTCGCGTGCGCTGTCGGTGAACGCGGGGGCGGCCGGTCGGAGGGTCGGTTATCGTGACGTCGTGGACATTCGCATCGGCATCGCCAACAGCCCCCGTGAGATCACCTTCGAGACGTCGCAGAGCGCGTCCGAGGTCGAGAAGGTCGTCGCCGACGCGCTCGCCGGCGGCGGCACGCACGTGACCCTCTCCGACTCCAAGGGCAAGACCTTCATCGTCCCGACGGCCGCCCTGGCCTACGTCGAGGTCGGCTCGGAGGAGAACCGCCGCGTCGGCTTCGTCAACTGACCGTGGAGCTGCTCCTCGTCGCCGTCGGCGCGCTCCTGGTCGGCCTCCTGGCCCATGCCGCGCTGCCCGGCCGTGACACGCGGGGGCTGCTGCTCGTGCCCGGGCTCACGGTCGCCGTCGCGGCCGTGGCCTGGGTCGCCCTGGGCTGGGCGGGCCTGCCCGGCGGGGTGACGGTCGCCGTGACGGCGCTGCTCGCCGTGGGCGTCGCCGCCGTCGTGCCCCTGCGCCTCACCGGGCGACGTCGGCGGGCCGACACGCAGCTCTTCG
>Ga0265797_10005469_pt1 | contig 18531 bp, 8 predicted proteins | sample P2T30metagenome_FD_192433 | JGI IMG/M metagenome (GOLD analysis project Ga0265797, IMG submission 192433) | Plant litter microbial communities from East Loma Ridge, Irvine, California - P2 T30 | ecosystem: Environmental > Terrestrial > Plant litter > Unclassified | place: USA: California... | reverse complement strand
CCACCATCCTCTCTCAAGTCACTTTTACTTACTTTCCATCCACACTCACAGTTGTTCATACAGACTAGCCATCTGTTGATCATCTTTTCCGTTTTCTTTTCACGACAATCACTGATTAGATCTACACTACTAGCCACAGTGTACCTCGACAACTTCAGTCCATTCAACCATCCGACATCTTCTGTGATTAGCCACCGCAGTCGACCAAACAATTAGATCCGTTCTACTTCGACATCATTTGAATTATACACAGCAACTCAATCAACATTAATCGAACCGATAACTCAATCAAACAACCACAATAATGTCGAACGTTCTACTTTTCGGCGACCAGACCGCCGAGCAGTACCCTCTGCTCCGCAAGACGGTCCTCCGTACTGGCAATGCCAGTCTTTCTACCTTCTTGGAGCGCACATCTGCCGCTCTCCGTGATGAGATCAAGCAACTGGCTCCTCACCAGAGGAAGAAGTTCCCCGACTTCATGACCATCAACAACTTGCTCGACCTCTACTACGAGGCTGGCGAGAAGATTCCCATGCTCGAGTCTGCATTCACCACCATCGCTCAGCTCGGCCACTTCATTGGTTACTTCTCTGAGCACCCCGATGAGCTCCCCAGCGCCCAGAGCACTCGTGTTCTCGCTCTCTGCACTGGTCTCCTCGCTGCTTCCGCCGCTGTCTCTGCCAAGAATATCTCCGACCTCATTCCTCTTGCTGTCGACTTTGTCCGTCTGTCTTTCCGCAGCGGCGCCATGGTCAACACCCGCAAGGAGGCCATGATCCTTAACGGCGAGGACAAGATCAGCTGGAGCACCATCTGCACTGGTACCACCGAGGCCGCCGCTAAGAAGGCTCTCGATGCCTTCCACAAGCAGGCTGGCATCCCCGTTTCCTCCCAGGCTTATGTCAGCGCCGTGTCCGTGATGGCAATCACCATCTCTGGTCCTCCCGCCACCACCAAGCGCTTCTTCGAGTCTGGTGCTCTCAACCCGCAGCAGCGCGTCTCTATCCCCGTCTATGCTCCGTACCACGCTGAGCACCTTTACGGCGAGGATGAGATCAACAAGGTCATTGGTGACTTTGCTGAGAAGCTTGAGGCCCGCCGCCCTGCCTCTATGATCCACTCTTCAGTCACCGGCAAGGCAATCGTCGCCGAGAACACCCTCGAGCTTGTCAAAGACTCCCTGAGGCAAATGCTTCAGCAGCCCGTCCGCTGGGACTACCTTCTCGAGGAGACTGTCTCTCAGATGACTGCCAACAAGGCCAGCACCAAGATCTTCGCCATCGGCGTGAGCAACGTTGCCAACTCCTTGGTTTCCGCGCTTAAGGCTGGCGGTCAGTCTGACGTTTCTGTCACTGACTACACCACCTGGGCCGATGCCGAGGAGAGGGCTTTCGGACGCACTCAGAACGACAAGATCGCTATTGTCGGTATGGCCGGTCGTTACCCCAACGCTGCCAGCCACGAGGCTCTCTGGGACCTTCTCATGAAGGGCCTCGACGTTCACCGCAGAATTCCTGCTGATCGTTTCGATGCCGACGCTCACTGCGACCCATCTGGCAAGGGCAAGAACAAGTCCCACAGCCCCTTCGGTTGCTTCATTGACGAGCCTGGTCTTTTCGACCCCCGCTTCTTCAACATGTCTCCTCGTGAGGCTGCCCAGACTGACCCTATGGGCCGTCTTGCTCTGGTCACTGCCTACGAGGCTTTGGAGATGTCCGGTTACGTGCCCAACCGCACCCCATCCACCAAGCTCCACCGTGTCGGTACCTTCTACGGTCAGACTTCCGATGATTGGCGTGAGATCAACGCCGCCCAGAACGTTGACACCTACTTCATCACCGGTGGTGTGCGTGCCTTCGCTCCTGGTCGCATCAACTACTACTTCAAGTTCTCCGGCCCGTCTTACTCTGTTGACACCGCTTGCTCTTCTTCGCTCGCTGCCATCCAGCTTGCCTGCACTTCCCTGTGGGCAGGTGACTGCGACACTGCTTGCGCTGGTGGTCTTAACGTTCTGACCAACCCTGACATTTTCTCTGGTCTGTCTAAGGGTCAGTTCTTGTCCAAGACCGGCTCTTGCAAGACCTACGACAACGCTGCTGATGGATACTGCCGTGGTGATGCTTGCGGTACTGTCATCCTCAAGCGTTACGAGGATGCCATCAACGACAAGGACAACATCCTGGGTTGCATTCTCGGTGCCGCCACCAACCACTCCGCTGAGGCCGTCTCCATCACCCACCCTCACGCCGGTGCCCAGGAGTTCCTTTACAAGAAGGTTCTCGCTGACGCTGGTGTCGATGCCCACGAGATCAGCTACGTTGAGATGCACGGTACCGGTACTCAAGCTGGTGACGGTATCGAGATGACATCGGTTACCAACGTCTTCGCTCCCCGTCACCGCCAGAGGAAGGCCGACCAGCCTGTGCACCTTGGTGCCATCAAGGCCAACATTGGCCACGCCGAGGCTGCCTCTGGTATCAACTCGCTGTCCAAGGTTCTCTTGATGATGAAGAACAACAAGATTCCCGCCAACGTTGGTGTCAAGGGCGAGATGAACAAGACTTTCCCTGCTGATCTTGGTGACCGTATGGTCAACATTCCCTTGAAGCAGCTGGAGTGGCCCCGCAACGGTGCCGAGAAGCGCAAGGTCTTCCTTAACAACTTCTCTGCCGCTGGTGGTAACACTGCGCTCCTTCTTGAGGATGGACCTGCTTACGAGTCGCCTAAGGGCACCGATCCTCGTGGCACCCTGCCCGTCACTGTCACTGCTCGCTCCATTGGAGCTCTCAAGCGTAGCATTGCCAACCTCCAGGACTACATCAAGAAGAACCCGAGCACCACACTCACCTCTTTGTCATACACCCTGACTGCTCGTCGCATTCAGCACAACTACCGTGTTGCCTTCCCTCTGTCCGACATCACTAAGGTCGTTGACAGTCTGCAGGCTCAGGACAAGGAGTCTTACAGCCCAGTTCCCATGGTTCCCACCAAGGTTGCATTCTGCTTCACTGGTCAGGGCTCCCAGTACACTGGCCTCGGCCAGAAGCTGTACCAGGACCTGAAGTCTTTCCGCGAGGACATCAACCAGCTCGACAACTTGGTCAAGATCCAGGGCCTTCCGTCATTCATTGAGCTTCTCGATGGCACCGATGTCCAGACCCTGTCTCCTGTCAAGGTGCAGCTCGGCATGGCCTGTATCCAGGTCGCCCTTGCTCGCATGTGGGCTTCCTGGGGCATCACCCCCACTGCGGTCATTGGCCACAGTCTCGGTGAGTACGCAGCCCTCCACGTCGCTGGTGTCATCTCTGCCTCCGACATGATCCTCTTGGTCGGTCGCCGCGCTGAATTGCTCGTCCGCGACTGCACCCCTCACACCCACGGCATGCTCGCCGTCAAGGGCAGCGCTGATGCCATCCGCTCTACTCTTGGAAACAAGATGACCGAGATTGCTTGCATCAACGGTCCTGAGGAGACTGTTCTCTGTGGTAGCAGCGAGGTTGTTGGTGCTGCCAACGAGACACTTGCCTCTAAGGGCTTCAAGGCTACCAAGCTCAACGTGCCCTTCGCATTCCACTCCGCTCAGGTCGACCCCATTCTTGAGTCTTTCAAGAAGGTCGCCTCCTCGGTCACCTTCAACAAACCCACCGTCCCGGTTCTCTCTCCTCTCGAGGGTGAGATCATCCGCGAGGCTGGCATCATCAACCCTGACTACCTTGCTCGTCACGCTCGTGAGACTGTCAACTTCTGGACTGCTCTGACTTCTGGTCAGAAGTCCAAGGTCTTCGACGAGAAGACCGCATGGCTCGAGGTTGGCGCGCACCCTGTGTGCTCCGGCATGGTCAAGGCTTCAGTTGGTGCCACCGTCACTGCTCCTTCCCTCCGCCGCAACGAGGATGCATGGAAGACCATCTCCACCAGCATCTGCGCCCTCCACACTGCCGGTGTTAACCTGAACTTCGACGACTTCCACAGCGAGTTCAACGATGCTCAGGAGCTTTACACCCTCCCCACCTACAGCTTCGACAACAAGAAGTACTGGATTGACTACACCAATAACTGGACCCTGACCAAGGGCGAGGCTCCCCAGGTCAAGGAGGTCTACATCGAGAGGCCCGGTGCTCCAGTCGCCGCCGCTCCCGTCGTCGAGGCTCCCGCCAAGCGTCTCTCCACCGCTGTCCAGCGTGTCGTTTCCGAGGACTTCTCTGCCAACAGTGCCAACGTTGTTGTCCAGAGCAGTCTTGCTGATGAGAAGCTTTACCCGGTTGTCTGTGGCCACATGGTCAACAACGCCGCGCTTTGCCCCTCATCTCTCTACGCTGACATGGCACTCACTGTTGGTGACTACATCTGGAAGCAGGCTCGCCCCGGCACTGAGGTCCCTGGCATGAACGTGTGCCAGATGGAGGTCGGCAAGCCTCTTATTGCCCAGATCCCTCAACCTCCTCAGGGTCAGCACATCCAGCTCGAAGCCAAGGCTGACCTTGCCACCGGCACTGTGAAGCTCTTCTACCGCAGTGTCACTCCTGATGGCAAGAAAATTTTGGACCACGCTCACTGCACCCTGTTCTACGAGGACAAGGCTGCATGGACTGCCGAGTGGGCTCGCTACAACTACATGGTCAAGAGCCAGATGGAGATCCTTACCCAGAAGACCATGACCGGTGGTGCCCACAAGGTCCAGCGTGGCATGGCTTACAAGCTCTTCAAGGCCCTTGTTAGCTACGCTGACAAGTACCGTGCCATGTCCGAGGTCGTCCTCGATGGCCAGACCACTGAGGCATCCGCCGTTCTCGACTTCCCCACCAAGCCCGAGGATGGTGACTTCTACTGCCCACCTTACCACATTGACGGTGCTTGCCATATCTCTGGCTTCATCTGCAACGCTTCTGATCTCTTGGACTCTGAGCAGAACGTCTACGTGTCCCACGGCTGGGGTGCCATGAAGTTCTCCAAGCCTCTTACCGCCGGCATGAAGCTTAAGAACTACGTCCGCATGCAGCCTCAGCCTGGTAACATCAGCCAGGGTGATGTCTACATCATGGACGGCGACGAGATCATCGCTGTCTGCGAGGGCATCAAGTTCCAGCAGATCCCCCGTCGCGTGCTGAACACCTTCTTGCCTCCCAACAAGGGATCTGCTGCCCAGCCTGCTGCCGCTACCGCCCCCAAGCCCATTGCCGCCGCTCCTCGTGCTGCTCCTGCCCCTGTCAGAAGCGCACCTGCACCAGTTCAGGCTACCAAGGCCGCACCCGCTCCTGCCCCCAAGGCCGCACCCAAGGCTGCCCCTAAGCCTAAGAAGGTTGCAAAGAAGCCTTCCGGTGGCAGCGGCCTGACCTCCAAGGTCATGAAGATCCTGGCCAAGGAGACTGAGGTCGATGAGAACGAGCTTGTCGATGACGCCCACTTCGAGAACCTCGGCGTCGACTCCCTGCTGTCTCTGACCATCTCCGCCATCTTCCGTGAGGAGCTCGAGATGGAGATCAGCTCTTCCCTGTTCACTGACTACCCCACTGTCGGTGACATGAAGAAGTACTTCGCTCAGCTCGACAGCTCAGCACCCGCTGAGGTTGAGGAGTCTGACTCTGACCAGGACTCTGAGCCTGCAACTGACGCCCCTACTCCTTACGAACAGGACATCTCCACCCCTGCATCCTCAGTCCCTAGCTACGCACCTTCCGATGCTGGCAAGCCTGAGGCCCAGGAGCAACTTGGCGAGGTCAGCGATGTTTCTCTCGCCCGCCACGTTGTCGTCCAGGAGATGGGTGTTGACATCTCCGAGGTCACTGACGATGCCGATCTCGCCGAGATGGGCATGGACTCTCTCATGAGCTTGACTATCCTTGGTGAGCTTCGTGAGAAGACTGGCATTGATCTCCCTTCGACCTTCCTGACCACCAACTCCACCATGAAGGAGATCGAGGAGGCTCTCGGTATGCGCCCTCAACCCAAGGCTGCTAAGCCCGCCTCTAAGTCTTCCCAGAAGAGCTCCGCTCCCCAGCTTGATGAGGTCAACGCTAAGCTCCAAGCCGTGGCCAAGACCGACCTCAGTCAGTATCCTCCCGCCACGTCCGTTCTTCTCCAGGGTAACGCTAAGACCGCTTCGAAGAAGGTATTCTTTCTGCCTGATGGATCCGGTTCCGCCACTAGCTACGTCGACATCCCCAACCTTGGCAAGGACGTCGCCGCCTACGGACTTAACTGCCCTTTCATGAAGAAGCCCGAAGACTGGACCTGCGGTATCGAGATCTCTGCCCAGATCTACCTCGCTGAGATGAAGCGTCGCCAACCTGTTGGTCCCTACATCGTCGCTGGCTGGTCTGCAGGTGGTGTGATCGCCTACGCTGTCGCCCAATGCCTGCTCGCCAACGGTGAGGAGGTTGAGAAGCTCATGCTCCTTGACTCCCCTTGCCCTGTCAACCTTGCTCCTCTCCCCGCCCGCCTCCACATCTTCTTCAACGAGATCGGTCTCCTCGGTACTGGTGACCCAAGCAAGACACCCAAGTGGCTTCTGCCTCACTTCTCTGCCGCGATTGCTTCCCTGTCGGCATACGAGCCTCAACCTACCCTGAAGCCTATTCCTACTTTTGCCGTGTGGTGCAGAGAGGGCGTTGCCGGAAACCCGAACGATCCCCGCCCACCACCCGCCGAGGAGGAGGACCCCGCCCCAATGAAGTGGCTCCTTAACCACCGCACTGACTTCGGCTCCAACGGCTGGGAAGTCCTTTGTGGCAAGGAGAACATGAAATTCGGAGTGATGGGTGGCCACCACTTCAACATGATGCACGCACCGCACGCCCAAGATCTTGGCAACCTCATTCGCGAGGGCTTGGACTGGAAGGCATAAGTCTTCCGCATTGACTTGCAGTGTTCGCCTGCCTTCCTCTCCATGCCTCGAATGATCAGTACCATAGCCGCCTTGGGCTGAGGTCGACTTTGGACGCTGTCCATTCGACATGACACAACGGTAGACCCGGCATCAAAACCATCAACAAACCTTGGCCGGCGACTTGGTGCTTTCGCTGCCCAGGTCTGCCTTCGCCCGTAACAACACACACCTTCTACAGGTCGAACACAACGCAACACTCTTTCCTTTTCTACTCTGTATCTGCTTTTCGATGATCATTTTTTGCGCACAGCGAGGAACTTAGTATTCCTGTTGGATATATTGCAAGCGGCGGCATTAATTTTTGGATTGTGCTTTAATTTGCTTTTTACGATGATTTGCGGGATACCTTGCTCCTTTTGGTGACGATACTAAGGGCAGACACAGAAACACTCCTTAGATATATATAGATTGAAGCGGCTCTTGTTTCTCGAGCTTGAGTCGGTTGGCCCTGGCTTGGGCGAAAGAATCAAATCGCGGAATCAGTTACACAAATTCGTCCCCTTCCACTATTCTATCGTTATGCGCCTTGGTCACTCGAGGTGACTCTCCTCTTACCCAGACTAACAATAGGGAATCATCAACAACACTAGATTCGAACAATCGTCTAGAGACCATTGAGAGGAACCCCTCCTCCCAGTCCTCCAGGCGTTTACAAACGCAGTGGTACGAGCCCATCGTCAGGCAAATACAGAAGCAGTCCATTGAGACACAAGTTGATCTCCTAGGCTCTCCAAGATGCGGTACTCAGCTTCTGTCATGAGGAATGGGAACGCGATCCGCTGAGAATGCTTGCATAACTCAAGAACTCTCCGAGTTCTTCATGCGCATATCAGATTCAACCATCGGAAGAGAAGACTTGTCGACCGCTGAGAGTGTTCCGCCACTCAAGCGCTCTCCAAATTTGTTGCACCCATATCGAGGCTTACGGTTCGAAGAGAAGAGAAGCAATCCATTGAGAGGGATTCGATCACTCGATCACTCCCTGGATCGTTTATGCGCATATCAGAGCCAACAGACCGAGAAGGGAACATCTAGACCGCTGAGAGCGCTTCGGTCACTCGAGCGCTCGACAACTCGTTTACGCTTATATCAAAGCTTGCGGCTCGAAAACAACAGATGTGATCCGCTGAGAGAGCTTCAGTCACCCAAGCACTTTCTGAATCGCTCAAGCTCATGTCAAAGCGTATGGTCGAAAACTTGGAGATGTCAACCGCTGAGAGAGCTTCGGTCTCTCAAGCACTTTTTAAATCGCTTGAGCACATATCAAATCGTGCAGCCGAAAACTTGGAGATGTCAACCGATGAGATGGCTTCACACATTCGACTATTTTCCTATTGTTCTGCGTGCCTGCCCAGTGCCTAGTCCTGCAGCCGAAGCAAAACAGATACCGACCATTGAGAGAGTGTCCTACCCTCAAAGGGCATCAGACATCTCAGCACAGCCACCTCATACTGTCGTTCAACACAAGAAGATGCGACCCGATGAGATACTTTAAGCCATGCAAACAATCTTCAATGCCTCGAAGCTCCTACTGCAGACTCTCGTCCGGTGTAGAGAGACTTATGCCACTGAGATACGGTGAGGCCTCGTACCCACTTCCTCAAAACATCGAAACTGCTTTCTGTCAACTCCTCTGCAAAGTCACGACTGTTTGCCTCTGAGAGCTGAAGCAGAACCACCCTCGCTATCTTCAGCGAGAAGCGTACCAAAATCACATTCGCAATCTCCCGATAGCACCTCCAAGCAATCACACGGCGACCCCGAGCTACGTGATACCGATTGCAGCACCGTAAGACTGTCAGTCAGCATCGAGACCATATCCGGAACCCAGGCGAGACTCATGATTCAGTCAATCACCTCGCCTCGCTCGCCTCGGTGCATATCGCCCGTCTTTCTCACACGCATACCGCCAGCTGCTCTGCCCTGCAGTAGCCATCCAGCCAGCCACAAAACACAAAACCCTGTCAATCATCAACCCTGCCTCGCCAGCTCAAGCGAAGCGAAGCGAGAACCTCGACAATGCAATGCAGAGTAGATCCTGCGCGCCAGACGATCCTCATCATCACATTAACATTACTCGGCATGTCACGTCACGGCGTGGCATGGCATAGTGAACGAGCACAGCACGAAAAAGGCCACTTACATCAGCAGCCGTCAAGCGAGCCTTCGTCCCAAAGCGGCCCTGTCATTCTCAATATGGAAGTCGCAAGTCGGACGTCCCCCTCAAAGTCCGATACAGCAATAATCCTTCCTTCTTTTTTTTTTATTCTTCGCCTTATCGGTTTGGACACGAATACGGGCCCCTAGAGCTGTCACCTGTCTGTCAGTAGCGCCCTATCTATGGGAGGCAAGACCCACTCGAGTGAGTACGCGTGGTGTTGTAGGTTGATGTGTTTCTCCTGCATCCGCGTTTTGGCGCGCAATTTCTCGGCAGCGCACATCCGCAGTCGTCGTCACTGCAGGCCCGACGACGACGTTGCATGCATACGTCCAATAAGCTACACCAAAAGCATTACACCCTTGCGCCTCAGCGCCGCCCGATTAAGACCCCTGCCTTGCCTTGCCCTGCCCTGCCATGCGGGTAAGAAATGTGGCAGTGGCAGGGTTAGATAGACTTTGATACGATCCGTGGTTCTCGCGCAGCTGTCATCTTCCAAGAAGGAAACCCAGGAAGAAAGGACAAGGGGATGTTGGCGTTGTCGCTTGGCGCGTCGATCATAGCGGCAGCGCCTTGCGCGCGAGAGACAACCTCCCTGGAAACCAGCTGGGGAACAGGAGCTTCTCCGGTATGGAAGAGAGGGGGGGTGTTAAGACGGCTATTTCTAGAATGGCTTGAGAAGTTAGGTCTGCCCCAGACGCCTTTCCCGCACGCAAGGTTTGGGGTGTTGCTCGATAACAAAGCACGATGACGAGATGCGCTTGTGATAGACTGGGGTGTCTTGTCTTGGAGGTACGGGAGTCGAAGTAACTTTTGTGAAACACGGATTGATCTGTATAGGAACTTATTGCCTCGTGCTGACCATGAAGTCGTACAAGTCCTGCACGTGCGCTACCATTCTTGCGCATTCTTGTGCGTACAGCTCCGATTGCTCCATATGTCCTATCTCAGTGGTCAGTATACTCTTTTGTTACATCCGAGTCGAATAGAGTAAGCGTACTGAATGCTGGAACACAAACTAAGCTCTGATAGTATCTCAGTAGCAAATATATGTTTTCCTTGAATCGAAGTCTAGCAGTACGAGCATACCAAACATCGAGATACAAACGAAGCTCTACTAGTATCTCAATGGTTTCAATTTTCTGTCTGGGTTGGACTTTATACCAGACTATACCGCCCTAGTAGCTGTCGAAAACATCTTACATAGACTCATGCGCAGCAATTCGACAAATGATCAATACATGTACACACGAGCACATTAATTCGTCCATACACTGCTCTACTGCTACTCCTCGCCCTCCTCCAACGCTCTAACGTCAAACACCCTCCCAATCAACTCTCCAAACACTTCGGGTCCCAAGACATCATTCTCGCGCCCTTTACCCTTCCTTGAAACCCTCCTGTCACCACCTTGTGCCTGCATCCAGCCATCAAAGAACTCCTCGTACCCAAGAACAACCTGATCCCTAACAGCCATAACCAACGTCTCCAGCGTGCGCGAGTCGTCAGAAAGGAAAGACTGCAACCTTGCGCGTAGCAGCGGTGCGTTCTTCTCTGCGAGCCCACGCACCGTGCGCACAGCCTTGAGCGCATCGAAGCGTTCGTCGTCTTTGACGTTTGGCTTTGAGCCTGCGGCGATGGTCTCGGGCGCCAGGGGAGCGAGGATGTGTGCGGCCTCGGCGCTGACGAAGTCGTTGATAACGGAGCGAAGCTGGCCATCCAGAGCGGCTTTGGCGTCTAGCATGTTCTCGACGACACGTGGTAGGAGGCCGCCACCGACAGCGCCAGATACAAGACGGTACCAAGAAGCTGGGTTCCACAGAGCGCCACGGTCGCGGAGTTCATAGAATGTGTTCGTGACAGAGCTGAAGTCGAACTCGACCTCTGGGGGCACAAATTCGATGTCGAAGGCGACGATTTGCTGTTTGAGATGCAGCAGGTGGGTGAGGAGGAAGAGTTGGCCATTGGCTGCGGTGGATGTCTTAGTGGTGATGAGGTGGGAGGCGGCGACGAGGGAGAGTGTGGTTGAGTGCACGATACGATGTGCTAGGTCATCGAAAACGCTGCTGTGTACTAAGCGGTAGATGCGGCGAAGCAGCCAGAGCGCTTTTGGCAAGGTCGGATACCAGTAATCGGTGTGTTTGGGTGCGGATTGCGAACCAAGGGCAGTGGAAAACATGCTTTCTGAGTCGGAGTTGTCAGTCTCGGCAGTGGGAGACTTTGGTGTTTTGGTAGTCGACGTGCGACGACCAGACAGCACAGGTCCTTTCTGACTGCCATTCGCGGCAGAAGGATTCGACTTGGGCCATTCAAGATCGGTAGGCTTTGCTTTGTAGTTCTCGATACCGTCTCGCAGCACACCGAGTGCGAGGAAGACTAGTCGCGTTTGGGCATCCTCCAGGGCAGGCTGCACCAGACTGGCAAAATCGAGCTTCCGTGCTGTGTTGGGTCTGCCGTTGACGCTGGGGCTGACAATATCACTGTCGACGTCCGAGTCGTTATCATCATCGTCTGCGTCAACATCCATGTACCGTGCTTGTATAGTCGCACAGAGCTCGCAGAGCTTCTCCAATTTGGTCTCGTGGATTGTGCGAGGACGCAGGTAATCGTACATTGGCTCCATCAGACTTTCGAGGAAGTCGTAAAGCGCACCGTCGCTCTCGAACCACTCGAACCAAAGCTCATGCTCATCAAGGCAGATACCTCGCATGAAGCTGATGGCAGTTTTTGAAAATGCGAGCACATCGCTCTGCTGCGGCGTCGAAGCAACCTCGGCCATCTTCCTGCTCACCAGTGGTAGGATCAGACGGCCACGAGTGGTTGAGTAGGACTGGTATAGCTCACGCATGAGACTTGCATACTCCGGCTCACGCTCGGCGTCGACATCGTCTGGAGTAGGGACGGCTCGTTTTTGAATCTCCACTCCCAATGATTTGAGCTCAGGCGCTGGGACACGGAATTTGGCATACAGCAGGGCAGAGTGGGTAGTCTCTTTCAGCTGCCCGCCCTGAATGCGATGAGCAATATCATTTGCAATGTCTCCAAGAGCTCGAGTGAAGTGATGTCGAATCAAAGTCAATCCTCGTGTCAAAAGAAGCCTGTACTTGGCACGATATGTTGCACTTTCGAGCTGCTTGGGATGTGATTCCATATAGACCAGACAGCTGTCCAGGCTGGAAAGCATTTCAGGGAAGTCGCTTCCTTTCACCAAGTTCGCGGCTCCTGGTGCATTGAGTCGTCGGGTCATGGGCTCTAAGTATGTGTAGTAGCGGGCGTTGTCCTCGATTGCATCGGCCAGGCCAGTCAGTCTACGTTGTTCAGTCACGAGAGACTCGCATTGTTGACGGAAAGCCTCAGTCTGCGCTGCGACTGCATCGAATGAGGCCGACAGGCTTGAAAGCAACTCCAAAGTGTCGCCAGTTGAAGAGAGCAAGCCGCTCAATTGTGAGTCCGAGAGCAACAATTGTTCGGCATAGCTTTCGTACTGAGCGTGGCTGTCCTCCAGCAATTGGTCCTCGAATGTGGTGAATTCGTTCTCAAAGTCCAGCTCCAAGTCTGCCGCAGGCTCATTCTTCACATCATGATCCAAGCTGTTCTTTCTCTGTAACACATCCTCCTTCTCGGAGAGTCGCGTCACGACATGGTAGAAATCCGAGTAGCTCTGAGCTCTTCTCGCGACATTCGCTTTGGGTGGTCCGGCTCGCCAGGGATCGAGTTCCTCGGCGACTTCGGCTATGGACTCTACGACGACATCAGCCTTGTTATCGGCCTAGCAACGACATCAGAAACTGAACGGGCTTCCTGACCTTTAAGGTTGGCTTACTGGCTGTTGTAGGAGCGAGGAACGGCGCTTGTGCTGAGGTTTCTCTTTCGGCGCAGGTTGCTGGGCGCGCTGGGTAGTGAAGTCATGGAACCAGGCGTCGTCCATGGTAGTCGCGGGTGCGCCTGTTCAACAGGGTTTATGCTTCAATTGTCATTAATGCCGTCGGTGCTGCGTGTCCGTATACAGCGGCTCGAGGATGTAGCTTCATTGCGTATCTGTTGAACTGGCAGTATGTTTCAGCACGCTGATGCTCGGAGATGGGCAATCAGATCCGAATGCGATCGAGGTGATGACGTTCACGAGATCTTAATTGGCTCGAGCCTACCGTTCGAAGGTGTATCTCGAGAAACGCCTTCGTCTGCTACGCGGAACTGGACGATTGTAAATATTCAATATCATCGCGATCGACTATACAGGATAAAGGAAACTCTCAGAAACACAACATAGGCCAACACAATGCTTTCCCGCACAGCGCCTCGAGCAGTCCCGCGCTGCTGCAGAGCTTCATCGACCAGAGCAAACATACTCGCTAAGAATGGACCTTCGTCAAGAACTGCCACCGCCTCCTACCAATCGCGAGCAGCCCAGAAGCAGCAACAATTATCTCGATCCATCCTGGCCATTGCCGCGGCAGGCGGTCTAGCGACCCTCTCGCAATTCTACATCAACGACGGCCAGCTTGTTCGCACAGTCCACGCAGAAGCACCACAAGAAGAAGAGCAGGCTCCACTTGTTTTCGAGCAGTCGAGGAAGAAGAAGGGTGTCAGTGAAGAGGAGAACAGGGACTTGATCTCCAGCCAGCACCTGCAGGTCAAGAGATCATGGGAGAACCCGGGAGTGTACGCTTGGGGAAGCAACACAGGACGAGTGGTTGCGCCGGACAGCACAGAGAGCAACATCAAGACACCAAGGCGGATAGCCTTCTTTGATGGCAAGCTACTGAGAGACATCAAGCTGGATCGCAACTTTGCCGCTGCCATTGATGAGCAGGGCAATCTTCTTCAATGGGGAACTGGCTATGCGCCTGATACCAAGGCGCCTGTGCAGACGCTAGCAGGCAAGAACCTCGTCTCATTGACCCTCAGCAAGGACCGAGTCATCGCACTCTCCAAGAACGGAAGCGTATACAGTATTCCGGCGTCTGCTGAAGACCAGGCCTCTGGTGCGAAACCCACCGAGGGCAGCTGGATTCCTTTCGTCTCATCCTCCAGCCGCATCGCGTATCGCAATATCACCCCAAAGGATCTCGCACGTTCTGAGCGTGTGACATCTCTGGCTGGCGGTCTCGAGCACTCCCTTTTCCTCACTTCTGCCGGCCGCGTCTTCTCCGCTGCTTCGGCGACTGATTCATATCCCTCTCGCGGTCAGTTGGGTGTCCCAGGCCTCAGCTGGCTTACACGTCCTACGGGTGACTTTGACCAGCCCCACGAGATCACCACGCTGAAGGGATTCCCTGTCACCGCCATCGCAGCTGGTGACCGCCACTCCCTCGCTCTCGACTCCGAGGGTCGCCTTTTCGCTTGGGGTGACAACGCATCAGGTCAATTGGGCTTCGACAGCACTGCCGAGACTGCCGCTGTCGATGCACCATCGCTCGTCCCCATCCACAAGCTCTACGCTGGCACGTCACAAACAGCACGCATTACTTCCATCTCTGCAGGTGGCTCAAACACCTATTTCACCGCAGACGCCACCAAGGTTGCATCTCCAGGAATCACAGACCCAGCAGACCTCCGCACCGTTGGTCGTGTAACATCAGACACCTTCGCGCTCGGTTCAGGAATCACTGGCTCGCTCGGCAACAGTCGCTGGACACACGTGCAATCCGCGCCAGCAAAGATCCCATCGCTCTCCTCTCTATTTGAATACGACGAAGCGACCTCTACCACAGTACCCATCCGACTCGCCTCCCTGTCTGTCGGCTCCACGCACGCAGCTGCCGTGATGCAGAACATCACGCAAACCTCCGTCTCCGCCGGCGCAACACCCGATAGCACCAACTGGGGCGCCGACATCGTCTTCTGGGGCGGCAATGAGCACTACCAGCTCGGCACAGGCAAACGCAACAACGTTTCCACGCCTTTGTACATTCAGCCCCTTGACAGTGTAGCAGAGCTCGCGCGAGCAAAGAAGAGCACTGGTGCCAAGGAGGAGCACAGATTCCACATCACACCACGCGCCACAGCAAAACTTGGTGATGGCCGCAAGGTGAGCGTCGAGCAGAAGGTTGTGTGCGGTCGCCAGACAACTTGTGTCTACTCGAGCGTGTAAGTAAATGGAGGAGATTTGACAGCTGCGTCTGATTAAACAGCGTGTGCCATGTTTGAAGATGTATCTACTGTATTTTACGTGTATTGCTACTAGCCCCCTCCATCAGATGCAAATAGACTTGCTCCGGTGACTCGCAGTCCCCCACGCATGAGTTTACGCACCGCGATCTTGTAGTGGTAGTACTATGTACTCAACAGCTACTGTGGCAAGATACCAAGGTGTAGTTCCTTCAATTGCCTGGAACCGCCATTGAGATACTACTCAAGCTGACTCCGTCCCACAGTGTCCAGCACGCTGATACTTTTAGATACAGCTTCAAGAGTAGCCATGCACACCAATAAGAGAGCAAACAAAGTTTTACACAAAATCCAGCACCAGAATTGCAGCACAGTCTGGTTTCCTGACCGGAATCCTAGCCTCCTTCGACGAGCGCATTCGCTCAGTGGAGATAAACGATTCCTTTGGCCGGCCGGGCCGGACATACCGCACGTGACCGGCGCTTCGGACGAGATAAATCGGCGACTATTTTGTCATGTTTGCAGATCTGTCCAACAGATCTCGCTCTTACAGGTCACGTAGGCTATTTACTGAATACCCCAGCGAGGATTCGATCATTTGTCCACGTGATCGGAGCCATCCCAGGACGAAAGCGCCGTATCGATCATGCATTGGCACCGGACTTTACGGTTGAGTCAAGCAGGCAGCAGATTATCCACCTGGACATGATTTAGTTTGTCGGAGATAAACATCTATATAGACGTTACACATTTCAGCATCTGATAAGCTCACTACAGCAACAGAAATCAATTGAACTCCCACAGACCATTGCAATTCACACCAAACATGGCACCCAGCAACGAAGCATCATCTGTGTCGCCAGATAGGGATATCGGAAATGTTCGCGCAACTCTGGCATCTCTAGCCGGCGAGTTGCTCGACATGAGCAAGACGTTTGAGCCACAGAGTGGTCAATTGTTCTCAGTGGAGTCCGACATCGTCCAAAAAGCTAGGGCTTTCATTGCAGTCGCGCAAGGGCCTATGGGCTTTGCCATGGCGACGACGACATCCACAATCGGCGCTGCCGTCGTCCGAACCTTGACAGATCTGGGAGCTCTCCAGGCGATTCCTTTTCCCGGTGGTGCTACAGCACAACAAGTGTCGCAAGCAACAGGCGCTCAAGAAAGTCTTGTAGAGAGGCTTCTCCGCAACGCCGTGAGTGTTGGCTTCTTGACCTACGATCCGCGAAGGACCGCCTATGAACACACTCACCTCTCGATGCCGTGGGCGGAACTGCACAGTCTGGCCTCAGATATGTTCGACTTCTGCTACGACTCTTGTCTCGCTCCTTTGGTTCTCCTCCCTGATTGGCTGAAACACAACAACAGTGTTCCGTCTGAACCAACAGGCGACAACGCAGGCACACACAACCCGCTTACTTATCGCCATGGCACGGAAGGGAAGTCTGTCTTCGAAACTCTAGCCCAGCAGCCTGAGACCCTCGCATTATTCGGTCGCGTGCTCAAAGCTGCCGCGATCCTCAAACCGTTCGTAGGCATATATCCATGGGAGCGACTGGCGGACTCCGATCCACAAAGACCTCTCTTCGTTGACATCGGAGGCGGGCCCGGACACGCTGTCGCTGCCATTATCGCTGCTCATCCAAAATTGCCCGTCTCTGGATTTGTGCTCCAAGAGCTTCCTAACGTCATCGAACTGGCGAAGCAGTCCCTTCCTGCCGGCGTGCAGTTACAGTCCCATGACTTCTTCACTCCAAACCCTGTCAAAGGCGCCAAAGTCTATCACTTCCGCGCGTGTCTGCACGACTGGTCCGACGAGATATGCGTGAAGATGCTGAAATGCGTCGTACCTGTTATGGCTCAGGACTCTAGACTGTTGATTGCAGAGTGCCTGTTGCCCGCGGATCCGAGGGACGATGTTGGTGGGTTGATGGGGTTCCAGGATATGGCTATGATGTGCTTGGGGGGCAAGGAGAGGACTGAAGAAGGGTTTGGCAGGATTGTGAGGGAGGCTGGGTTGGTTGTTGAGCAGATTTGGGAGGGAGAGGGGGTGGGGAGGTTCGTTGTTATTGAGTGCAAGGTTGCTGGTTGAGATATGTCCGGTTGCTTCGTTTCTGACCGGGCGTGAGTTTTCAATGAGATACTACTTGAGATCGGGTCTTATGTCAGCATCTACTATGCTAGTATCGCTGGAATCGGATGCAAAATACACTATGACTGTCCCCTGAGCATGACGACCAATTTCAATGTTGTTATCTATCGGGTCCATTTGCTATTACTGCATGAGGAAGAGATTGATTTATCGATAATGTATCTCAGCACTGGCACATGGCCCTAACCCTAACCCGGTACCAGTATCGTCGGTGTCGGAACATGAACTCTAGAAAAGTACATGTACGTTACATGTTCAAGTACATGTATGCAACACAGCGCAAGCATATGTGTACGTGTGTGTTAACAGGGAACATGGACTAGACGGTTCACGAGCACATCATGAGCTCCTCCTATGAGCAAAAATGACTGGGAGGAGCTCGCAATAACATGTGCCGGCTCTGTTACGGCAATATCTACGAAGTGCCGCATCATGATGAGGCTCGGCGACCAAGCCCCTCGTCCATTGCCTATCGATAAACGGACAAATTGACGCCAGAAAGGTCGTGCTCTGTCGAAGAAAGGGCAGCCCTCGTTAATTTCTTGCGGGTCATCTTGGTTGGGTCGGCATATCAACATCCCACTTCCATATACCGACCAGACCCGCGTCGGCAACTGTCGGTGGCACGCTCGGCCAGACCTCACTCAGAGCGAGGCAAATCTTCCGACTACGGGCAATTGGACACAAGTATAAAACCCCCACCTGTCCGGAAAAGTGGCATGTCCATCATTGTCCAATCTTCGACGCTCCAGAAAGGAATTAAGCGTGTGCAATTACTCTCGAACCAGTTCATTAACCCACCCTTTCTCCCACCCTCCACGCAGACAACAGACAACAGTTCCACAGTATCACACAAGATGAAGCTCCTTTACCCTACCTCGCTCGCTCTCGACGTGAAGAGCCTCGAAGGCTTCTCTGTCGACCTGCAATCATACGATGTCAAGAAGGAGATCCCAGCTGAGCACCTCGATGCTTCAGTCCTCATCACATGGACCAACACCGCAGAGAACCTCAAGCACGCCGCCGCCAACATGAAAGAGCTGAAGTGGATCCAGTCACTCGCTGCTGGACCCAACGATGTTCTCGGCGCCGGCTTCGACCCTTCCAAGATCACCATCACAACCGGCTCCGGCCTGCACGATGCCACAGTCGCCGAGCACGCTCTCGGCCTCCTCCTCGCCTCTGCCCGCAAGTTCCACGAGATGCGCGACTACCAGACAC
>Ga0265797_10005468_pt1 | contig 18531 bp, 22 predicted proteins | sample P2T30metagenome_FD_192433 | JGI IMG/M metagenome (GOLD analysis project Ga0265797, IMG submission 192433) | Plant litter microbial communities from East Loma Ridge, Irvine, California - P2 T30 | ecosystem: Environmental > Terrestrial > Plant litter > Unclassified | place: USA: California... | reverse complement strand
GCAGGATGGATAAATCTCATCCATGCGTCTGCTGATGCAAAAGTCAACAAGACTTCTTTGGATGTCAACCTTGTCGATATTGCTGCCTGGGAACCGATCTCCAACAAACTGAGCGACGCGGCCCTGTCCATGCCTGTCATCTCCAAGTACGCTTCAGCGGCCATACGCGAGGCCAATGCCCCGATGATTCTCAAAGAAGACTTCCATGCTAGCTGCGAGCAGGCAGATGTCCTAGACTGGGACGAGCAGACTGCTACCAACAAGGCCAGTCCCGTAGATCTCACCACTATTATGTTCACCCTCAACGAGCTCTACTCGACTTCCGTCCCTAAAACCCAACGTTTTCTCAAGAATCTGACAGCAAGCATGAAGATCGGATCTCTGCTCCTCGTTGTTGATAGTCCTGGGAGCTATTCGACTGTCTCAATAAACGGAGCGGAGAAGAAGTATCCCATGCAATGGCTGCTCGACCACACATTGCTAGGCTCTGACCCCGAACAAGCTCTGTGGGAGAAAGTCTTGACCGACGAGTCGAAGTGGTTCAGAGTTCCGGACGGGCTGCAGTACCCCATTGAGCTTGAGAACATGCGTTACCAGATTCATCTGTTCAGACGGCGCTCGCCGGTGTCCGCTTAGACTCATGGCCTGGTCCCGACATCATCTACGAAAAGGCAGGGCGCGAATCGACTTTCACAGTGCGATTTACTGCTGGTCCATGTCTTGGGGAGAGGTATGACCACAGAAGAGCGTACTCAGTCCGGCATGAGTACAGACTCGGTGGTAGCCAGATCATGCCGCTGTAGCCACGCGGTACACGCCCGGCTCATCGTACTGGACATGCTGAACTTCACGCAACGCAACATCCGAGAGGCTCCACGCAAACAGAATGCGAGGACTACAGCCATTCATTATTCAGCTGTACGGATCCCGAGCTGTGTTGCCTCGCATGAAGCGAACGAGAACATGAAGTCTCCACTGCCCTGTATGGTCAGGCCGAGCATTCTAGCTCATGGCGACAGACGTCTACTTGTGAAATAAATTTAGCGAGCATTGTGAGTGTGCGACCAACTTTGGTCTAAACACGAGGATTGGAATGTAGCCCTGAGATCCTCCTTCTTTCCATTCAAAGCTGGACAAGCGACTTCCCAACCTCTCAAACCAACTCCATAGAATCCGGGAAACAATATCAAGACAGAGGCCTCGTGCGAAGTACCACCGGAGGTAACGGAGGAGTTCCGATGCGATGCAGTCCAACTAACGCATCAGGTGCGCTCGGAAGTCCGGTCAAAAAAAGACAACAAATTCCTGTGACTCTAAGATCCATTCTTACCACATCTTTCCGACGTGGAGTCTCCGCAATCTCCAACCAGTCATTCTGGAACCAGATGCTTGCCCGTGCTTACACGTGGAGCCGGAAAGCTTAGTTCGCTTGATCGGATGGCGCCCGCGCGGTGGTGGAGTCCGAGCCGGTCGTTGGAGCGCACCGCGATCCTTCCCATGATGTAGACCTGAGTTGTGTTTGCTGGTAATCGTCGTACCTGGTCGTGATGAGGTTCGATTAGATAGTCCAACAAGTCGACCATCTACTATCTCTCGAAGTTGTCTACACAAACCCACGAAGGAAAATGAACTTCTACGGACCACCACCGACAATACAAGCGAAGCTTTATCTGCGGATACCAGACGAACAACGATGCATTGGACAAGAAACCGAATGGCGTGGCGGATTTTCTCGAGACTTCCAAGACATCTTCCTTGAGGGTCCAGTAGCCGATGACCGCGGCAACCTCTACATCGTCGACATACCCTTCGGCAGGATCCTCAAAATCGGACCTGACAAGCAGGTCACTGTTGCAGCAACATGGGATGGCGAGCCCAATGGCCTCGCGGCGACCGCCGACGGAAATCTTCTCATTGCAGACTACAAACAGGTAAGTCCAACACAAACAAAACCCACAAGTAACCTCAAAACCGTCCCAGCTCACCAACCAACCACCAACAAAAACAAGGGCATCCTCGAATTCGACCCCAGCACAGGCCTCGTCACCCCCAAACTAACCCGCCGCCACCTCGAGCGCTTCAAAGGCCCCAACGACCTAATAGTAGACTCGCACAACAACATCTACTTCACCGACCAAGGCCAAACCAGCATCACCGACCCAACCGGCAAACTCTACCGCCTCTCCCCAACCGGAAAACTCGACACTCTGCTAACCAACGGCCCCTCCCCCAACGGCCTCGCCCTCTCCCCCGACGAGAAATTCCTCTACGTCGCCATGACCCGCGCCAACGCCGTCTGGCGCCTGCCCCTGCACGCAGACGGCACGACGACAAAGGCTGGCGTTTTCTTCCAGTCTTTCGGGAGTTCAGGCCCGGACGGGCTGGTCGTTGATGAGGAGGGGTCTTTGTTCGTTTGCCACCCGAGTCTGGGGAGTGTTTTTGTGGTTGATAAGGAGGGGTTGCCGAAGGCGAGGATTGTGAGTGGGACGGAGGGGGTTAATCTTACGAATTGCTGTTTTGGGGGGAGGGAGGGGAAGACGCTTTTTGTTACGGATAGTTTGGAGGGGTGTGTGCAGAGTGTTGAGTGGCATTGTCGGGGGGCTACGGGGGTGCCGAAGGTAAAGAGTGGCTAGATGTGAATACGGCTTTGCACGTGGGCCTTTGTTGAAGAAGTTGGCGATGTTGCTTCGGCGGTGAATTTTCCTTCTTGTGCCCGCTTGCGATCCATTGACGTTCGCTATCGAGTATATTTCACGGCTACACCAAAGGTCAACATCTGAGTGGTGGTGTCCAAAGTATTTCACGAAAAAGCACCAGTGAAGTATTCGAATGGCTGCGTTGGCAATCGAGATCTCAAATAACAGGATGATCGTAGGGCTTATTCCACATCTGAGCCGTGACCTATACAACTATAGACAAAGCTACTTCGCAACATTCCCGTCCACGATGAACCCGTGCAAAAAGTCCACCGCGGCCTTCGCGGTCTCCATCTGAGTCTGGGCCGTAGCAGCGCCGATATGAGGCGTGCTGACCACACGTTGTGACCACAGCGCGGAGTATTTCTCCTTGGTGGGCGGTTCCTGCTCATGGCAGTCCAGACCCGCGCCCCAGATCAAACCTTCAGCCAGAGCCCTCTCCAGATCGGACTCATGGACGATGCCGCCCCGCGAGGCGTTGATCACAATCGCATTGCGCTTCATCATAGAGAGCTCCCGGTAAGCGATCAAGTTCCTCGTGTCTTTGGTCAGAGGCACGTGGATTGTAATGACATCCGAGGCCTCGGTGACTTCGTCTAGGGTACTCGCGCGAGTGTGCGGGAGGTCTGACCAGGCGTCTGCGGGTGCGAAAGGATCGTAGGCTATCAAAGGGGCCTCGAAGGCTCCTCTGAAGATCTTGGCGGCCGTTTTGCCGATGTTGCCCATGCCGATGACGCCAAGGGTTTTCTGGTATAGCATCAGACCGGAGCAAGCCTCTTTGGGAACACGGATGCCGGCTTGCTGCTTGGCGTTGATGGACGGAACGTCTCTCGCCACAGATGTTGCGAGTGAGAGGACAAGCTCGGCCACGGCGCGAGCGTTGACTCCAGGCGTGTTGAAGATCTTGATGCCTCGTTCCGCGCAGGCGGCGGCATCGATCTTGTCGATACCAACACCCTGCTTGCCAATGGCTTTGAGGTTTGGACAGGAGGCGATATCTTCCGCAGTCAGCCATGATGAACGGATCAACAAATACTGTGCATTCTCGCGCCAATTTGCATGTTCCGGAGTTCCGGGTAGAATGGCGTTGAACAAATTTTGTGCATGCTTTGTTGCGTCTGGGTGAAATGTGTCGAGAAGGTAGACTGTGGGTTTGTAGGTGTCGTGCTCGAACTCCGTGGGCGGGGAAGGCGGACCTTCGATGATCCTAGCGGGAGCCATTCTCTGATAGTTACTTCGAATCTCCGATGTTGTCAATTTGGGCAAAGGCGACCAGAAAGTAGATTGCAGGACGAAAATCGTTGTTGATGGCCAGTATAGAGGTAAGTCCGCATGTACAAGTTTGTGTTAAATGTACTTCCTCGAGTTCCCCATCGACGCTGGGGTCCTCGCATCGGTGAGGGCCCGTTTCGAGGCCCCGAAGGCCCCGAAGGTGTCGCTGAAGGCCATCGGACGTCAGCCGCTCTTGTGGGGAAGACTCCGGCCATCAACTATCGGCACAAGAACTTGGTCATATGGTGCACCGCATGATGCGCATCAGATGCTCAGCATTGTCTCACGGCGGCCTCGACTCCAGCTGTCAGCTTGGTGTGATTCTGCCTTAGCCATAAGAATCGTTTTCATTTGGCTGTAGTGTCGTGACGGCAAGTTCACTCCGAGTTGTCGACACTCTTGGCTCAATCTGAAGATTTCTACTTCAGCGTTCGACACACTGCTGGAGGCGAGGTCGATAAAGCAGTAGAGGACGTTTCGAAAGCCCCGGATGCCAGAGAAGCGTTCCGATATTGCGGTCAGCAGATCGAGGCATTTCCGCACACGCTGATTCGGCTGCAGGCGACCAATGTTGTAAATTGCGATGGAGAAGACATCGAGACCGTCGAGGGCCGACAACGTACAGTCTTCCATCTCGGCTCTTTGCTGATGCCTATCGATCAAAGCATTGAGCTCAGCATCTGCCGTGATCCACAGTTGACTGAATCCACCACCGCTCTGATCCAGACCCGATATCTGTAAGATCTGGAGTAATAATCTGCAGGACATCGAACATATGCTCTGTGTCATGTTTTCCCGGACGTCATTTGATGCAGCCGACATGACAAGATCTGTGCTCATCTCTTTCCAGTGCTTGTAGTTTGCCAGATGGAAAACTGTGCCCATGCTCGGAGTCCGCCGGATCTCGTGAAGTAGATGTGCGTACTGCACGGCCAATATCAATGAGCCCAGAGAGTTGTCCGATTCATGTCTCGTGGTGGGAAGTGGCATCTGTGAAAGTCAGCTTGGCGTGTTCATGGTCCAGTATGATTAGTAGAGACATACAGGTGCCGTAATCTCTCGGTCCTGAAGACAAAAGGGTCGCGATAAGGAAAAGCTGACATTGCTAAGGCGGAAAGTCAGTATGTGGTTTCATGAAGTGCTCTCCGCAAGAAATTCGATCGTGTGATCGGAAGTCGTCGACAGCAGGCGAGACACAACAGATAAATGTCATTGAACTCACACTTCAAGTGCATACAATGCCCAAAAAAGCCTCCCACTCTCTCGCCTTTCTGGCTCTGCGGCTCTGCAGTCTGACGCGCCTTCGGTATGCATACCAGCAGACATGGCCCTGGCTAACGCAAGCCCCATAAGGTGCCATGTGGAGCCTCCGAGTGTGCTGTAAGTTGAGTATATAGCCAGTGCGATCAAGGAGCGAACAATTGGGACATTGTCTGATTCGGTCAGGACTCTGGGCACCAGGCGTAACGCAGCTTGTGCAAGCGCGATGGAGACGCTCTCTTTGTGTCTGTAATCGGGAGACATGAGGATGCCAGTGGCGATTGCAATGTAGACCAATAGTATGTCGTGCGGAGCCTGTGAAAGGAGTGTCGTGGCGTTGCTTCGCTGATTATGAGATGAATCTTCCCCCGTTGCTGCAGCGTTGGTCTCACTTGTTTCCAGCTCATCCATTATCTGTGTGTACTTGGCGAAAAAGTCGTGTCTTTCCAGAAATGGACACGTCACCTCACAAACGCTGAGGTAGCGTTGGATTGGCATGTCAGCTACTGAACGCGACAGCCTCAGACCCGCTGGCATGACAGCTTGGTAAAATGCCTCGACAGAACCGGCAAGAGCAACATTCGAGACATTTGATCGTGTTGGATCCGACCCAGAAACACTACTCGCCGCATTCAGAAACGTCTGGAACGAATACTGCTGGAGTGAAGACTGCTGTCTGTCACGCAATTCTGCCATTGCGCTCAATGGGAGGTAGTCTAGAACTTGCTTCGTCGTCTCGAGTGTCCCGCCGTGAGACTGCGAGTGCGACTCAGCGGCCACATCTTCATTGGCTTGTGCTCCCCCATTCACAGAGCCCCATCCGGAAGACGTGGATGCTAGTACGTTGTGAGATGGCGATAGCAGAGGAGCTTCAGCTGCTGCAAGCTCCAATCGCTGGACTCTCTTTTGCAGCGACTCGATGTATGAGCTGGCATCTGGCTGCAACGGATCGATGACAACTCCCATACGGCGTTGAATACATGTTGCACCTGCCTCTTTGCACTTTAGACATTCGGGCAACTCACGGTCGCACTATCATGGGCATCAATCAGCTCTCGCGTATCATCCGACGAAGTTTCGGGAGAAGACATACCCTTTGTTTCCGCCTCCAGCATCTGGCACATGCCTGAGGCATCAGGGAGGCCATGTGTGCCGATAGCTACATGTATGGTGGACGACCATTCGTGAGTTGTCCGCGTGTCGTCGGAGGCAGTTAGGAACTGTCGCGTGTCCATGTGTGGTCCTGAAGGCTGGCAACCGCGGAGGTGAGCTTCTCGGCCGCATCGGAGCACGCCAAGTCCTTCGGCCTGAGCCCGATGATGTTTCCTTCAGCCCCCGCAGAAGCCCCCTCTTCCTTTCCCTCTACTCCTAGGTACCCTTGTATCTTGCAGTACACACCTCGAAAATGGAGATGACTGGGACTCGTATCAAGTCCACTTTTCGCTGATACAGGTCTGAGTCATCCATACTTCGTTTCGACAGTTAAGTCTACCCGAGCGGGCAAGACGAATTGCCGGAAATCATAAGTATGGCTAAGGTACACGTTTGGTTGCAACTCACTCTTTAAAGACTTTACGGTTGGACCTACAGAAGGATCACACCGATATCACCGAGGTTTCCTCGTTTTGGTGAGATCTTGCCATTGGGAGACGGCAAGCTTGTTTTTTCTCCCCATTAGTATACACATTTGACATGAACTCTCAAGAACCACATGGCAAATGTTTATGCTTTCGGCCACACCTCACCACTAGTCGAGTGGCAGTGCTTCACTTTCCATTTGAATCTTCGGAACACGCCGTCTCAGAGACATAGGTGACAGCCGGATCGGCGTGACTACCTAGATGTAGATCAAATGGGACAGGATACCAGCAAATTTACCAGAATTCATCCCGGTATCTTTCTTACCAAAGAGAATCACCAATGTTCTCTCACAACCACAGAACGGTCGACCTCCGACCTAATCAACCCCACAATCTGGGGTCCGGGGAGAGAAGAGGAGAAAAAAGCGGAGAGAAAACACAAAACCACGACTCGCACGCGAAAAGCCAAACAACGTCTCCACCGCAGCACTGCCCACATGGCCATCTTAAGTGCTTGGCCGCCGCCTGCTTGGTAGCTTCTGGTATACCAAGACATTCTCCCAAGACTTTGTCCAGCATTCAACAGTCTGTCGGGCTTACATGGGCCCGTAATGTGGCTTGCGGATGAGGTCCCAACTCATGAGACAACACAGGGAGAAGTCTTTATCGGACTTTGGCCGCCTGGAGCGCTTTCGGACGCTGTGAGAGAAGATGTGCGGTGGTGTCTTTCTGCGGTGCGGACAATCATGCACGGATGTCGACCTCGAGCCCAGCACTACATCTGAGGACCGCAGCTTCATTGGCATCTCTTGTCTATAAGACTCGGCTGCTGGTCTGCGACTGAAGCAATCGATCAGACAGGTCTTCTTCTCTCAAGAGTCTTGTCCATTTTTCTTTCCACGAACCTTGTGTTTCTTGGATCTTGAACACTTTCAACATGACCAGCAACCGCGAACGTGTCTCCGACGAGCAGCAGAGATCTTCTCTGGAGAAGGAGATCAATACCGTCGAGCATGTCGAAAAGACCGGAGGTTACGCTTCGAACGATGAGATCCTCCAACGATACCCTCTGCTTGCGGGCAAGTCTGAAGTCGAGATGGCGATGTTGAATAAGAAGGTTGTGAAGAAGTTGGATTATCGCTTCCTTCCCTGCATTACGTTCATGCTGCTTATGAAGTAGGATGTGTCGTTTTCCAGAACATAGTCACAACGTACTAACAAAAACTTCCAGCTACCTAGACAGAATCAATGTCTCCAACGTAAGAACAAGACCCGCACTCCCGCAAAAAACATCCACAATCCAGTCACAACAAGCAAACTGACCAACCTCGCAGGCCCGTCTGGCCGGTATGCAAGAAGACCTCCACATGACCGACGTCGAATGGTCCGCCGGCATCTCCCTCTTCTACGTGGGATACATCATCTCCCAAGTCCCGGCCAACGTCATCATCGCCAAAGGCAAACCTCGCTGGCTTCTACCCGCCTGCATGCTAGGCTGGTCCGCAGTCACGATCTCCATGCCGGCAATGAAGAGCTCGTGGTCCTTTATGCTCTGCCGATTCCTCGTCGGCGTGACTGAGGGTCCTTTCCTCCCGGCCGTATCTCTCATGACCAGCTCGTGGTACACGAAAGAGGAGTCTCCGCTCAGGATGGGGATCTGGCATGCCGGAAACATCATCTCCAATGTGTTCTCGGGCCTTTTGGCAGCGTAGGTTCTTCTCCTCTCCAGTCATTGATCGGACATCTTTCCGAAAAATAGCATCTCGCTGACACCATCACAGGGCGATCTTGACCAATATGGACAACGTGGCTGGCCTGCACGCGTGGCAATGGTTCTTCTTACTTGAAGGTATCGTTAGTATCCTAGTCGCCGTCCTCGGTTTCTGGTTTCTGCCTAACTGGCCGAACGACACTGGCACCTACTACTTCACGGCCGAGGAGAGCGCCATGGCCCAGTACCGCGCGGACGTCTCAGCCGGCGGCATCAGCGAAGACGAGGAAGGCAACTACTGGGGCGGAGTCTCCCAGGCCGCCAGAGACCCATTCACCTGGATGTTCGCCTCGATCCACTTCTTCCTGATCATCGCACAGTCGTTCAAAGACTTCCTCCCGTCGGTGAGTGATCAAAAACCACAACGCATCCCTAGACCATGCGCTGCGCATCCATGGAACTAACCACCGTCCACTCAGATCGTCAACACATTCGGCTTCAGCGAAGTCGGCACCTACCTAATCCAAGCACCCCCCTACCTCTTCGCCTACGTCTTCACGCTCGCCCTCTCCTGGTCCAGCGGCCGCCGCCTCGAACACTGCTGGCACATCATCGGCGCGATCCTGATCTGCGCCGCCGGAGCAGTCATCATGATCTCGACCCTCAACGTCGGCGCGCGCTACTTCTCCATCTTCCTCCTGTGCGCGGGGCCCTTCGTCGGCCTGAACATCCAGATCGCGTGGGAGACGACGGTCGTCCCGCGGCCGAGGACGAAGAGAGCGGCGCTGATAGCGATTGCGAATTGTGTGAGCAGTGTGAGTGATGTTCTAATTTCCAACCCCACCAATGACAATTCACCATCCGCAACAAGTGAGAGTCAGAGAGGGTCATATCGAATTCTTTTTACTGATCCTGAAAACCATCTTTCCTCGCAGGTCTCCCACTGGTTCACGCCCTACTTCTTCCTCCGCTCGCAAGAACCCCGTTACCAGACCGGCGGCGGCGTCATCATCGCCGGCTGCGGCTTCACCGTCCTCTCATGCCTTGTGGCCAAGTGGTGGGCGACGAGGAAGAATGCGAAACTCGACGCCCTGCAGGAGGTTAGTGGGGATGTTAATCCGTGGCGTTATGCTACTTGACTCGATAGTTTACGGGGGAAGGAAGGAAGAGAAGGATCTCTTGTAGTACCGATACCGATGGTTAGTGCAGGTTTTTTGCGGGCTGGCTGCTTGCTTGCTTGCTGAAGGGGATGGCTTTGCCCTGCGCTATGATTGAGACGATATTTGTCGAATGGAACAATTATGTACGAGACCACGTTCTGGAACGAAAGCGATCGGTCATTACCCATTTCTAGAAAGGAAAGGCTGGAGGAAACGGTGCCCTATAGTACCGGGATATCATGACCTAGATCACAAGAGCCATCCACGTCACACAGACACAGACAGAAGAGACTCGCCGAAAAGTGGCACAAATCCGCGGCTTTCGAAAGTCGAAATACATACTGAGTAGATACTACTACTATAGGCAGAAAGGTAGATATATGGCTCTTCCAAACCGAAAACCACAATTGAGCACAATAGCGCTATTTCTTATCACCCAAGACGACATCCGGCATTGCAACGCAATCCAATCGACACTACCGAAGCTTGAAACCTGTTGAAACACGGCATTCCGCTACATTCGTGGTGAATCATAACTCATACTACACTACACTTAGTTACACTACACTACTCTACAATCCAACCCAACCCAACTCAAAGCCCACCCAACCCCTCACATAGACTTCTTACCACACCCACCCTCATGATTATGCTTGTGCGCAGGAACAGCCCTCTTCCTCCTCGCCGGCACAGCAGTCCCATTAACCGGCCCCAAACCATCAAAGCTAACAGCATACTCCGCAACACTGGCAGCAATAGCCTTGGTGTTCCACTCGAAAGCGTCCAGGGCGAGGTTGGTGATGTTGTCGCCCTCGAGGTGGTAGTTGACGTCGTAAGCAACGCCGACCTCGCCGCCGAAGAGCTCGAATTCCTCCTGCGTCTTGACGACTTCGGCGCCCGTGAAGAGGCCGCCCGAGGCGATGCCGCGGTCCAGGAAGCCGGCGTAGTCGCTGCGGCCGCTGAAGTCGGTCGGGACGCTGCCGAGGTTGTTGGTTGCGAAGAAATCTTCGAAGAAGCGCTCTGCTTCGGCGCTGCCGGCGGGGCCGGTCTGGTTGAAGGCGCTGCCGTCGCCGTCGTAGATTCCGAGGATGTAGTTGGGGGAGGCGATCATGTCGAAGTTGAGGTAGAGGCGGATGGCGGCGGCTTCTTCGGCCGAGAGGTTCTCGGTGTAGTAGTAGCTGCCCAGGAGGCCGAATTCTTCTCCGGCCCAGAAGGCGACGCGGACGGCGTTGTTGACGGCGTAGCCGGTGAGCTGCTCGGCGACTTCGAGGATGCCGACGATGCCGGAGCCGTCGTCGTTGATGCCGGGGCCGGCGAAGACGGAGTCCGAGTGCCCGCCGATGACGAGGACGGAGTCTTTGTTGCCGCCGACAGTCTCGGCGATTACGTTCTCGCTGCGGGGAGGGTTAGTTTCAAGCATTCCTTGAGCAGAAGATGGGCAGGAACTCACATGGTGATGTTGTAGAGATCGCTCTCGATGTTCAGCGTCGCCTCAACAGTGGCGCCGCCAGTAATAGCATCGATCCACGCAGTGGCGTTGGCCTGCGAGACACCAGCAGTGGGGACGTACTCGCCCTCAGGACGTGGTGGCACGCCGAGAGTGCCACCTCCAAGCGGCGCAGGGGCGTTGTTATAGATGATGGCAGCGACGGCACCTGCGGCACCGGCAAGAGCAGACTTGAGGCCGAACTCACAAGTACCACGCTGGATAAGCGCGATTTGGCCCTCTACCTCAGCAGGGTAGTCGGCAGCTTCGCAGCCCAGTGCGTTGACAGGGACGATTTCGGCCGAGATATCGCCACCGGGCGAGTACTCGAAGAAGGTGGGTTCGTAGGGAGTGCCGTCGACAGAGATCTCACCCTGCACGTTACTGTAGAGCGCGGTGAAAGGCTGTCTGTAGACAGTCCAGGAGTCGCCGAGAGCCTCAATGGCTTCAACCAGGTAATTGACTGTGTTGTTGTGGCCCTCAGAGCCCATGACCCTATTGCGATCCGGGGTGGCGTAGGCAATGTCCTCCAAATCTTGAGCCTTGGCCAGAAGGTTGTCGACGTTGATAGCAGCTTGAAGAGCCGCAGAGTCGACGAGAGGAGCGGTGCCGGTTGGGTAGCCGGTAGGCGCAGCGGTCGAGGAAGCATGTCCGCCAGTCTTGGTAGGCTTCCCAGGCTTACCAGGCTTGCCAGGCTTGCCAGGAGGGTAACGAGGAGGGTATCCAGGGGGCTTTGGGGGCTTCTTGCTGGGACCGTGGTGTGTCGAAGGGATGTTAGAAAACTTGGCCTCCTGCGCTCCGGCAGCGGCGGCCAGGCCAATGGAGGCCGCGAGAACGGCTGCGGTGGTGACCTTCATGGTGATGAATAATATCCAAATGCCGTAGTAGAAATGGACTGGTCACTCGGAACAGGAGCTTGAGGTGTGAAATATGCTGGGGGCGAGAAGCGTACTTATACCTACCATGTAAACTTACTCAAGATGCCTGCTGCTGCAGACGAAGCAAGGCAAGCCAGACAAAGCGGCGATCGTCCGTCGTGCAGTACCTGCATGAACGATGCATCGCAGGTCTCGACGAGGAAGCTGGCACCGCTGGAATGGTGTTTCTGGGTAGCCAAGAGATAGCATAGACGAACCGGCGAAGCATCCGCCACAGCGCCAAGTGATAATGGCAGGCTGTCTTCTGCAGGGCATTGGTTAGTGAGTCCCGTCCCCAATCTACGAGTCGCGGTCTGGTATACAGAAGTGCGGAGGTTGCGCTGAAGACAGCAGGAGGCAAGCAATGCCCAGAAACCGCCAAGGGCGGAATGTGGGTTGAGGTGGCATCTGGCTTAGTCTGCTTTGGGAAGGCCGATCTGCTTCGATTACGGTATTATTGAACAATGTTGATTGATGCGATTGTGGAATTGAATTGCATGTAATACATGTATGGTGCGATGGGATGGTTGCATGAGGTGATGAAGTGTTGGAGTGCTTGCGCTCTGCCTTTGTCGATCCAGGAATGGCGTGGATTGATGGGACGTGAACGATATGAGACCCTCGGCGTCACCGAGCCACATCAGAAAGAAAGCTTGCAGATCGCATAGCAGGAACGCCACCGCCAATAATGTCTTGACTTCACGTGGGAGTCTGAACCATGAACATGAATTTGCGTGAAACAAAAGACGTATCGGATGACATGGGAGGCTTGTAAAATCCTGGCATATATCCGATTATCACAGATCGCAGCTAAGACATCGCGGTTAGTGATGACTGTATGTCTGCTGTGCTGTACTCGTCGCAGTCTTCCGAGATGGTAAAGCTGGCTGCCCTTAGGTATACCAGACAAACGATGAGGATCCTGTGGTGAACAAACTCGCAGACTACACCGCAACCAAGTCCACCAAACCCTCACCCGTCCCACTCCGAACCTCCACCCAGCCACCCTCTTCAACACGCACAATCTTCCCATCTACGCACACCCTCCTCCAACGCGCATCTTGCTCATCGAACTCAATTCGTAGACCCAGAATCTCTCTATATCCAACTCTCTCATCTTCAACGTGCTTCCCACCCTGATAAGCAAGCGTCAACAGATTCATCGCCTCATCCCCACTCATAGGGCCGAAATCGACCAACCGCAACTTCCCATCGAGCGGCATTGAAGCAGGCGAAATGTGGAAACCCCGCTCGAGCTGGGATACGCACGTCGCAAGGACATAAGCGTGTTCAGTACGCTTCAGTTTGGCCCATTCTTGGTTTCCACCCGAGGGAAGGACGGAAACCGTACCGCGATAGGCATGAGGTAATGAACCGTCTGCGGGATAGAGGGCTTCCTTCGCGGCCATCCCGAACCTCGCGGCGCCGAATTGCCGGTAGTGTGCTGTGTCGCTGTCGGCTACTAGGCCGGCGTGCAGACCCCAGGAGCAGACGACGGCGCCGTGGCACGTGGGAGCGTTGCTGCCGTTGCCGCTGGATGAATTGGAGGGGAGCTCGAGCTCGTCGCGGGCTTCGTTGGCGAGCAAGCGTGCGCCTGGGGAGAATGTCGCGCTGAAGAGAGGGATTTCCTTGGCAGAGCCGCGGATGAAGGACGAGAGGCCGAGGGTTTTGTCTTTGGTGATACCGCTGCTATGTGCCAGGGCGTTGCCGGTGCCGAGGGGGAGAATGGCGATGCTGGGCTTTTGGTACTGCTGGGAATGAGGCTCAGAGAGCAGAGTGTTCGTGACGTCCACGAGGCCACCATCGCCGCTCAGGAGGATCAATGACTGGATCACTCCGGCGTTGGCCTGTGGTAGCAATACAGAGCGGGTAAAATCTGAGATGCTAGTTTCTGAGGTGGTGAAGTGGAGCTGATACTTCTCCGCCGCATCGCCACCGATGGAGTCCAGGAATGGCTTGACAAGATGAGTCCAGACATTCGCAGCCTGCCCTGTGCCAGAGCCCGTCGAGACCATCACGTGAAAGTTTCGAGAATCGCCATTTGTCAGGCGACTATAGAGCCTTGCTTCACCATCTGGTGAGAAGTCATGTACGAGATTTTCAGGCGGATTCGTGACAGTGAGATTCTTGAAAGTGACGGGAGATGCTTTTTTGTCATCTCCCGTGTCATTCTCGACAACAGAAAGGATGCGGTATTCGTCCTGACGCTGTGATGTCGACGGGAGGATGGCAATTATGCATTCAGATGTAATGGTCGTCCATTCAGTCGCTTGATCATGGTCAGATGCAGTCGGGCAGGCGAGACGACGTCAACCTGGGAATCATGCACTGTACTTACACTCCACATTTCCATCTCTATCCGCCCAACTGAAGCTGCCCTCTTGGTCGTTTCCGGCTCGTCGATATAGCCACGTGACGGGGCGGCCGTCAAGCTCGCCGTGCTGATTTTCAGTGGTCGACATGTCTTTGGCGGCGTCGGTGTTGAGGCAGGATGATAGGAGTGGGAGACGACATTGACGCACGCAATCCTCGCGGGATTGATGTCAGGCCGACGGGCTATCAGCAGCTGAGGCAGCTCGAGTGGAGACGGAGCAAACAAGCATGTGAGAGAGGGAAATGGAATTCTTGGGATAACAATAATGCATGATCAACTTCACGATGGATAATTCAGCACGCTAACCGTTTCCCATGGCGGATAACCCTGATCCAGATGCGATCCAGTCGGGCATCTCCATTATTGGCTTGCTCAGCCTTGCTGACCTGACCTAGAGCTGTATGCCCATTACATATGTAGAAACACCTCACTTACAACACACATCACACACAACTGCAACACACTCCTCACTACATCGACATTGAACTCTCAACCTCCGCTGTTCTCACCACCCCCTTTGGCACCCTTACCAACCCTTGCGACAGCCCCACCTCTGCCCGCGCCAACACCACCTCCCCATGGTGCATCCTTGCCCGTAGCCTCTCTTTCCACACGCACAAGCCAACATGACCGGCTGGGGGATCTTCGTCATCATCGCCTTCATACTGCTCTTCTTCGGCAGCGCAACTTGGATAGGGTGAGTCCAGTCCAGTGCGAAAACGATAATCCAATCCAACACCGTTCAGCTTCACAATCGCACCGTACTGTATCACCTCGCTAACCTCCAACCACAGCCTCTCCTACTACCGCGCCCGCCGTCTAGGCCTCCCACCACCCAGTTTCAACCCCTTCAACCGCGCCCGCCGTGACTCAACCGCCTACCACGCGCCCGCTCCTGCGCCCTCTGGGATCCAAGGCTGGATCACTGACAAATGGGACGCACTACGCAACAAGCGCACGGCCGGCGGCGCATACGAGTCGACCTCTTTCGGCGCAAACAGAGGACGTGATAGGCGCGGGTTCGGCGCTCTGGACCCGGACGAAGCCTGGGATGCGCGCGTAGGCAACGAAGCCGATCACACGGGGGGATACTACGAGGAGCAGGAACTAGGCCTGCAGGACCCCAACTCTGGACCTTATCGTGGGCGCGGGTATGGCGAGATGGGAGGCTCTGGCGTTGGCGTCGGTGGCATTCCTGAGGAGAGAGGACGCAGTCGCTCGATTCAGCGCGAGCTGGATAACCGGTACGATGAGGAAGTTCACCACGCTGGACCACCTAGGAATCCCTTTGGAGATGACAACGAGGCTGGCAGCATGCGGACCGCGAGCCCGAGGCCGATGGTTGATCCTATGCCTGGCTCGGGGAAACATCGCGCTGTGAGTGCGCATCGCAAGGGACAGAGCAGTTTGGGCACGAGTGGGAATGCAGGTGATAGTCCCACCGAGCGGAGGAGCATGTTCCATGAGGAGATGTAGGGGGATGTGGCACGATCTGACTTGATGAGATCCATGGGCCGGATTACCTTAAAAAAAATTGACGTACAAATGAAGGGATGGGATGGGCTCGGCTGGATTGGACTGGACTGGGGTGTAAGGTATGGGACGCCATTGTGACAATAGCGCAATTTTTTCTTCTTTTCAATTTATGAAATGATACTCCAATGACATTCAAAACACAGGCGTAGGGAAGACCAAGAATTTATGTTACGGCTGAGATAATTGCGCAGATACTCCAGAACCGTTGCCTTACTTGCGAACACACGCGCCCCTTCAGTCAAAGCATCTGACAAGTTCTCATCAGCGAACTCAACTCCTCCGACGCCCCCTCCAAAACCACCTTCATATCCCCAGCCAACAGATTGACCGTCCTCGTCAACCATTTCCCCAAGAAATCCACAAACCCAGGCGGAAGATTCCCACCGCCGCCCTCAAATAAAACCGTCAGCGCGCCCATGCTCGTCTCCATCAAACCCTCCCAGAGCTCGTACGGAGTGAGCCGCACAATCTCCTCCCCAGCACCTCCAGCTCTCAAAGCCAAAGCAACAAAAACCACCCGCGTCTCCGAAACATCAACAAGACTCAGCGCCCTTGGCGACGCAGAATCCGGCACCCGCAGCGACTCCAGCGCATACCGTAAGGCATTGTAGAGCAGTCCAGGTGGCAACTCAAGGTTCCGGCCACCATTGCAATCTGCCGCCGACAAAGGAATCTTAGCATCACTATGCTCGGCATCAGAGCAACAGAAAGCCGCCCGCTCACGATGTTCCAACCTCAAAGCCAGCTCGGCCAGTTGTATTTCTCCCAGAACCCTTTGCCCGCACGCAGGACAAGCGACATCCGCGCTCTTCGAGTCTTCAACCGCACTCAAAGCCCGCAGTGCAAAACTCGCACTGTGTCCGCAAGGCAGGCGGAAGAACATCTGCGCGTCTAGGTGCGCGAAGAGGTTTCCGCCGTCTAGATCGTGTACGTTAACCCAGCTTCCATTATTATCTCCCCGCTGGCATTGCAGTCGCGAGGCGAGTGAGAAAGAGCCGGATCTGGGCATTGAGGTCTCCCAGTCTCGCGCGAAGCGCGCTGCTTCGCCGCGGTATGTTGGTTTCTTGGTGCTGGCTTGCAGTCTTTCTGCTACGTGCAGATATGCGCGGTCGCTTGTGCGGTTTATTAGGTTGGAGACTAGGGGGAGCCAGGGGTGGTGTCCTGCTTCGCTGCTTGGGCTTGAGGGGGAGAAGCGTTTGAAGAGAGCGTTGAGTTGTGCTGCTGGGATTTGGCAGGTGTGGATGGTTGTGTGGGTTTCGGGGGCGTTTTGGTTGGGCTTGCTCCAGGAAATTTTCGCGCGGAACATGTGCTGGACGTCTTCTAGGCCTCCTCCGCTGCCTCCGTTGTCGAAAGAGACGATCTCGAGAGTGCTTTCGCCTGGTGCTTTTGTTAGGGAGGCGATGAGGTCTAGGAAGCCCTCGGCGTGCAAGCAGGCGCTGAAGCTTGAGGGGTAGCTGAGGCCGACGTATTGGTTCACCGGGATCAGGTGGAAGAATGCCAGATTGGACCGGGTGAGGTGGTAGCTTCCCAGCTTGGGTCTTTGGCGGGACCGGAGGTCTTTGGGTGGGTAGAAGTAAGGCGTGGCGTTAGCTGGAAGGAGGTCCAGGGACGGGTAGGTGATGTTCAGGGTGTGGTGTTGCGGCGGTGGCGATGTGTTGGTGGCGAGTCCCAGACCCTCGAAGGTTGAGCTCAGGTCGGCCATGTCTAGAGGGCTGTTGACTCTAATGGTGGAGTCGATTCTTCTCTAAGAGATGGTGGCACAAACGAAATGCTTTGTTCTTTCTTCCTTTGACTTTGGTTGAGCGGGTGTGTGTGTGATGTTTAAAGAAAGCTGGACCGCAGAACGAGAACATAACCAAGCTGGTGATTTGTGAATGCGTCCGCGTGAGTGTCGTCGTCTCAAGTGAAGTAAATCGATAACACATTCAAGTCAACTAGCAGTGACTGCTGAGCTGGAACCGACTCGATCAGCTCTAAGGGCCTTTGCAAATGCATTTACCAACTCGGTGAAGTGTGAAGCTCGATTCCACTTCACTTCTTCTCTGGCTTGACGAGGGCCCGGTCCTTGTGTCGATTTCCACATTCACTGTTGAGGTCGTGGTGGTACTTGACTCGGTGGTCTCTTGATGGAGCTCACATAAGTGTTTGGAGACTGACAAAGGCATTGTGTGCCTTCGATGGTATAGTGGTCTTTGGTAGTGGACCCTGGAAGTTAGTCGGGGCTGTAAGTGAGGTAACGAAAGGGCGGGCGAAGGCAGACAAGTAAGGTAACTAAAGGTTTATACTTGGACAGGAAAATGAGAGCCTGGCAACTTCTGCTCCACGTCAAACAAGTCGATCAATTTAGAGGGCCACATGATATGATATAGACATGGTGGAGAGTTTGCCGCCGTGTTTGCCCTGTTGCAAGAAGGCGAAGCACCGACTCAGGCAAGCTCTTTCGAAACTTACGCCGAATGTGAGTGACCAGACTACAACAGAGACATTGTGTCTCAATTTTACACAAAGAAAAGACGCCACTGTCGCTCGGAGGGAGCTA
>Ga0265797_10005467_pt1 | contig 18534 bp, 14 predicted proteins | sample P2T30metagenome_FD_192433 | JGI IMG/M metagenome (GOLD analysis project Ga0265797, IMG submission 192433) | Plant litter microbial communities from East Loma Ridge, Irvine, California - P2 T30 | ecosystem: Environmental > Terrestrial > Plant litter > Unclassified | place: USA: California... | reverse complement strand
AATGGCCATCACAAGACAGAACATGCTACCTGTGCTAATCCTTGTTCTCGGATTGGAACCTATCATGATTATCATCATCCTTATATTCGCCAAGATCCCCAACCTGGAAACCTCTGATGCTCCGGCAACGACAACAGAAAAGCCGCTGGACATCGAAGCGCAAGGCGACATTCTCCCAAACGAGGCGATACCGACCAACGATCACCGTACTGCTTTGGTCATCCCCTGCCACAACAGCGACCACGATGCCGTAATCCGAGTCCTCGCATCGGCCTACCCTCACTTCCGACCCTGCGACATCTTCATTGTCGACAACGCGCGTTCCATGCATCCCAAAGACAACGTCTTCCGCGAATTCATCCACACCCAGCACTCAGAGATCAACTACATCTGGAGTCCCGTCGGCAGCAAAAACTACGCCCAGCTCGTCGGCGCCGTAGCAGCCGAAGACCACGAATTCATCATGACCGTCGACGACGACGTCTGCATCCCCGCTTCGTTCAGACCTCCCATCCACAAAATCAACGATGTGATGAAAGGCGTTGGCTTCCCGCTCAAAGCCACCAACGCCGCCGGCAAAGTGAGCTTCGGCATGGTAGCATGGCAGGACTGCGAATACCGCATGGCCGGACTAACGAAACTCGCCGAAGAGCAGATCTGCGGCGGTGCTCTGTTCCCCCACGGCGCTGGGTGGTTCTGCGAGAGGGAAACCATGGTGGACCTTATCAGCAACTACCATAGCCTCGACTTCATCGCCGAAGACGTCAACACCGGCCTCTCCATGATGAAAATGAAGAAACGCATCGGCTTCGACGCCGCCTGCGTTCTCGAGACCGAAGTCCCAACAACAGTTTTTGGAACAGGCCTGAACTGGTACCACCAGCGCGTGCGTAGCTGGGAGATGGGCCGCCACGGCCGTCTGCTCGCGTTCCTCGATCGCTTCTTCCTCTCGCTTAACGGCCTGAAGAACCCGATCGCCATCCTCGCGCAGAAGTTCATCTTGTTCTACAGCGTGGCCTGCATCATCGTCGACTGGGTCCGCATCCCCGTGATCGTCACGATGGGAGCTAACGGCGCATACTGGCGGCAAGCGGGCTTGCTGAGCTTAGTGTCTATCTTCCCGATCCTGTGGTTCAAGTACGTCTCCTGCCGTCGCCGGCCAGACCTGCAGCCGAGCTTCTGGGGAGCCATCACCATCCCGATTTACAAGCAGCTGTACTATCTCGTGTCCATCGTCGGCGCGGTTCGTGCGCTGGTCTTCTACATCGGAGGTCACAAGCTGCCGCTCACAGCTAAGCAGATGATCGATGCAGGCGACGAGCGAGTGCTTTGGCTTGATCCGAGATGGGCAACGAACAAGGCTTTCCTGGCTGATGAGGGAGTGGCTCTCCGCGCAGCGAAAGAGGGCAGTGCTAACGCCTGCACGACTAGTGAGACCGATGCTAAGCGCAAATCGTTCGTGGTTACTGAGACGGTTCTCCTACCTGAGCTTATCACAACTTTGCCAGAAACGCATTCCTCAGGTCGGGACAGAGTTGATTAGATATTAGACTATTGTATGTACAGGTAGCACCTGTGATTCTTAAATGTGATCATGTCAATCCTATCTTCTAGGCCGGCTCAAAACATCACATTGGGGAAATCCACCACGCAGAGTACATCCATTCCATCTACTATAAAGCATCATTAGAGCCTACGAACCAAGAGCTTCGCGTAGCTTCGCACAGCTTCACGCCGCGAGCTTCGCGAGCTTTGCCTCGCATTGAGACATGCTGTAGAATAAATAAGGATTGTCAGGTTGCAAAGTGTTGAATGTTGAGCTGCGCCAAGGAGAGCTCGGGTTACACAGCATGGATAGACATGGGTTTGGACATGGACATGGGTGTGAAACGGACACATGATATTAAGAGCGACTTCGAGGGGCAAAAGAAAATGCAGACAAAGCGGGAAAGTTTGGAAGGTTGAGTTGAAGCAGGAATGTTCATTGAGAGAAGTTGATGCTTCACGGTGCTGCCTATTTTTTTGGATAAGCTACTACCAACGCATTCGGAGAGCATTCAAGTCTGAGCACCACGGAGAGAGAGAGCATGCTATCTCGCTGAGAGTCCGCCATCACTTTCCAAAATATCCCTTAGTCAGAATCCTCGTCCATGTCCTCAGCCTCATCGCTGTCCTCGTCGCTCTCAACAGCCCACGGCACATCACTCGGCTCAACCTTGACACATGTCAAGTAGTCAAGCTCAGACTTATCAGCAAGATGCAAAGAAGACTCACTGAGTTTCTCCACGTAGCCCGACGCCTGGTCCTTGAGCCCCCCGAGGGCTTGCCTCACCTGTTCCAGCTCCGTAGGTTGGTTCCGCGCGCTCTTGTAGTGAGTACTGAAACCGTTATAGACCTCGTCTGGGTCGAGGTAGTCGTAATCGACAATAGTCTGGTAGAACCCCGCCACGCTGGAGCAGCCATCGGCGTGGTCGTAGAGGTAGAAAGGCGCTGGCTCGGCTTGGGCTTCGTTGCGCAGAAGGCCGATGTGCTCGTGGATCCAGTCGCGGAAGATGTTGACTGTGTTGTAGGCCATGTGTTGGTCATGCTGGCTCACGTACTGCGAGGGATAGGAACTGCGGTCCTTCGTGCCGGCCAGAGTGATGAGCATCAGTTTCTCTTCGACGTCGCGCCTCGCTGAGTAGAGTTCGCGGGATCTGCGCTGCACGACGGGTTGGACATAGTCCGAGAGGCCAGGGTACACCTTTCCATTCTTGAAATTCGCGCCGTTGCCAACGAGATGCTTGAAAGCCTCATCATACACCAGACGGCTCTCAAGGGCGATACCGAGATTGAGGCAATGCACCGGCCACTTGCCGATGGTCGAGTACAACTTGTGGTGTTCCACGTAGCCTAGCAGCAGGGAGGTGAATGTACTCTTCACTGCATCAAGCGCATCGAGTGTCTGGGCAATCTCGACAACACCCTGAATGTGAGGCAATGCCGGCGAGAGATCACTTTTCGGGATACCGTGCTTCTTGCCAGCGATGATGCGGAAGAAGCTCCCGTAGGCATTGGACCAGTCAGTCTTTGGCAGTTCTGAGTCGTCACTAGCGGCAGGTGGGCTGTCTCCTTGCGCTGGCTCCTTCTTGACCTTCGCATTAGCGTGGCGAGCTTTGGCTGCTCCTGAGGGGGGATGGCTGTCCTTTCTTTGCGGTGAAACGCTCTCCAGTGTAGCGTCAATCGCCTCCGGGACGAGCTCAGGCATAGATGCCGCTGAGAGAACAAGAACAAGCATGCCCTCGAGACCATTTTCGGAGACGCAACCCGAGGATTTGGCTAGTACATCCTTGTAGAGTTTTTCAAGCACACCGGAGGCTCTGCAAAGTGTGTTTGCATCGAGCAGGCAGGATTTGGTCGGGTCTGTCGTGTCGAGCACGAGAAGGAGGTTGCCCTGGTTCAGTGGGTTCTGTGGAGTACTGTTAGCACTAGTCGTGCACATATGATAGCGATATACGCACCTTTTTGTTCGCTTTCGCAGCGAGGACGGCGTCGTTCACCCATGCTGCCTGTAGGCGAGGAGATGTCGCCTCTCCCTTCGGTTCGGCCATGTCTTCCGGTCGTCCCTCTTGCGACACGGTCTGGTTGCGGGACGGTGTTGCCTCTGGTTTCAGCTCAGCCATGTGTTCCCTCGGGTCCCGCTCTTGCGGCGCAGTCTGATCCTTGAGTCCAGGAGGGTTGTGCTGAAGATCCTCGACACCAGAGTCCCTAGCAGTTTCGGGGTCAATCCTAGATGCCTCTCTCGCCTGCATAGTGTGTTTTTCGAACTCAGTCGTGCGATTGTCATTGAGCTCGTGACTCAGCTCGCTCCCCTCATCCACCGCAATTCCCGCATCCCCGCCGAGAGCAGTCGCCATCTCACCGGTCAAACCCTCCGGATCAGCCAAAGCCACATCAGTTTGCACCAGCGCCATATCCTCATCTCCGTCGTCGAGAGCCATGTCTGTTGGCGAAATAGCTGGACTTTCAGGTATCGGTGTCGGTGTTGGTGTAAGTTCAAAAAAGCTCGGTGAAGTCGGCGAAGTGCAGGTAGGTGAGTGAGCACGTGATGGTGAAGTGACCGTGACCGAAGGTGGAGACATCGTCGTGCTCTCAGCGGTCAGTTCTCTTGATGGACTGACTGCTGTGTTCTGCCGTGCCTCGAGGAAGTTGAAATTGCCGCTGCTGTTGCTTTTGCTCCGGATAGGGTGATAGGTGAGGGAGTCTGAAGGATGCTGCAGAATCAGTCTGTTGACGAGATCTGATGGATGCTGCAGCTTCGGTCTGGTGGTGGCATCAAGCCATGGCATGTGCTGTTCCGGCTCAGTAGGTGAAGGTGGGAGGGTGTCGTCGGCGTGCTCCATGATAGCGACGGCGTGTGCTGTATTTGCACATGTGGGTCGCATGCGGTGTGTGAAGCTCAGTGAAATGAAGATTTGACTGAAGCTGGGCGGAGGAGGGACACAGTGAACTGCACGGCATGTGGCCTGAAGTCGAGCGTTTTGGTTCCGCACGCTGAGCATCACACATCTTTACCCACCACAGAGACCAATGACTCACACTCGTTGTAACCCAGGCACTCTGCGAGACACACGCCATCCACTCGTTTGCGAAGACGATACTACTCGCTCTCCAGCCCATGCAACTCTGCAAACGAACCAAACGAACGAACATCACCTAAAACCTCACTTCATACGACCCCGCCCTAGTCATATACCTCACCCACTTCACACTCGAGTAATTGCTCTTTTCAAACACCTTCAAATACCTTACCAACAGCCCACTGCTCGTAAACATCAGCAGCGAAAACTGCATGCTCAGCGGCGGCCGACTCCAAGCCTTCGCGTTCGTCATCGTGCTCAAACTCGCCTCCGCCGAAAGCACAAACTCCGACTGCCCTGTGAACCTCGCGATCTTCCACACAATAGCGTTCTCGCTAGGCTCGTACTTGGCTTTACCCTGCGATGTGCGCGAGGAGATGTCCGCTGTGTTGAGGGGCGTGGGGATTTTGACGACGACGTTTGTGGCGAAGAGTTTGGCGCCGTAGTTTGCTTTGATGGCGATGGAGTATTCGACTTTAGTCTTGCCGACTTCGTTGACGATGGCCTGGACTTTGAAGGGGAGGTTGACGTTTTCGGTTGCGCGGTAGTTCATCAGTTGGAAAGAGCCGTCGGGCGGGATGAAAGAGATTGTGCGGTCGTTGGTGAAAGAAGAGAGCTTCACGCATTGGTGGAGGGAGACGTCTTCGAGTGTGACGGAGCCGGCGGCGGCTTTTGAGGCTTTGTTGCCACCCATGTTGCCGACTGGGCCGTCCAGAGATGAGTCTGCTCCGTTGTCTCCTAGTGTGAGACGGTCGTTTAGTCCGAACTTGCATTCTGGCATGCCTGTGAGGTAGGCTCGCATTTCGATAGCGCCGTTGACGTCCGCTCGTAGGACAGTTCCGTTTGCCGAGACAAGCAAGTTGACATCCTCGATCACATCCACGAAAGCCTCGTTCTTGCGGTATTTGATGTTGTCTCTCCTCCACGACATAGCACCCGTCGCTTGCATAGTAATCTTGCTGCTGTCTTCAATAGTCGGCCGTTGCGACTGCACGCCTTCGGTTGTGATGTACATCTTCAGCGTCTCCGTCTCCGTATTCTGTGGATAGCCAAAATCCAAAATCTCATCCAGCAGCTCGTAGATCATGACAAAGTTGCTCTTGACAGCCTCCTCATCGAACCGCCCGAAATAGCTCCTGCCCAGGTTGACCAGCTTGTAGAGGAACTCGAACACCAGGGCGCTGTTGACATTGCCCTTGGTAACACCGACAATGTAGATGTTTTCGCTCTTGATGTGCGAGAAGGTGGTGCTGCCGAGGGTGAGGATTGGCGAGCGGATCTGCGCATTGGATATGACCTGGATGCGGAAGACGTCGGCGAGGCGAGGGCGCATGTCCTGGCGGAAGGCTCGCAGGATGAGCAGTTCGCCTTTTTGGTTAAAGAGGAGGATTCCGGAGAGCATGGCGGGCGAGGTGGTGCACCCGGAGGTGTCTTTTGTGTGGTGGGAGGATGAATGTCTGTTGTTCTTCACGAGTGTATGTTTAAGGAGGGGACATGGAGACGAATGCGAGCTGGCTTGGGTGCAGCGAGTCAGGGTACGTCAACCTCGAAGCGGCATCACGGCTTCAAGTGATCGTCCACGCCTCGCTCGCATCCCATCGACTCTGCTTGTCTGCACCCATTCAACACCACCCCCACACCTCGGTCCTCCTCAGCAATACCTCTATCATACCAACACCACCCTCGCGAACTACCAACAACCACCTCCCCGCCCACGCCAACCCGCGCAATCCCATCCCACCCTCCGATAAGGCAGCACAACCAGCAACCATGAAGCCCGTCGTTTCCGCCTTCAACGCATGGACATGGTACGTCGCAAGCAATATGAGAGGAAGAATATTTGGAAATTATGGAAGACCAGGACAGGCAAGGATCATAGACTGACAATCCCACCACACAGCGTCGTCATCTCCATCTTCGCCATCATAATCCTCAGCACCATCGGCGCCATGTTCGCCTCCGGCAACCACACCGTCATGGGCTCGGCTGAAGACCCTAAGGACGGCAAATCAGTCGCCACCGCCGTGTTTGGCGCAGTGATTATCTATGGAGTAAGTTTTCGCCTGAAAGCATGCAGCATGCGCTCTAGAAGCTGGAAGGAAGCTGCGCCCGAACGAGCTCAAGCTAACCATACACCACAGGTCTTCCTCCTTTTCTGCGGCAGCCAGGCATTACTCCACAAGAGACAGACAGCAGGTGGCGAGATCGCGCTGCGGTAGTAGAAGGAAGCGAAGTCAAGGAAGCAAGCAGGAATTGGCAGGCAAACATGCGGCCGGATGCGAGATGTTACATAGAAGGCAGGGCGGCAAGGTCTATCGTGGAGGAAAGCTATCATTGGGGTTGCAAAACCAGTTGGCGTTCGTTCGTTCGTTCTTTTTTTCTTGAGAGAGATAATGATACCTAGGGGCGTTTTTGTTCTTGAAGAAGAGGTCCGACCTACCTTATTATATCGCGTGTACATTATCTCCGTCATTGGCGATGTCCGGAGAATCATCAGAATCTCGAGCCCTGACACGCTCATCGAGCAGAGGAGAAATATCAGCAAGACAACAGTGATCCTCTCGGCCATGACTTGAGCAGACAGTACAACCAGGTCCAAAAACAAATTCCAAAAAGCATCCCAAAAAGCTTCTTCACCCTTCTGACTGTGGATACGCCCTGCAGAGATCAGACCGAACAGGGCTCTCGACAACTCGATTGTCATGTAGGAGCCAAAGCTAGACAACTGAGCGATGTATGCCCAGAGCACGGTAGAACCTCCCGTGGCAATACGTACACTTGGAGCCCAGTGCTATCGGATTGTTGGTAAACGTGCCATACATCAACTAGAGTCAATTAGGCCATACAAAAACGATGTTCGTGCAGTGCAGCAGCCCGAAACCAGGGACTGAGCAATTTACATTCACATACATGTACCACGGGCCTTCGGTGGCGAACATAAGCACCAGCACAATCTCAACTCAAGCCAGAATAAACGATGATGAATTTCGAGCAATATTCGTAATTCGTATTGTTTTGACGATGGGGTATCTATTATTATGTTTACAACGCCTGCGCCGGGTTCATCTTACCCAGCTGCATCGTTCGCCTTTCTCTCTCACGCCGTTGCCACCTGTGTGTGCTCGCTCTCCGGCTCTCATCGGACAATTCCGCTCGAACCGTAGGCATTCGACACTGCCCACCTACGATTCTGCAGCACCATCCTCGTCCCCACCACCACCACCACCACCGAACCCTCCAAACGTACCAGTTCCCCAAACCATGCCCTTGCTCCGCATCGCCTTCTTGGCCTGCGCCAACTTCCTCCTCTCCTCCGCGCCTTCACGACCCTTCTTCTTGCCAGCCTCATGTACGGCTCTCTGCCTCTCAGTCTCCTCAGCTTCCTTGACAGCAATGCGCATGGCTTCCTCCTTATCCTTCATGCTCTCGGAGATAAGCGACTGCGCATGCTCCAACGAGTCGAATTTGTTGAAAGCCGCAACGTCGAGGTTAGCAGCCAGAGCGTAAGCGTTCAAGTCCATGGCGCGGACGGGGTCTTTGCCCAACAAAGCAGCGTTGACTCGCTCCGCATCGAGACGTTCCTCACGGTTGAACTTCTTCTTGATTTGAGCGCGGGTTTTGGGCGGGAAGAGCTGGCTGATGATCATGAAGTCTGTGCCCCAGTTCTTGAGCGCGTCGTAGAAGCGGTCTGTCTCGTCTTCGCTCCAGGGGTCGCTCTTCGATTTCCACATGGGCACGCGGTCTTTCTCGTCGCGCTTGCGGTCGTTCATGTATGTGGCGCGGTTGTGGAAGCGGGTCAGTTCGTCTTCTTCTTCGACGGGTGCTTGCATGGCGATTTCGGCTTGTGCTTGGGCGCGGCGGTCGATTTGGAGGGTTTCTTCGTCTTCGACGATCTCGCCGTTGACGACGCGGAAGCCGAGACCGCCTTCGACGGCGCGGGTTGAGTTGTCTTGTTTATTTGCTGCACCAGCACCGTCGGCGTCTTCAGTCGATGCATTTGCATCTTGTTCCTGTGCGTTAGGCTGTGGTGCTGTTTCTGCCGACAAGCCCTCTGCTTCGGCACGTCTCTTACGCTTGACTTCTTCCCAGTCGATCTCGGCCATTTTCTTCTCACGCTCGGAAGTCTTGCCGTAGCGTTTCTGCTTGGTGATAGTGTACATGGAAAGTGCTTCTGGGTCAATCTCGTGGAGTTCTGGGTCCGACTCTGGCTCCTCTTCGTCTGCATTTGTCTCATCTTGAGCCTCACCTTCAGCATCACCTTCAGGGGTGGCCTTCTTGGTTCGAGGTTTCGCTGCAGCTTTTTGACGAGGTTTGCGGGGTTTCTTAGCCTTGATGGCTGGTAGCTCGCCTTCCTGACCCTCCACTGGCTCCTCCTCGTCAACTCGAGCTGGAGTTTTGACCTTTCGGGGTTTGCGCTTCGCGGGAGCCTTCTTCGGCGCAGCAGCTGCATCTGCCATTGTCGCGTCTTCCGTGGGATCCTGAGCAGTGGCCATCATACGAGCCACAGGAGGTCGCCTCGGAGTCTGCGACGGGCCCGGCACAGCACCGTCTTCCAGCTGAGACTGTACCAGAGCATTGCTTCGCGTGCTATTACGCTTGGGTGCCTTCCTTGGCCCGGTTTCGCTCGCAGCAGCACGGGTACGCTTCGCAGGACGTGCTGTTGTGGTTGTAGGTGTCGCACTCGATGCTACCTCAGTCGTGTTCGTGGCGCCCGTAACATTCTCTTGAACCGAGTTACCTGGCGCTGACTCTTCCGTCCTGCTCGCCGGCTCGACTTGTGCTTCTGAGCTACGGGACGGAATGCCATCATTCGTAGCATTGTCGGGCAAGTATGCAGGCGGCGGCGTACCGCCTCGAACGTGCGAATATCCTGGTAAGGCATGTTGACCTAAGACGGGCTCTTGCTGCTGGGGACCAGTTTGCGCCTGGGACGGGTTCGCAGCACTCGGCGCAGACGGGACGACACTCGAAGTCTGCTCGGTAGAAGGGACGATTGCCTGAGTCGCAGACGGAGTGGACACTGGCTGCGCATGGCTCGTAGGTGTAGGTTGGTGGGATCTTTCAATGCTAGTTACAGGTTCGGCAAATCGCACATGTTGTGTCTCGGTGGTCTGTCGCACTGGCGATTGCTGGGTCGCAGGAGGAGTCGGTGGCGCGGCTGCCGATACTGATGAAGGATGCGATGTCGAAGAAGACTCGGTAGTAGGTTGCTCTGCGACAGGTTTCGGTGCAGGTTTCGCCGGTGGTACTGCTGCTGGCGCTGGTGGCCCTGCGGGACGACGACGAGGCGGTGCTTTTGGCGCGGCTTTCTTGCCAGACGTGGCAGAACTAATCAATGTCGACATGGTGAGGTGTGTGCGCCTGCATTGAGGCTGGAAGGGAAAATTTGGTTGTTATATGCGTGCGGTATAACACCTTCGAAGGTGTAATCAGTAAAAGCACCCGGCAAGAAGCGTCGATAAGGAAGAAAGTCTCCCCACTAAAAGATTGCGCGACTGCCGGCACTCGGGCGGCTTGCTGCATGGATGCCTCAATGATTCAGGCAACAACGCCACGCAACGAGTGAATGAGTGTTTCCAGAATGCATTCTTGCTTCGTCACGCCCAACAAACGGCAATTCACACAAATACTCGGCTTTTCACTTCACACCTCCAACAATCGACATATTTGCCACCAAAGAACACACTCCCAACGGCCGTCACGTGCTCACGTCCCGCGCCGTCGCGAACCTTAGTTGGCAGCGGATCAATCAACGCCAGCCCAGCCCAAGCCAGTGGCCGCAGTCCGACATCTCCTTTCGCGAGTTTTGCACTCACGCCCTACCAGCCTCACCCAAACAACCAACAACAACAACATCATTCCGTCCGCGCGTCCAGCACCGCCGTCGCTGCATCGCCTGCTCTCCATCAGCATCTCGCCACTGTCCACAGCCACGAATTCATGAGGTAGTGCTGCCCGCCAGCGCATCTCGCGCGTACCATCTTCAGCCTCGACTCTCAAATGACCGCCGCCGCAACACCTACGCTCCCGGTGCCTTCATTTGACAGGCCCAAGATGGAAGACCGCAAGCGCTCACTCGTGCCAGATTCTGATGAGCCCGTCTCGCGGTCCAAGCGCATCAAGGATGAGAGTGGAGCCCCTCGGATGAGCGCTGAGAATGAGGCGGCAGTCGAGGTATGTTTACCCTTCAGGCCTTGCATTCGCATGCCGGGCAAGTGCTGACAAACCCTTCATTTAGGCCTACCAGAAAGATGCCATCCTCCGCCAAATGAACGAGTACAAGCGCGAGCAAAAGTATTGGCAAAAGGAATTCACCAAGCTCAGCGAGAAACTCACACACCATGATGACCACCTCCGAACAATCGACGCTTGGTTCTCCCAGCTGCTCGACGAGGTTCGCATATTGGCGGCCGACACCCTTCCCACACCTCCCACAAGTGCCACCTCAGCTTCCGGTAGGACATGCCCGAGTACAAATATTGCGGAGTACATTTGCTAAGAGTCGGTATAGGTGGCGAAATATTCAACTCCGCTCTCGAATTCACCGACAATGAGCAATTCTCGGCACATTTGTCAGAGCGCTCTCAAAAAATCAAGGACGCCATCAAGGATATCTTTGGTCGCATTCCCAACGCCTCGCCAGAAGTGTTGAAGCTGCAGAACCAGCTTGCTTCTGCTCTTGCCGAGGAGAAGGTCGCGATTGCAAGATGCCAAGGCCTGGATTCCGAGAAACAGCAATTGACCGACCGCCTGGAAACCGCATCTTACAGATATCTGAAGGCCGAGAAAGCTGTTGAGCGAGCCAAAAGCCTTCAGGTGCAGAAATTGGAACGCCAGGCTATGCTCGGTGGAAACGGCGAAGTTTCTCCAAGCACAAGCAAGCGAGCGGCGACTCCGGTTAAGCACGATACCAATGGAGAGCTCGAAAACGGTGTATCTGGAGGCGAATCCGACACTGCTCGCAAAGAAGCGGTGGCAGTGGCAGACCAGCGTAAGAAGCAACTCGAGGATCTGGAAGCCGAAAATTCTCGCCTCACGAACGAACTCTCTGCGGCGCGAACCAAAGTTGCCAGCCTCAAGGATGAGGATTATGCCGAAACTGCGCTGTTCAAGACTTTCAAATTGCAGCACGAAGATGTGATCAAACGCGTGAACGACTTGGAAGCCACCAATGTGCAGCTGCGTGAAGAGGCACAGAAATACCAGGCTGAACGCACACAACACCGAGCTCACATCGAGGAGGATAACCGTGCTCAAACGACCGAGAACGAGAGCATGATCGCTCGCATCGAAGTGGATTTGGCCCGTATCAGGAACTCCCGGGATGAGCTCACATCTGAGCTTGCAATTCGCAAAAGCACTGATGACGAGAAGCGCATATCCTCCGAGCAGATCAAGGAACTAGCGGCAGCCAAGGACATTAGGATTACAGCACTGGAGTCTGAAGTTGAGCGACTAAAATTACAGGTTGGTGAAGCTCAAGCCGCCGAGTGCGATCACAGTGGCATGGACGAAGAGGCGTTGAGGTCTAAATTACGTACACTCGAAAACCAGTACAACCTTCTGAGCCAGGAACTGCCTTCTATGGAAACAGCCTGGAAAAAGACGCAGGCGCTTGCAGCCAAGAAGATTTCCGAAGTCGCAAACTCGGAAGAACTCGTCACCAAGCTGAACGCAGAAAAGTCCAAAGCTGAGCAGAAGTACTTCGCAGCGATGAAGGCCAAAGACGCGAAAGAGTCAGAGCTTCGCGTGCTCAAGTCTCAAAATGCTCGCTCTAGCGAGATCGTCAGCCAGCTCAAAGATGCGGACAGCAAGACCAGAGAACTCGTCATTTCCTTGGAACGCCAGATCGCCGAAGCTAAGGATGGCCTGACTAAACTGGAACATCAACAGCGAGCTGTTGATCAGAAACACAAGGAGGCCGCAACGCTCGCCGAGGGTCTTAAGAAACAAATCGAAGAGCTCAACACACTGGCCACCGCCAAGGACAAGGACTGCCTTGCAGCCTCGAAAGCACGCCGAGAAGCCGAAGACGCTCTGGAACAACTGAAGGTCCGACTTGAAGAGACGAAGAAATCATTTGAGGCCTTGCGCAAGACCAAAGCCACGGTCAACAACTCCACCGCGGAGGACTGGAGGGTGAGTCTTCCCATTGCACGTCAGCTTGATATATTTGCTAACATTTCTTTTTCCAGCAACTCGCCATTTGCCCAGTTTGCACTTCGAACATCCGCAATACCGCACTCAAGCTTTGTGGCCATGTCTTCTGCTCGTCTTGCGTGAAAGACCTCATCTCGAACCGCTCACGAAAATGCCCCAGCTGTGGCAAATCATTTGGTTCCGGAGATTCTATGAGCATCGTCCTGACCTAAACAAGCAGACCGACTATGGGCAGCGCCGAACGAGACGTTTGTTGCCCGTCACCACCACCTCCAACTCCGCATTACACCCTGTCTTGATGCCGCGCGCGCCATTCAACTACAACCGAGGTGATATCTGGCACCTTGATTTTGTCAGTCAGACTCAGACGGTCGATTCTTGCGTACGGAGCACCGAGCGCCAGCACGCTCCAGCAGGTGGCCACCACCCAATTCCGCGACTTCGCGGTCTTCGACACAGTATGTATTGCATTCCGTTTCCCCTTTTTTGTGGATGGCGGACGGGGACTGGATTGGGAGGGGAGCAGAGGAGAGGAAGCGCTTGAGCTGCGGATGCCGCATCGCGCTTGTTGTAACTTGTATGATATAATTCACTGTCGCGCGCCCGAGGAACGGGAAGGCGCCGTGGCGGTAGTAGCAGTACTGCATGAATCTCAAGACCATTGAAGACCAAAGATTGTCAGTTGTTGGGGTGTCCTTTTTTGCATTTGCACATGATAATTCATGGATGTTAAAAGATCCAGGCCAGATGATGCCGCTTATGTGATATGTATGTGTGCCTGCTCTTCACAGAATCGGTACAAATAGATTCTTGCATCTTTCTTCTCGTACTCGCAAGAACATCGTTGTACAACATCCAATAATAGACTACGTCAAAATGTCGGGGCGTAAACACGGTACGCTGCCGAGACACTTGACGCCACTCACTCCACACGAGCTGAGGCTCCAGAACTCCAACCGTTGGGGACGTGTTCAGTAGACTTCTAACGCAAACAAAATTATATCTTCTTCACGCCAGGACCACAGCACAAATGAAGCAACGCATCACATTCATACAGCCGGAAGGCACGCACATCGACCCCAATGGCATCCACGTCAACCCAGACACGGTCGTCTTCAGCAACGCCCGCAGCGCCGCGCTGGAGAAGCGCTTGACATTGGGCTTGGAAGACTTGCCTGCTGAGGTGCGCAGGCATTTATCATATCATTAATATCTTCAAAAAAAAAACACAGCTAACTCTCAATACCAGGTCACAGCCATCCTCGAACAATGCCACGAACTGCACATCCGCTGGTCCGCCCCCGTCGACCACGCCATCCCAGCACCTTTCGTCTCCCGCCTCCCAGCAGGTCTGCACGTCTTCTTCACGCCCCTCTCCGCAGGCGCCGAAGTGAACCTCTGCCCTCTCCTCCAGCAGCTCTTCGGCGCGGAATTGAAATGTAGCTCGACGACTGAATCTTTCACCCGCCCGTCCCAACTCTCCGAGACGTTCTCCTCCTCGGCCAGCTACCAGTACTTCCACGTCCTGCCGAGCCTAGAGCATTTCAATCAGTATCTGCAAGCTGACGCGTGGCACACTGACCTCAAAGCTCGCATTGCCTGTGAGAACGAGGCTGAGTTTGCGACGTTTGCGGCTTCGCTTGATGTTGACTACGATGCTATTAGCCATGCTGTTAGTCTGAGCGCTACGTGGAGTGCTGATCAGGACTCGAGAGTGCAGAGGCCTGGGTCGGGCATTACGGACCGCGCGGTGGTGAAGTTTAGGGAGGATCATAGGTTTGAGATTGGAGTTTTGACGAGCGAGAAGGCGGATGAGGTGGAGGAGTTGGGGTTGGGGGGGTATCTTGCTGTTTTGGGGGAGCATGATGCGCCTAGTATGTTGCCATGTTTTCCCATTGACTCGCACATCTTAGTTCGTAAGCTAACTACTCTATCCAGGCCCAACGATGTTCACCTTCCCGTCCCGTCACCACCCTCTTCCCGGCACCTCCTTCGCAGCCTCTTTCCAACACCCAACAGGCCTGCACCCCAAACTCGACCTCACTTTCCCGGCAAGCTCTCTCTCACCGCCCCAGCCAGCCTGCGCCTTACACGCCTACCTCACCCTCCCCTCAGCCCTCTTCATCGACCGCTACCAATTCTCCGACGCCCTCTTCCTCAAATCGCAAAACCTCATCGCCCTCCGCGCCCTCAGCGGTGAACAAGACCTCGAAGCCCCAGACTGGGTAATCCCCGCCTGGGGAAGCGCCGCGCTGTTCGAGATCGCCCATCCTCCTGCCAGCTCGGAAGAAGAAACCTGGACAGCCACGATCCCAACGCACCTCCGCTACGTTAAACCCGACAACACTACCACCTCTTCATCATCAGACACCGCGCATCTCTCCATCCCAGCCCCAATCCTCTTCTGGGCCTGCCCCGCCGACGAAGGCACCAAATTCACCACCAACCCTTTCGATCGCGCTAATTTGGGGTACGATGGGCTCTTTGGCACGAAGACTATGTTCTACCATGTCCCGCCTGCGCCTGTGATGGGTGACGCGGAGGATGGGTTGTTATTGGGGTTGGAGGTTCCGGTGTTGGATGCTGAGAAGGCTGGGGGTTGGGTGGGGATTGCGACGGTTGCGGTTGTGGTTGCTGGGTTTACGTGGGTTGTTTGGAAGGTTTTGGGCGGCGGTGGTGGTGCTGGTGGGAAGGTTGAGAAGGGGAAGGAGGGGAAGAAGAAGGAGTAAGGCTATGGTGAGGGAAGAGTTGGATGCGTACACATAAAATATATCTTCATATTCATACTACCGCAGACAGACACTTGAACTATCGCGGGTTGTTTCTGCGATGTCAAAAAATCGTGCCTCGATCTTCGTCCTGATTTCCGAAGGTCTTCACCAGGGGTCTCATTACATGCCTAAATCTATTGATGGATATTCAGCTACGTCTGAACATGTCGCTCGTCAACTACAATTAACCACGAGTCAGGACCCCATGATATACGCGGAGATCTTCTCCGATATCCGAAGATGCCGCGCACAGGGCAGATGTGGCGTGCGAGGGGCGAAACCTGAGCGGATGGCCTTCAGAGCTGTTGCAATGATGCGAGACAACTTTTCGTCCCTTCCATATCTGACATTGATATGTTTCCTATTTCACCGAATGTCTGTGGACCTCGTTGCACACTCAACGCTTCTAGATCGCAATCGACTCCGCGGTTGGCGAGTTCGAAACGTCATTCCTACGTTCACGATGACACCCTGAGCGTGATGTCACATTAAATATCGGAACTTCAGAAGTGTTGTTAAAGGTCGATTCTTTTGCGATGTCAAGTCTATAATTCTCTCTTCAAAATCAATCAATACCCATTCCATCTACTCAACCAAATAACCAAATCAACCACAATGTCCGGAGACGAAGGCCCCACCACCGCCTACACATGGCAAATCTCCGCCCAGGACCAACAGGGCGGCCCCGGTCTCGACAAAGACATGAAGGAGCAAGCCAACTGGACACAGCTCGAGTACTGGGGTGACGACGGCAAGCCCTATCTCAAAGAGTACGAAGGCCGCGGCCTCCTCGAGAACAAAGCCGTCCTGATCACCGGTGGCGACAGCGGCATCGGTCGCTCCACCGCAATCCTCATGGCCAGAGAAGGCGCCGACGTCTCAATCCTCTACCTCCCCGAAGAAGAAGAAGACGCCAAGTTCACCATCAAGCAAATCGAAAAGGCCGGCCGCAAAGGCCACGGTCTGCAGTACGATTTGACCGAGGAGGGCAGCTGCAAGGCCGCTATCGACGAGCACATCAAAGTCTTCGGCAAGATCAATGTCCTTGTCAACAACGCTTCCATGCAAGTCTCGTGCGAAGACCACAGAGAGATTGATATCGCCACCGTCAACAAGACTTTCCAAACCAACATCATCCAGATGATGGCGCTGAGCAAGTATGCGCTGCAGCACATGAAGCGCGGCGACAACATCGTCAACTGCGCGTCTGTGCTCGGCTACATGGGCGATCCGACTAAGGTCGATTACTCGTCCACCAAGGGTGCGATCGTGACTTTCACTCGTGCTCTTGCGAAGCAGCAGGCTCCTAGAGGTATTCGCGTCAACGCTGTTGCGCCTGGTATCATGTCCGTTGCTCCCCTTTCCTTTCAAACTCTCACATGTCCATATCCAACATGCTAACAATCATCGCAGCTGGACTCCCCTCCAACCCGCCACCGCCAACGTCCCCGCCGAAGGCATGAAGAACGTCGGCGTTGGCATGTGCCCCATGAACAGGACTGGCATGCCCGTCGAGATCGCTACTGCTTTCATCCAGTTGGCGTCGCCTTTGGGATCGTACTTCACCGGCGAGTGTATTCACGGTACTGGTGGAATTGAGATGCAGGGTTAGAAGAGAGAATCTGCCCGGGCAGAAAAAGCTTAATGATTCCTGGTTATGATGAGAAATGTTAAATGTCTTTTATTCAATTCGTTGGCGGTTTACCTCCGTAGGCTTGGGGATGATATGATCGGAATGTATCTCAGTGGCTGATATACTCATGAATGTGCCTGTACCTTCGCAGCTTATAGTACTTTCGCATAACGCAAGTAATGATTAAGCTTTAGCTGGCCCAAACTCGTGCGCATGCAATGTATCATCGTAACGCTGCGTCGACCAGTTGAGTTAAAGTCTTGGTAACACACCCGCCAACATACCAATCCTCTCCAACATCTATGATCTCGCTGTCAAATACGTTCAGCCAAGCGACTTCAGCACCCTTTGCCATCGCTTCTTCGACGAATGGCGTTCTTTCGGTCCCAATCACCAGTACGAGATCCACTTTCGCTGCTTGTTGAAACCATTTCTCAACGCGCCTCAACTCAGCCAGCGGGAGTTTCTCGCCGAACCAACACACTCCAGGGCGGAGCTTGGATGTTTGACAGCGTGGGCAGGTCGGTATGTCTTCCGGTTGAAGATCCAGAGACGCAATAGTAGATTCCAGGTTGTCGGACGGATGGACCTTAAGCCCTGGAACGGTAGGTTCAAGTGTGTAGTTTAAATCCTCGAAAGCGCATTCCTTGTTCTCGCAGCAGACCTTGAAAAGCGAACCGTGGAGCGAGACCAGCTGGTCTGACTTATGATCGGCTCTTTGCAACAGGTCTGCATTCCTAATATCAGTTGAGAAATGCAATTGTTTTGAAACAGCGTAACATACCATCAATATTCTGAGAAACTGTCAACAACTTCGGCTTCACACTCGCCAGCCTCGCCAAAGTAGCATGCCCAGCATTTGGCGAAGCATGAAGCGCGAACAATCGCAATCGCTCATATACCGCCCACACGTAAAGAGGATCTCGCTTGAAAGCTGTCTCTGATGCTGTGTCCTCGATAGGACGCTCCCAAAACCAAGCATCGTCTCTGAACGTAGGTATTCCGGAAGGACGAGATAGGCCGGCACCGACGATCACGAGGATGTGTTCGGAATGCCTAATCTTCTCGATAAGCGACTGTGCATCGTCTATGCCCATTCTGAAAAAGAAGTTCTGTGTAGTATCTAGGCGAAAGTAGGGTTTGCGTTGTCGCTTCCCTTCTGAGAGACTCGAGCTACCCCACTACGCCTCATCAGATAGCAGCGTTCGCTATAGTTCTTAAGCAGGACTATAGTTAGCCTGGTGCTTTAAAACACTGCCGGAAGTAGTTCCGATCGAACACTTAGAATGGAGGGAAGAGAAGATTAGGCCCAGTGTTGACAGAACAAAACATCGTCACAAGCACGTACAAT
>Ga0265797_10005466_pt1 | contig 18535 bp, 20 predicted proteins | sample P2T30metagenome_FD_192433 | JGI IMG/M metagenome (GOLD analysis project Ga0265797, IMG submission 192433) | Plant litter microbial communities from East Loma Ridge, Irvine, California - P2 T30 | ecosystem: Environmental > Terrestrial > Plant litter > Unclassified | place: USA: California... | reverse complement strand
ACCGGATCTTCCCGGTCATCGGCACCGCGCTCGTCTCCGCCGGCTACGTCGTCCTGACCTTCATGTCGATCGACAAGCCGCTCTGGTTCCTGATGATCGGCATGTTCCTCATCGGTCTCGGCCTCGGCTCGGTCATGCAGTCGCTGACCCTGGCGTCGCAGGGCTCCGTCGAGGCCCGTGACATGGGCGTCGCCACGTCGTCCGCCACGTTCTTCCGCCAGATCGGTGGCACGCTCGGCACCGCCGTGCTGCTGTCCATCCTGTTCTCGGTGATGCCGGCGAACATCCTGACCGCGACCGCGAACCAGAAGGACCTCGGTCCGGCACTCGACGCCGCGCTCAACCCGACCGTCGCCAGCGCGAAGGCGAACCAGGGCGCCATGGACAAGATCTGGACGCCCGTCGTCACCCCGCTGACGAAGACCGTGCAGTCGCAGCTCGACGCAGCCTCGGCCAAGGCGAAGCAGGCCGCCGACGCCGCGGTCACCGAGCAGGTCACCGCGGCCGTGCAGCAGCAGGTCGCCGCCGGTGCCGTGCCCGCCGCAGCCGCGCAGACCGTCATCGACCAGCAGGTCGCCGCGGCCACGCCGGCCGCCGAGCAGTCCGCACTCGAGCAGGTCGCCGACCAGGCGCACGCCAGCGTGCAGGGCGACACCGTGTCCGTCGACTGGGCGGACGCCGACCAGCGCTCCTACTGGGTCGACGAGCTCACCCCGGAGCTGGCGAAGAAGATCGACGACGGCAACACCACGAGCGACAGCGCCACCAGCACGAACGACACCTCGTTCCTGACCGGTGCCGACAGCCGCCTGACCCGGCCGTTCATGGCGGGCTTCAACGCCTCGTCCGTGACGATCTACTGGGTCGGTCTCGGCGTCATCCTGCTCGCGTTCGTGCTGACCTGGTTCTTCCGGGTGCCGCCGCTGCGCCAGCGTTCCGCGCTGCAGGAGCAGGCCGACATGTCCGCCGAGGCGCAGCTCGAGGCCGAGGCGGGCGCCGCCGCAGCCGAGGCCGGCTCGTTCACCGGACCGATGACCGGGTCCGTGCCGACCGGTTCGGGTTCGACCGGCTCGGGTTCGACCGGATCCACGCCGACGCACCGTCGGTGACCGACCGGGGCGTCCGTCCGTGCCCCCTTTCCGGGCGGGCGCCCCTCCCACACACACCAACCCACCAGGAGTCCACGTGATCACCACCCCGGCAGCGGCTGCGGCAACGGAGCCGTGCACGCTGCGTGAACGGAAGAAGCAGCAGACCCGGCAGGCACTGCACGACGCAGCGCTCACGCTGGTGTCCGCGCACGGGCTCGACGGCGTCACGGTCGAGCAGATCTGCGCCGACGCCGACGTCTCCCCCCGCACCTTCTTCAACTACTTCTCGTCGAAGGCGCACGCGGCGCTCGGGCTCGACTCGGTCGAGGTCCCGGAGCGCTCAGCGGCCTGGTTCGCCGAGGCCGACGGTGCCCTGGTCGACGACCTGTGCGCCCTGGTCGCGGCCACCGTCCCGCTCTCGCAGGACCGCCGTCGCATGAAGGAGCTGCTCGTGCTCCGGCCGGAGATGTCCTCGATGGTGATGCAGTGGATGGCCGAGTCGCGCCAGTCCCTGCTCAGCGTCGTCGGCACCCGCACGGACGCACAGACCGCCCGCACCGCGGTGACCCTGGTGATGTCGGCGCTCAGCGAGGTGGCGCACCGCGAGACCGTGCGGAGCAACGACGAGCTCGCGGACCGGCTCCGTGCCGTCGTGCGCGAGATGGCGGCGCTCGTCTCCTGAGGCGGGGGTTGCGGGGCCCTTCGGGCGTACCTGGTCGAATCGGGCGTACCTGGCAGGAACTTCCTGCCAGGTACGCCCGATTCCGCTTTCCAGCGCACGTGCTCTGGGAAGGAACCGCGCGTCGTCGACGCGAGCGAAGGGCGGACGGGAGGCCCGTGGCGGCGTCGCCACGGGCCTCCCGTCCGTCAGGTGGAGACGCCCTGACGCCGCCGCGCCGGCCGGTGCCACACGAGTGCCTCACGCGAGCGGTCGCGGGCGAACCGGAGCACCCGCAGCACGACGATGTCGTGGTCGCTCGCTCGACCAGCGCATCAGACCGACCGCGCGGCCGCCTCGAGTGCCTCGGCGGCTTCGCCGGCGCGCACGATGTCGCCGTCGCTGACCGACCTCGCGTTGTACTCGGCCTTGGTCTTCACAGCCAAGAGCACCTCGAGGTGCTTCGCGACCGCCGGCCCGGCAGCTGCGCGGCGCACGGGCACGGCCTCGTCGTGCGCTCCCGATCGCGAGTACCTGCCGGTCCGAGCCACGCAGATCGCATCAGCCGCAGCGATGCCGCTGAGGACGCACTGTGTGACGAACGCGTTCGCGAACTGTGACCCGGCGCTGAACACCCCTCCGTCACCACCCAACGCGCGGAGGACGTCAGCAGCGTCGAGGAACTCCGTCGCCTTGGCGAGCCGGCCCCTCCGGAACGAATCGTCGCCCGGTGCGGTGGTGCCGGTTCGCGGGGTCATCCGGTCAGCGTACGGAGCGTCCGAGACAGCCAACGACCGTCACCTGCGATGGGAATCCCGTCCCGAGCAACCGACGCGAGGAGCGGATCGGTGCCCTCGATCTCGTCCTCGTCGAAGACGACCGGCCGCACGGCGTTGCCGGTCCAACGACCGGCTGCGCGGCACAAGGCGTGGATCTGGTCCTCGGCGTCCGGGCGTCGGCCGCGAGTGACGACGAAGCAGAGATCGAGATCGCTGTCCGGGCGCATCGCACCGCGGGCCCCGGATCCGAAGAGCGCGGCGTACCGGAGGGGGATCGACCGACAGCCGGAGCGGAGTCGTTCGAGCAGGGCACGCCGGAGGTCGGCCAGGGCGGTGACCGCATCGGCGGCGAGGTGCTCTCGGTTCAGGGTGAAGGACTTCGTCCGTCCGGTCCGATGCCCGTCGACGAGGCCCTGCTCGACCAGCCGATCCGCACTGTTCCGGACCCCGGCGTACGACCGGTCGGGCACCAGGCTGCAGATTCCCGCGATCGTCAGGGGTCCGGGGGCCAGTGCCAACACCGCGAGGACATCGCCGTCCACGGAGGTGGTGACCGTCGCGAGGGGAGATTGCAACTGCATGGAGAGGTCCGATCAGATCGAGTAGAAATCTACCACTCCAGGTAGATTTCTACTCGTATCTGAGCAAATCCGTCAGACCACGGACCAGCCACCGTCGCTCGGCAGCACCGCACCGTTGACGTTCGCCGAGTCGTCGCTCAGCAGCCAGGTGATGGCGGCGGCGAGCTGCTCGGGCTGGGCGACCGGCGGGATGGTGGTCTGCATGATCGGACCGACCCGGCGAGCCGCGTACTCGCTGCGCATCGGCGCCTCGATGTTCGTGGCGACCGCACCCGGCGCCACGGCGTTCGCCCGGATGCCCTGCGGCCCGTGGAAGAACGCGACGCTCTTGGTGTACCCGGCGATGGCGTGCTTCGACGAGGTGTAGGCAGCACCGGCAGCCGAGGCCTTCAACGCAGCCTCGGACGCGACGTTCACGACCGATCCCTTGCCGGCGGCGATCATCAGCGGCAGCACCGCGCGGGTCAGGCGCATCGGGCCGGTGACGTTGACGCTGAAGACACGCTCCCAGGTGGCGTCGTCGACCTCGTCCGGCGGCAGGAACGCGTCCATGATGCCGGCGACGTTGGCGAGCCCGTCCACCCGGTCGCCGGCGGCGGCGATGAGTGCGTCGATGGTCTCCCTCGCGGCGACGTCGCCGACGACGGTCTCCACTGCGAGGCCCTCGAGCTCCGTGCGCAGTGCATCGAGCCGATCAGCCACGACGTCGGTCGCGATGACGCGGCCGCCCTCGTTCGCGATGCGTGTCGCCGTGGCGCGTCCGATGCCGGAACCCGCTCCGGTGACGATGATGGTCCTGCCGGTGAACCGTCCGGCGGTGGTGTCGGTCATGTGGTCTCCTCAATGAGAGGCGCTCGCTGCGCCACACCCGGTTATAGCACTCAGTGCCGAAAGGTCTCCATGAGCTCGACGAACGACCGTCCGACGGGGCGCCCGCGCACCATCGACCCCGACGCCGTGTCCCTCGTCGCACTCCGGCTGTTCGACGACCAGGGCTTCGACGCGGTGTCGATGGACGACGTCGCCGCGGCGGCCGGGGTCAGTCGCCGGTCGCTCTTCCGGCTGTTCCCGAACAAGGCGGCGCTGGTCTGGGGCGGCCTCGACGAGTTCGCCGCACGGTTCCGCGAGGCCCTGCGGTCACGGCCGGCCGACGAGCCCTCGGCGGTGGCGCTCCGGGCGGCCTACCGGATCGGTGCGACGTTCCCGGACGACGCCGTCGAGGTCACCCGACACCGGCTCCGGGTCATCCGCGCGAACCCGTCGCTCGAGCACGTCGGCGCTGCCACGGTCACGGCCCTGACCGACGAGATCCTGCGGTACGTGGCCGAGCGGGACGGGGTCACCGCCGACGACCTCGCCGTCGCCGTGCGCGCCCACACGCTGGCCGCCGCCGCGAGCGCCGCACTCACCTGGTGGGCACTGCACGGCGACGGCCGTCCGGAGGACGTCCTGGAGCGGGCACTCGCGCTGCTCGACTGATGAGCCCTGTTCAGCCCATCGCTCGCTTCCCGCGGACCTCGCGGGACAGCGCGTCGATCCGTGCCACCTCGTCGTCAGCGAGCACGATGTCGGCCGCCGCGACGTTCTCCGCGACGCGCACCGGGTTGCGCGACCCCGGAATCGGCACGAGGTCGTCGCGCTTCGCGAGGATCCACGCGAGCGCCAGCTGCGAGACCCGAATGCCCTTCGCGTCAGCGATCTCGGTGAGGGCAGCGGTCACCCCGACGTTCGCGTCGAAGTGCTCCGGCGCCCACCACTCGAGCTGGTGACGGATGTCGTCAGCAGCGTAGGCGCTGCGGGGTTGCACCGCGCCGCTCAGGAACCCGCGTGCGAGCGGTGAGTAAGCCACCAGGCCGATGCCGAGTTCGTCGACGACCGGGAAGAGTTCCTCGGACTCGCGCGAGAAGACGGAGTACTCGGTCTGGAGGACGGAGATCGGGTGCACGGCATGTGCGCGACGGATCTGCTCGGCGTCGGTGTTCGACAAGCCGAGGTACCGGACCTTGCCGGCCTGCACGAACTCCCGCATGGTGCCGACGACGTCCTCGATCGGGACCGCCGGGTCGTGGACGTGCTGGTAGAGCAGGTCGATCGAGTCCGTACCGAGGTTCAGCAGGCTCGCATCGACGACCTGACGGATGTGGTCAGGGCGCGAGTTCGGCGCGTAGGTCTCCGGGGTGAAGCCGAACTTGGTGGCGATGGTCACCTTGTCTCGGATCGGTGCGAGCGCTGCGCCGAGCAGACGCTCACCGGTGCCCCAGCCGTAGAGCTCGGCGGTGTCGAAGTGGGTGACTCCGAGGTCGTGGGCGGTGCGGATGGCGGCGATCGACTCGGTGTCGTCGCCCGGGCCGTAGGCGAACGTGGTGCCCATGGCGCCGTAGCCGATGGCGCTGACGGTGAGGCCCTGTCGGCCGAGGGTGCGTTGCTGCATGTTCCGTCCCTTCGTGACGTGTCGAGGTCATGCATGTGGCACTGTACGCCTGTTCTGTCAGGCCCTGCCACTTTCAGCATGCACTGCCGTCGAGGTAGGATCGGTCCGTGAGCGCACACCCGACGGAACCCGCCGCGAAGCCCGGCCTGCGGGACATCGCACGCGACGCCGTGCGCGCCCGCGTCGCCGAGGTCGCGATCGCACGCTTCGACGCTGACGGGTTCGACCAGGTCACCGTCGAGCAGATCGCCGCCGAGGTGGGGATCTCCGCGCGGAGTTTCCACCGCTACTTCCCCGCCAAGGAGGACACCGTCATCGGTGATCCCGGCCGGCACCGCGAGGCACTGGCCGCGGCGTTCCGGTCCCGCCCCGCGGACGAACCCGTGTGGACAGCACTGCGTGAGGCGTTCGCCGACCTGGTCAGCGACAGCGGCGGTGAGGACACCGAGACCGCCCGCCGCTCGATCCGGGTGATGACCAGCACGGCGTCGCTGCGGGCGCGCAACCTCGAGAAGCACCACGCATGGGCCGAGGTCCTGACACCCCTGGTCGCCGAGCGGCTCGGGGGACCAGACGTCGATCTGCGCGCCCGAACCCTCGTGCAGGCGGCCCTCGGGTGCTTCGACGTCGCGATCGCCGCCTGGGCCGTCGGGGACGAACCCGACGCGGTTCGCACCCTGCGCCGCACCTTCGACGTCATCCGCCCCACGGACTGACCACCGACAGGGTTCCCCTAGTCCGCACCCCGGAGTACCTTGCCGGGCATGCACACGACCGGACCCGCGCCGTACTTCCAGTTCGCCGGCACCGCCAGGCAGGCCCTCGAGCACTGGCAGCGGGTGTTCGGCGGCGACGTGCAGATCGCGACCTACGCGGACTTCTCCCGCACGGACGGCCCGGCCGACGCCGTCGCGCACGGCCAGCTCACCGGCGAGCTGCAGCTGTTCGCCGCGGACGCGAGCGAGGGCGACACCCCGTTCGCGGCGACCGGGCTGCTCTTCTCACTGCTCGGCGCTGCGGAACCGGACGTCCTGCGTCGGTGGTTCGACCAGCTCGCCGAGGGCGGCACGGTGATCGACCCGCTGCAGCAGCGCCCGTGGGGCGACTGGGACGGCACCGTCCGCGACGCGTACGGCGTCACCTGGCTGATCGGGTTCGAGGACTCGGCGCGCTGAGTCCCGCGCGCTGCAGCGCCTACTGCTGGTCGGACGGCAGCAGCGGTGCCCAGAAGGCGTCGGGACCGTCGGCCTGCACCGCGTCGCGCTCGAACCGGAACCCGTAGTCGCGCACGAAGTCGAGGGCCGCGGCCTGCTCGTCCTCGGCGTCGTCGTGCTCCGCGTCGAACAGGTACACGCCGTGCCCCATCGCGACACCGGCGTCGCTGATGACGGAGAGGTCCCAGCGCCCCTGCTCGGAACGCTCGATCCGGACGACGGCGGCCTGGGATGCGGTGAAGTCAGCCATGCCGCGAGCCTACGGACGCCCCGCGGCTGGCGTTCAGGATGCTCCGCGGCCACTACGCTGTGCACGGTCACAGGTCAGACGAGTGGAGAACACATTGTCAGTCGGATTGCTCGCCGTGGTGGACGACATCCTCTCCGCAGCCCTCAAGGCCAGCGCGAAGACCGCCGGGGTCGTCATCGACGACGCCGCCGTCACGCCCCAGTACGTGCAGGGCCTCGAGCCCGCTCGTGAACTCCCCGTCGTCGGGCGCATCGCCCTCGGCAGCCTGTTCAACAAGTTCATCATCATCATCCCGCTGGCGTTGCTGCTCACGGCGTTCGCACCCGGGGTGCTGCCGTGGCTGCTGCTGCTCGGCGGCACGTACCTGTGCTTCGAGGGCGCCGAGAAGGTCACCGAGTGGTTCGGTGTCCACCACGAGGGCGGGTCCGACGAGGCCGTCACCGAACCGAAGCTCGTCTTCGGCGCCATCCGCACCGACCTCATCCTGAGCACCGAGATCATGCTCATCGCGCTGGCGGGCCTCGACCCCGACCTGGGGCTCTGGCCGACGCTCGGCGCCCTGATCGTGATCGGTCTGGTCATGACGGCCGTCGTCTACGGTGCCGTGGCACTGCTCGTGAAGGTCGACGACATCGGCCTGCAGATGATGAAGAACTCGGTCCGCCGCACCCGTCGGATCGGTGCCCGCATCGTCCGCGCGATGCCGATGGTCTTCCGGGTCATCAGCGTCATCGGCACGGTCGCGATGCTCTGGGTCGGCGGACACCTGGTCATCGCGAACCTCGCCGAGACCGTCTGGCACGGACCGTACGACCTGCTGCACGTGATCGAGCACGCACTCGAGGCCGCAGGCCCCGTCGTCGTCTGGATCGCCGACACGGCCGTGTCGGCCGTGGCCGGCCTCGCGCTGGGCATGGTCGTCGTCGGCATCGTGCTGGGCATCGGCCGCCTGCGCGGCACGCAGCACTGACGCGGCTGCACGGCGCACCGTGCGCAACGCCGACCGGTGCGCGCCTGACCGCCCCGTGACGCGCCACAGGCGCGCACCACGCCATCAACGCCGCACCGCATCGCGCACGCCGCACCGTGCACTGGCAGCGCCCACCGCACAGCCAGGAGGCCCGGGGCGGCCCGGCACCGCACCTCCCGACCGGCGCACCGTGCGCGCAACGCCGACCGGTGCGCGCCTGACCGCCCCGTGACGCGCCACAGGCGCGCACCACGCCATCAACGCCGCACCGCATCGCGCACGCCGCACCGCGCACGCTCAGCGCTCAGCGCTCAGCGCTGCACGTTCTCCAGGTCCTCGAGCAGGCTCGGGTGGGTCGGGACCCAGCCGAGCGCGTCGCGCGTGTGGGCACTCGACGCAGGCTGGTCCATCGCGAAGATCGGCGCGAACGCGCCGAACGTCTCGTCGGCCACCCGCTCGACCGGCAGGCCGAGCCGACGCCCGATGACCTCGGCCAGGGCACGCACCCGGTCCCCCTCGTCGGCGACCGCGTGCCAGACGGTCCCTGCCGGAGCACCTTCGAGCGCGAGCCGGAACAGCACCGCGGCGTCCGCGGCGTGCACGGCGGGCCACCGCTGCTCGCCGTCGCCGGGGTAGCCCGCCACCCCTGCCTGTCGGGCCGTCTCCGTCAGGATGCCGGCGAACCCGCCCGTGCCGTCCGCATGCACGGTGCGCGGCAGCCGGATCGCCGAGACCCGGACGCCCCGTGCCGCCAGGTCGAGGGCGGCGAGGACGGATCGGGCTCGACCCGCGACCGGCCCCTCGAGCGGGAGCGGGTCGGTCTCGACCGAGGCCCGGCCGGGCTCCCACGGCGTGCCGGAGACGACGACGAACGGGCGGTCGCTGCCGACGAGTGCCTCGCCGAGTGCGGCCATGGCGGCGCCTTCCTCGGCGATCCCCCGCTCGAGCGCCTCCGCCGAACTGAAGTCGTTCGAGAACGCGAGGCTGATGACCCCGTCGGCGGCGCGTGCGCCCTCGCGCAGCACGTCGAGGTCGGTGAGTGCACCGCGGGCGGGGGTCGCCCCCGCGGCGACGAGGGCAGCGGCGGACCGGTCCGACCGGGCCAGGGCCGTGACGGCGTGCCCGGCGGTGATGAGTTCGGTGACGACGGCGGTGCCGATGGTGCCGGTGCCGCCGGTGACGAAGACGTGCATGGGTGCTCCTCACAAGTGATGGGACTTTTGTACCATCACCGTACACCCGTGATGGGACAATTGTCCCGTCGCGTATGATCGTCCCATGGTGCGATGGGAACCCGGGGCCCGGGAACGACTGGTCCTGGCCGCGGTCGACCTGTTCTCCGAGCAGGGCTACGACGAGACGACCGTCGCGCAGATCACCGAGCGCGCCGGTGTCACCAAGAGCACGTTCTTCCGGCACTTCCCGGACAAGCGCGAACTGCTCGTCGCCGGGCAGGAGACCCTGAGCCGGCTGCTCGCCGAGGGCATCACCGACGCACCGGCCGACGCCACCCCGCTCGACGCCGTCGCCGCGGGTCTGGAACGGGCCTCGGACGAGATGGGACCGCTGAACCGCGAGCTCGGACCACGACTGCGAGCGGCCGTCGCCGCCAGCGCCGAGCTGCAGGAGCGCGACGCCCTGAAGAGCGTCGGGATGGCCGCGGCCATGACCGACGCCCTGGTCGGCCGCGGTGTCCCCGACGCGCCCGCTCGACTGGCCGCCGAGATGGGTGTCCTCGCCTTCAAGCAGGGCTTCGAGCGGTGGTCGGGTGTGGGGCGCGCCGACGACGACCGACTGGCCGACCACGCCACGGCCGCGCTCGCCGAGCTCCGAGCCGCCGCCACCCAGCTCGGCTGAGCCGACGCGGGCGGACGCGGGGCGGACGCCGGGCGGACGCGGGGCGAACGCCGGGCGGACGCCGGTCGCGCATCGTCGTATCCTCGGCGCCATGGCAACGGTGCGACAGGTCCAGGTGACGTTCGACTGCGCCGAGCCGGAGCGTGTCGCCCGGTTCTGGTGCGAGGTCCTCGGGTACGTGGTGCCACCGCCCCCACCGGGGTTCGCCGACTGGGACGCGTTCGACCGGTCGCTGCCGCCGGAGCACCAGGGCTCGGCCTTCGCGTGCGTCGACCCGACCGGTGCCGGCCCCCGCCTGTTCTTCCAGCGCGTCCCCGAGGGCAAGACGGTCAAGAACCGCGTGCACCTGGACGTCCGGGTCGGCACGGGGATGACCCGTGCCGAACGGCTCGCGGCCCTCGACGCCGAGAGCGCCCGTCTGGTCGAGCTCGGCGCCACCCAGGTCCGTCGGATGACGGCGGACCAGGTGAACGAGTCGTGCATCGTCATGCAGGACGTCGAGGGCAACGAGTTCTGCCTGGACTGACCGGCGTATCGTCGACGGACCCGACCCGCATCGCCGCGCCCCGGAAGGACCCGCACCCCGCATGACCGTCATCGCCGCATCCGCCACCGCAGCCGACGCCACCGCCCTCGAACACCTGCTGGGGTCCGACCAGGTCCTCCGCGACCCGGAGTCGCTCGAGCGCTACCGCCACGACGACGCCGAGTGGGCCGACTCCACGGCACCGCTCGCCGTGGTCCTGGCACGCAGCCCCGACGACGTCGTCACCGCCGTCCGCTGGGCAGCCGCCGCCGGTCTCCGGGTCGTCCCCCGCGGTGCCGGCACCGGTCTGTCCGGCGGCGCCAACGCGATGGCCGACTCGATCGTCGTGTCGCTCGAGCGGATGAACCGGGTGCTCGAGGTGAACACCGACGAGCGCTACGCGGTCACCGAACCCGGCGTCATCAACGACGCACTCCGCGCCGCGGTCGCCGAGCACGGCCTCTGGTACCCGCCGGACCCCGCGAGCTCGGCGATCTCGACGATCGGCGGCAACGTCGCGACGAACGCCGGCGGCATCTGCTGCGTCAAGTACGGGGTCACCCGCGACTACGTCCTCGGCATGACCGTCGTGCTGGCCGACGGATCGGTGGTCGAGCTCGGCCGCCGGACGGCGAAGGGCGTCGCCGGGTACGACCTCACGGGGCTGATGGTCGGTTCCGAGGGCACGCTCGGCATCGTCGTGTCGGTCACCGTGCGGCTGCTCCCCCTGGCCGGCCGTGACGAACGGGCGGTGATCGGGTACTTCCCCTCGCTGACCGCCGCGGGCGACGCCGTGGCCGCGATCTCGCGCGCGGGGATCGTCCCCGCGGCACTCGAGATCGTCGACCGCACCTGCCTGCGGGCCGTCGACGACTGGATGCACCTCGGGCTGCCGGCGGACGTCGACACCCTGCTGCTCGCCCGGGTCGACGAGCGCGGTGCGGCCGGCGACGAGATCGCCGACCAGGTCGCGGACGTCTTCGCCGAGGCCGGTGGCACGGACGTCGAGCGGGCCACCGACCCCGGGGACATCGACCGGCTGTTCCAGGCCCGCCGACTCGCCTACCCGGCGCTCGAACGGCTCGGCCCGGTGCTGACCGAGGACATCTGCGTGCCGCGGAGCGCGGTGCCCGAGATGCTCCGGCGGATCCAGGTGACCGCGGACGCACAGGACGTCACGATCGCCAACATCGCGCACGCCGGCGACGGCAACCTGCACCCGCTGATCATCGCGCCCGAGGGCGACGACGCCGCGAAGGCCCGCGCGAAGACCGCGTTCGACCAGATCGTGGCGGACTGCCTGGCGCTCGGTGGGACCGTGACCGGTGAGCACGGCGTCGGGCTGCTGAAGCTGCCGGGCCTGCGCGTCGAGCTCGGCGACCGTGTGCTCGCGATGCACCGCTCCGTGAAGGACGCGCTCGACCCGGCGGGGACCCTGAACCCGGGCAAGGCGTTCTGACCCGAGCGGACGACGGACGGGAGGCCCGGTGCCAGCTGGCACCGGGCCTCCCGTCCGTCAGGTGGTCGCGTTCAGCGACCGGTGTGCGTCACGCAGGAGCGCATCCGCACGCACGCCCGCTCAGTGGCGACGGAAGTACCCGTTCGCGCCGCCGACGTACATCAGGATCGTCGCGATGAGCACCGCGATGCCACCGATGAACCCGAAGGCGTTGCCACCCGAGGCCGCGCCGACGCCGACACCGATGAGCTGCAGGACCGCGAGGACCGTCAGCACGATGCGGGCCCAGTTGCGGCCGTCGCGCATCTTGAAGACGATGATGAGCTCGATCACGGCGAGGATGAACGCGAAGATCGCGCCGCCGACGAGCGGGGCCGTGCCGACACTGTCAGCGACGTCGGCGGAGGAGCCCGACGTGAGGTTGATGATGCCCTGCAGGATGTTCGCCAGGACCACCACCAGCCAGATGACGAACGCGACGGTGACGGACGTGGGACGACTGGACGTCGATGCCATGGGGAGTGCCTTTCTCGATGGACCACGTTCAGCGGCCTCTCAGAGAACGTACTTGCGGGCGTGACCGCTGTCCGGATGTGCCCGAAGGTCACAGAGCGGTAACGACGGCAGATCGGTCCAAACCCTTCGCGGCAGGGTGCCGAATCACCTGCAACGACCGGGAAACACCCGGAGCGCTCACCAGCCGCACATCGCTGGTTCTCCACCCCATCCAAGGGTGTGTTCGGCGCGCACACAGCAGCCGCGCCGAGCGCGACAACAGCAAAGGACTGATCACGATGCGTAAGAGCCTCAAGACCTCCATCACCCTCGCCACGACCGGCGCCCTCGTCCTCGGCGGTGCCGCGTTCGGGATCTCCTCCGCCCAGGCCGCGACCCCGAACGTGCACACGGTGTCCTCGTCGTCCGAGTCGAAGATCCCCGCACCCGTCGCCTCGGTCCCCGAGGTCCTCGGTGGCTCCACCGCCGTGAAGCTCGACTCCGGCTTCACCGACGCCCTCACCGCCCTGAAGCTCACCCCCGGCGTCTCCGGTGACGCGACCCTGGCTGACGGGTCGGTGTCGTTCCCGATCACCGCCGGGTCGGTCACTTACTGGTCGCCCGATGGCAACTACCGCCCGTACGTGCAGGGCCTGCTGAACCACGACGACTCGGGGCTGACCCTGAAGGCCGGCGACACCACCGTCACGCTGGAGAACTTCGTCGTGAACCCCGGCTCGTCCAAGCTCTACGGCGACGTCCTCGTCAACGGCAAGGTCGCCGCGGCCAACGCGTTCCTGTTCGAGCTGCACGGCGGCTCCCTCAAGCCCCTCCAGCTCGAGGGCGACAACGCCATCCTCACCGGCACCACCGTCCACATCTCCGAAGACGCCGCCGGCCTGCTGAACAAGACCTTCGGCACCGACGCCGTCAAGCGCGGCCTCCTCGTCGGCACCGCCACCATCACCGCCCAGATCAAGTAACACCTGCCGCAACACCGCACCACGAGCACCACCGCACGACGCGAAGAGTCGCTCCGCCGATCAGGGCGGAGCGGCTCTTCGTCGTTCGCGGTTCCGCCGGCGGTACTGCTTCTCCCAGTGGCCGAGCCTACGATCGAGCGAATGCCCGCTCCTCGCTCGACCCAGACCGACGACCGACCCGGGCCGGACGACTTCATCCGCGTCCGTGGCGCCCGCGAGAACAACCTGCGCGACGTCGACGTGGACATCCCCCGCGACCGGATCGTCGCGTTCACCGGCGTCTCCGGCTCCGGCAAGTCCTCGCTCGCCTTCGGCACCGTCTTCGCCGAGGCCCAGCGCCGGTTCCTCGAGTCCGTCGCCCCGTACGCGCGGCGGCTGATCGCGCAGGGTTCCACCCCGCACGTCGACTCGATCACCGGACTGCCGCCCGCCGTCGCCCTGCAGCAGCGTCGCGGCGCCCCGAGCTCCCGTTCCACCGTCGGCACCATGACCACGCTGTCGAACTCGATGCGCATGCTCTACTCGCGCGCCGGCACGTACCCGTCCGGCGCCGACCGGCTCGAGTCGGACTCCTTCTCGCCGAACACCGTCGCCGGCGCCTGCCCCCGGTGCCACGGCATCGGCACCGCGCACGAGGTCACCGAGGCATCGGCCGTGCACGATCCGTCGCTGAGCATCCGCGACGGCGCGATCACCGCCTGGCCCGGGGCATGGCAGGGCAAGAACCTGCGCGACGTCACCGCCGTGCTCGGCTACGACATCGACCGCCCGTGGCGCGAGCTGTCGCGCAAGGACCGCGACTGGCTGCTCTTCACCGAGGAACAGCCCGTCGTGCAGGTGCAGCCGAAGCGCGATCGCGTGGCGAAGCCCTACAAGGGCCGGTTCTGGAGCGCCCGCCAGTTCGTCCTGCACACCCTCGCCGACTCGCAGAGCGAGACCCAGCGCAAGAAGGTGCTGCAGTTCGTCGAGTCCGGCCAGTGCGGGCTCTGCGGCGGCACCGGCCTGACCCGGGCCGCCCTCGCCGTGACGATCGGCGGTCACTCGATCGCCGAGCTGAACGCGCTGCCGCTGACCGGCCTGGCTGACGTCCTGCGCCCGATCGCGGCGATCACGGATGCGGCAGCGGCGACGTCGCGAGCATCGTCCGGCGAGCACACCGAGGTCGCCGTGGCGATCTCCCGCGACCTGCTCACCCGCGTCGAGGTGCTGGTCGGCCTGGGGCTCGGGTACCTGGCGCTCGACCGCGCCACTCCGACGCTCTCCCCCGGCGAGAGTCAGCGGCTGCGGATCGCGACGCAGCTGCGCTCCGGCCTGTTCGGCGTCGTCTACGTGCTCGACGAACCGAGCGCCGGGCTGCACCCCGCCGATGCCGAGTCCCTCGTCGACGTCCTCGACGACCTGCGTGCCGGCGGCAACAGCGTCTTCGTCGTCGAACACGACATGAGCATCGTGCGCCGAGCCGACTGGATCGTCGACGTCGGCCCCCGCGCGGGCACCGGCGGCGGCACCGTCCTGTACAGCGGCCCGGTCGCCGGCCTGGCCGAGGTCGAGGCCTCGGTCACCCGGCGCTTCCTGGAGCCCCGGCAGCCGACCGCCGACCGCGCCGTCCGGACCCCGATCGGCACGCTCGAGCTCCGCGACCTCACCCTGCACAACCTGCGGGGGCTCGACGTCGACCTGCCGCTCGGTGTCCTCACCGCGGTCACCGGAGTCAGCGGATCCGGCAAGTCGTCGCTCGTCGGTGGCGTGCTGCCCGGCGTCGCGACGTCGCACCCGCTCATCGACCGCGTCGTGCAGGTCGACCAGAAGCCGATCGGCCGGACGCCGCGCTCGAACCTCGCCACCTACACCGGCCTGTTCGACGCGGTCCGCGCCGCCTTCGCCCAGACCGACGAGGCCAAGGCCCGCGGTTGGGGCGCCGGACGGTTCTCGTTCAACGTCGCCGGCGGCCGGTGCGAGGTCTGCCAGGGCGAGGGGTCGGTGTCCGTCGAACTCCTCTTCCTGCCCGGCAGCTGGGCCCCGTGCCCCGAGTGCCACGGCTCCCGCTACACCGCCGAGACGCTCGAGGTCCGGTGGAACGGGGCGTCCATCGCCGACGTCCTCGGCATGACCGTCGACGAAGCGGCGCCGTTCCTGGCGTCCCTGCCTGCAGCCGGACGCGGACTCGAGACCCTCCGCGAGGTCGGTCTCGGCTACCTGCGACTCGGCCAGCCCGCTCCGGAGCTGTCCGGCGGCGAGGCGCAGCGCATCAAGCTCGCCACGGAACTGCAGCGCGCGCGGACCGGCCACACCCTGTACCTGCTCGACGAGCCCACCACCGGCCTGCACCCGGCCGACGTCGAGCTGCTCACCGCCCAGCTCGCCCGACTGACCGACGCGGGCAACACCGTCGTCGTGGTCGAGCACGCGATGGACGTCGTCGCGAGTGCCGACCACGTCATCGACATGGGTCCGTCGGGGGGTGTCGAGGGTGGCCATGTGGTGGCCTCCGGCACGCCCGCCGAGGTCGCCGCCTCGACCACCAGCCGGACCGCGCCCTACCTGCGGGACCAGCTCGGTCGCTGACGCAGAAGTGCCCGCCGGGATCGCTCCTGACGGGCACTTCGTGGCTGCCGCTGGTTACCGCTGGACCGCTTCCGGCGCGTCGTCGCGGAAGAAGTCGCTGCCACTGTGCGTGTAGCCGACCTCACCCGTCCGACGCCACTGCTTGCGGACGCGCTTGAAGGTGGTGATGCGTGCAGGTTCGACGTTCTCGTCGCTCGTGTAGGCGCTCATGGCTGATCTCCCTGTGTGATTGGCCGTGGTTCCTTGGCCCCCCGAAATGGAGGCTAGCGAGGGGCTCGGAACCGAGTTCGCGATCCGTCCCGGAACGTCCGTGGAACGCAATTCCGGCCGTGCCAAGAGCCGGATCGCGCCCCTCCGGCACCGGGCGGCTCGTCCACGCCGAACGAGGTTCCCCGCATGACCGGCTGCGATCATGGTGGCTTCGACCAGTCAGGAGGACGAGCGTGACCGCTGCGAACCGAGCCGTGATCATCGACGCAGGGGGCGACGTCACCGCCGACCTCGGAGATCACTACGAAGCGGACGCGCTGGTGGAGTGGGCGAGCGTCACGAAGACCGTGACCGCCGCCGCCGTGCTCGTCCTCCTCGCTGAGCGGGACATCCCACGGGACACCCCCGCCCGGGACCTGTTGCCGGACGTCCCGAACGTCGCCACCTACACGGTCGACGACTTGATCCGACACCGCTCGGGCCTGCCCCGTGTGCACCAGGGCATGTCGGCCGGGATCGTCGGCGACCCGTACGCGGACGTGTCCGAGGCGGACATCACGCGTGCGCTGCGTCAGACCCCGACGACACCGGGTGAGCGGGACTACTCCAACCTCGGCTACGCGGTGCTCGGTCGGCTGCTCGAGCGCGTCACGCAGGAGGCATGGTCCACGGTCGCCGAGCGGACGGTCCTGGCTCCGCTCGGCATCACGAGCGCCACCCTCGACCCGGCACCCGAACGACGAACCCTGCTCCGGTCGTGGCGGGGCCGTCCCCGTGAACCCTGGACCGTCGGATCAGGTCCCTACGCACCGGCCGCCGGGATCTGGTCGACCATGTCCGACCTCCTGCGCTTCGGCGTGGGGATCGGACGCATCGAGCCGGACTTCCTGGCGTGGGAGCACCGCGACGGGCTGATCTGGCACAGCGGGCAGACACGGGACGCCGGCGTCTGCCTGCTCCGTCACGGCGACGTCACGATCGCGTCGCACGCCCTCGGCGCAGCGCCCGGAGCCGCCGACCGGCTCGCCGTCCGACGCCTCCGTGCCGTGGGAGTCGTCGCGTGAGCGCCGGCACTCGGGCTGGCTGAGGGAGCGCGCTGGCGGACTCAGGAACGCAGGCCGAGCACCAGGTCGTGGACCACGCGCGCTGCGCGTGCCGCGGCGTCGTCCAGGTGCTCACGGAACTCGGCGCCGTCCGGCGCGCAGAGGTCGCTGATGCACCGGACCGACACGAACGGCATGTCGTGCACGTGGGCGAACTGCGCGATCGCGGCCGACTCCATGTCGACCGCGGCCACCTCGGGGAACGCGACCCGGAGTGCGCGGGCACGACCCTCGGTCACGAAGACCTCGCTCGAGCCGATCGTCGCCGACCGCAGCGGCCACGCGATGTCGGCGCCCATCGCGAGCTCGACGAGCCGGGCGTCCGGCGCGTAGCCGGTCGGCATGCCGGGGACCTGGCCCAGGGCGTAGCCGAACGCGGTGGCGTCGGCGTTGAGGTTGACGTACCGGTCGCCGACCACGACGTCACCGATGGCGACACCGTGCATGAGCCCACCGGCGGTCCCCACGCTGATGACCGGGATGCCCGGGCCGAAGTCGTGGAAGCCGTGGGCGACCGCGGCCGTGGCGTTCGTGAAGCCGATGCCGCTGCGGCGCACGACGACCGTGGCGCCGCCGATGTCGAGCAGCTGGTGCGGGTCGTGGCCACCGACTGGGCCGTCGAGGACGGGGACACCGCCGAACAGGTCGGCGAAGGCCGAGACCTCTTCGCTCATGGCCGCGATGATGATCGCGACGGGTTGCTGCTGCACTGATCGATCCTCCCACGCCGGGCGCGCGCGGACGTGCAGGTCGGATCGTCGAAGGTGCTAGCGGCGGGGGTCCTGGCGGGCCAGCTCGTCGGCGACGAAGGCGGCGAGCGCGTCGGCGCCGAAGTGGTCGTCGGCGGTGATGGTGACGACGGTGCCGGGGTCGTTGCTCGCCTCGGTCTCGTCGAACAGCAGCATCTGACCGTACGCACCGTGCAGCCGCCAGAGTCGGCCGGGACCACCCCATCCGGCCATCGCGTACCGCTCGTAGCCGGGGCCGGTGCCCTCGCGCTCGACCCAGTCGGTGTGCATCGCGTCGCACCACCGCGCGCTGACGACCCGCTGTCCGTCGACGACCCCGCGGTCGCGGATCAGACGTCCGATGCGGGCGAGCTCCTCGGTGCGGAGCGACAGTCCCTCGCCCGCTGCGACGAACCCGTTCGGGCAGCGTTGCCACTCGACGTCCTGGATGCCGAGCGGCGCGAACAGTCGCTCGGTGACGAACGCGCCGACGTCGCCGACCCGGGTCTCGAGCACGCGCATCGCGGTGTAGGTGCTGGCGTTCGCGTACTGGAACACCCGGCCGCGGGACGGTCGCCGCAGGAACTCGGCCGCCAGGTCCGGCCAGTCCGTCAGCTCGGTCGCCGACCAGGGCA
>Ga0265797_10005465_pt1 | contig 18536 bp, 14 predicted proteins | sample P2T30metagenome_FD_192433 | JGI IMG/M metagenome (GOLD analysis project Ga0265797, IMG submission 192433) | Plant litter microbial communities from East Loma Ridge, Irvine, California - P2 T30 | ecosystem: Environmental > Terrestrial > Plant litter > Unclassified | place: USA: California... | reverse complement strand
ACACAGGTAGATAGATAAAACAGATTCACATCGCAGTCATAGGTGGATCAACTGGCCTCACTTCTAGCTTAGAACTAGCCATGATTATTTGAGAGCGAAAGCCAGACTTTCCAGCGAGACTTTTTGGGTTGGTGGCTTGCGGGTCGTGGGCTTTTTCGCTGGTCTGGACCACTGTGCACCACCAAGGTCGACTGTGGGCGGCAAGTCTACCTGGTAGAGATGGAATGCTTCGTTCTTTCTTTCTTTATTTCTTGCCGACGACGGGACCTTTCGTAAGGACATCTTTCAATTCGATTGGCGGGGTCCTTGGTCGGTTTCACGTGTTCTGCAATTCCTTTTCCTCTCCGATTATCCTGACATGTACGCGTAGTTTTAATGTGTTCTTGCCAGTAGTGTTCTGGAAGGAAAGTACTTGTATACATGCACATGTGTGTAGATCGCGGTCGGGGACATGCAAATCTTGAATAACGCGTTCGGAAAAGAAAGAGCATCATCAGAACCATAGGTCAGTTGCGTGTCTACCCTTTTTTGGTCGCGGTGTGTATTGTCCGGATCTGAGAGGAAAAGAGACAAGGCAGAGGGGCACGAGAGGCGAGAGACGCCACGCGCCTACAGCTGTGCAGTACAGTACTTCCCTCAATAATTCTCGCAAGGCTCGCTCTGCCCGCCCCGCCGAACTTCGCCACGAGAGCGAGTTTTCCCAAGATTCCTACTCGCACTCGTCTCGAAGATACCCGAGTCTCGCAGCACAGTAGAGAGATCCCAAGGCGCTACTGGGTTGAAGGCGCCTTCGCATGGATGCAGGGCTGCGCGCTTGGTCTGCACGTTCGTTAAGTAGTATAGTACTGTATGGCAGTAGTATGGTGAAGCCTTGAAGGTAAGGCAAGGTAGGTGGCTATTTTTTTTACGCGCTTGGATGGGTTGGGTGAGTGGATGGGCTATCCCCGCGGGCAGAGGGGTTTGCTAGTTCTATCGCTACCGCTACCGCTACTCTTGATGATTGTGGATGGGTTTGCCGGGTGGATGTCGGGAATGTGGCGGTCGGTTAACAGGTTGAGTGGGCGGGGGGATGGATTGATATGAAGCGTTTGGTGAGTTGAAGTGATTATGATCAATGATAAACAGAGGCCAGACGGTCCTGGAAGTTTACGCAGTCGCCTTACGTGTATGTAGCATCAGGTAATGGTGATGTACGCTCTACAAAGACGTGTGAGCATGTGAAATGTGTCGAGGCCAAAGGACGAGCTCAACATGATAGGATCCCCCGAAATTAGGCTGGACGGGAACGCACGTGCAGTCGTGGGGAATGGGATGGATGAATGGTTCGATGTTCTGTGTTCCATGATCATGATGTGCGCTGGTCTCAGTAGCCTACCGGTCGCTTCCATGTCGCTCATGCAGAGTCTCTTGGTGTGCTTGGGAGAGAGTGAGAGAGTTCAAGAGAGAGAAAGAGGGTTAGACCGACTTCCGAGTTGTCTATCATTCAAGTCGAGTCTTGTTCATGGCCATTCGCCTTCCAGTCCCACCGGCGAATGCCATGCTTCTAGCCGTGGGAATCTTGACCACGTGCATTTGGTTGTGCAGTAGTTGATAGTTGGATTGCCGGTTGACTGCAGTAGGGTGGCGACTAGAGATAAGCTCGCAGAGGAGCATTTGCGTGTTGAAAGGAACAGGAAAAGGCAAGTCGTGACATGTCTGACCGCGACCACTCCCCGGCCGAGGATAGAGCCGTAGTGCGATCCACCCGTGTGTGAGCTAGACCTATCTCTCGCAAGCGTCAAACCCTCTCCTGTCTTTCACAAGCTCACCTTCCTCGATCCCCAGGTTGGCGCCGTGTGCACACGCCTTGGCCGTGTCCAGTACGCTCGATTCCTCATCGAATGACCTTCTGACCGTCAACGAGGCGTTCATGCTGCCGTGCATGGAGAAAGGCTATCTCGCCTTGGCACTTGAATTGGTAGTTGAGAACAAGAGTAGATCAATCAATCAAATCCTTGGCTGCCTTTCATCCTTCATCTACCTTACCTTATCCACCTATCTACCTACAGTATCTACCTGTACTATCTCCCGTACAATACCATCTCACTACTCCCTCCCTCTCCCTCCCTCTCTGCAAAGCCTCTCTACCTCCAACGTCGAGTGTCTCGCCTTGTCCAGCCTCCAGCCTGCTCCTATCAGCATTGACCTACAGTACAGTCCTCTCCGCCGCTACTGTCTCTGCTACCGTCTGCTGCTTCCACCACTCCGACATCCAAACCTCAACGCCTTCTCATCATCCACCTCGTATAGTCTACCCGCTGGCCATTGGCCTTGACTACACTTGCCTGGCCATATTCCTCGCCTGATCTTACTCCCCTCGTCTGGACACACCACGACAACTATACACATACACATCTCAGCCATGTCGTCCAACCAAGGGACGACTTTCGGCGCTTCCGTCGTCGCCCAACCCGACGAGAAGGCATATATGCTCCCTACCGCTGCCACAGAGTCTCCAGCCCTCACACCAGCCGCCTCACGGGACTCTGTCGCCTTGCCCGTCACCGACAACACGCCTCTCCCACCACACTCACCCTTCTACACACACCCGCCCGCCTCCCACGAACGCGTTGAGTCCACTCCCGTCCAACCCGCCCACCTCACCTCAGAGAAAGACCTCGAATACGGCGACGCAACACCCTACCGCCACGACGAGGAGAACCCTTTCAGCAAGAAATATGCCGTCGGCACCAGCACTCAAGAATGCACAATGTGGCCTACGCACCAGACATTGAGACAAAACCGCCTGGCCGACAAGAAGCAGCGCCGCCAAAACCGCACTTGCGGCTGCGGCACGGTAAAGGACCGATGGGCTGCTTTCAGCAAGAAGCAGAGGCTGGCCATCCGCATCTTGATCGCAATGGTCGTCATCGGCGCCATCGTCGGCGTGGCAGTCGGAATCACGCGCTCCGTCAACGGCGGCGTATGGTCTGGCAAGGGCACCTCGCACGAATTCGACCGCGGCAAAGGCAATGGTGCTTGAAGTGCTCGCACGCTGTGCTCCCACAAACCACCATCTTAGCATATCATGTCAATTCAATGCACGATGAGGCGAATCACGCTCAGGCCGTCCATCTACATGAAAACGGAGATGCCTCTCCTCCGACTCGACAACCGCACCAACCATATCACCATCCGCAATGTCCATACCCACACCCAGTCTTCAATGGTCAGCAAAGCATACAACCCGGCGTTAATCAATCACAAGGGATTTTCGAAAGCCACGGCTATCAGAGCCGGCTAACCACGGCGTTTCTATTTGGGAATGGGAGACTGTTTGTTATCACAAGTCTAATGTTCGCGAACGACTGCACAAAGGAGGAAATCGACCAACATACGAGCGCTGCTTACCATCTATCCTACCTTTCTCTCTCCAACGAAAGAAGAGGAAGGAGGACGATGGCGAGAGCATTTTTTGGGATTTCCTTATCTTCTTATTTTCCAACTGTCTCGTATTATCTCTAGTCTCTCGATCGTGCGCAAACAAACTCTCTTACGCGGGTAACCAGAAATGAATCTTGGTCCGCTACTACCGGGCCTCTTTAACATACATCTTACCTCTCATTTTACGTCCCACACTTGTTTTCGCCACCTTATCTATGGCTTGATGAGCTGCGAGAAATGTGTGGCTCCTGCTGCTGTTCTCCCTCCGCTGCGGAAGGGCTACAAAAAAAAAATGAAGGATCAGTATACATACCTGTATGTAGGTATACCGCACTCCTGTTAACATGCGACCTGCAATTCATCAACAACGAACACATACTGTTAACAACCTAGCTTTAGTCAATTCGGCGTTCGATTATTGAATTGACCTTATACGTGCCTACTTACATGTTAGACGGGTAGGTTCATGCATGATATAATCATTGTTTAGGTCAATTGAGTAAGATACACGTACCTAACTCAAGTGGCTTGCCGCGCCACAATGATGAATCAGTACCTTACGTACGTGTTCACTGTGAGTAGTGTATGACACAAAAATCCTTCTCTTCTTCTGATCTGATGATGATGATGATGATGATGAAGGAAACTTAGGTGTGTATATAATGCCTGACCTGACGCAAAGCCTTTTTTGGGTTTCCATCATCGTTATCATCGTCATCAGCATCAACACACCCCGCTCTCGTCGTCTCTACTCCCACATCTTTTTGTTTCTTGTTTCATGCCTCGTCGAAAGTAACCTGCCTCTTTTTCTTCTTTTTGGCTTTTACAGGCGCAACAGCAGCAGGATTGTTCTCACCATCATCTCCACCTTTGTCGCCAACATCTCCTCCTCCCAACACAGCAGCAGCCGAAGACCCATCCTCACCACCACCCTCCCTAACCTTCTTCACCTTCTTCTTCTTCTTCTTCCTAACCCCATCCTCCCCACCAACTCTCTCCCCACCCTCAACATCCCCATCACCAGCACCACCACCAGACCCCAAAACCCCACTCCTAGCCTTCTTCTTCCCCTTCCTCCTAACCACCGTCCCCTCCTCAACAGGCTCCTCCACCCTCTCCGCCGCCCTCTGCATCTCCAACCTCTTCCTCTCAACCTCCCGCATAGCCCTGGCGAGATCTTCTTCTTCCTGCACGCGCCGCTCGAAATCTAATTTGCTGCTAGCTGAGGTCCCGCGGCCACCATTGCCGCCGCTGCTGAGACCGGTGTTTTCTTCGAGCGAGAGGGCGGAGAGGCCGGCGCTGTTGAATTCGAGCGGGTTCTTTTTCGAGGAGGTTGCGTTGCGGAAGAGGGATGGGCCGCCGCCGGTGCGGCCTGAGGGGCTTGAGGGATAAGAGACTGGGGCTGAGGAGGAGGAGGTGGCGGCAGCACCGCCGCCGCCGTCGAGGGTTTCGTCTGAAGTGATTTCGAAGTGGCGCTTAGGTTTCTTGTGCGGTTTTGTTGGTTTGGAGGACGCGGTGCGGGGTTTGGTCTCGCTGCTACCGCCACCAGCAGCGCTGTCGAGTTTCAGTTCCATGACGGGGATGGCGTCGACGTCTAGGTCGGAGCCGTTGGCTGAGCGGAGGATGCTGTGCATTGGTGTTGAGGTGCCCGAGTTGCGCTCCGAGTCGATGTAGAAGGGGTCGTCGCGGTAGCGTTCGCGGCGCTCTGCGCGTTTGCGTTCGAGGGCTTCGGGGTCGAGGAGCGAGTCGCGGTCGCCTTCTTGGTAGGATGCTGCCCTCCCGGTGGTGTGGCGGTCTTCGAGGTATTCTGCTGCGGGTTTGGCGGCATGGTTTGTTTTGACCATGGAGGGTTTCTCGTAGTAGAATCGGCGCACTTCGTCACCGCCCGAGTCGTATTCGGTGTCGTAGTCGGCTTGCTGCAGGATCATCTCGAGGCTGCTGTTGATCAGGGCGTCGAGATCGAGTCCTTCCGGTGCTGCCACATTTCGTACAGCTTCTGGGGCTACCGGGTTGAGATCCATGCCTGTGAAGAGTGATGGGATGGCTTGAGTTAGTAGCAGAGGTGGTTCTGCGTAATCACCTTGATCAACTTGCTGGGCTGACACCGCTTCCGATGCTAGGCGCATCAGGTCCAGGTACTCCACTGCTCTTTCTTGGATCTCAAGACTGGGATGCAAGTTGAGCGGCTCGAGGAAATGAGTGATACGCGCGATAAGCAAGAGGATCTCAGATCTTCTGGACTCGGTCCAAGGTACTTGCTCGTCGCTTGTGAGGGTGGCGAACACCTTGGGTATGGCCTGGATGTAGCTCGCCAGTGCGTGCGTGGGCAAATGGTTGCTCGTCGAATGGATCAACGACGCCAGTACCGCTCCGGGATCAGGCAGCATATCCGAGTATTCGCCTGCTATGAATGCCGCCGCAGCGAGGACGTTCTGAGCGCTCTCAGTCGCTTGTGCGAAGTTGTCCTCCCGGTTGTCCAAGAGTAGTAGAGATTGCGCTGCAGCTGCGGCCTCGGGGCGAACGCCCTTCACTCGTACCGCTACATTGCGAAGCTCCTCACCGATGGCATCGGCCATGGTTTTTGATGAAGTATGAGATCCGAATTGACTCCCCGTGGTGACGGACGGACATTGCTTGACCAGCTCCACCAGCACGGTGACGTACCACTCGAAGTCGTCCATATTAGTGTAGTTGTCTTTGGAGCACATCTCGAGGATACGCTCAATCACAGACTGTCGATAATCTTCAGGCAGTGGAGGTGGCTGGTCCGATTTCTGGTCCTTCTTTCTGACCGACATGGACGTCCCCTCATCATCGTCATCCGCCATCGGAATCACCCCTTCGTGAGTAGCTCGATCGTTCTCGGGCTCGCTCACAGGCGACTGCTTCCCTGCCGTCTTCAGCTGCTTGAGCAGTCTTTCCACGACCATCTGTAAGTTATTGCCGTTCACCATGTCTACAACGAGATCCAGTGCTCGTGTCCGGATGGAGATGTCGGCGTCATCGATGCATTCGAGTATCACGTCTTGATGATCCGCCACCAAATCGGCGTGTGAAGCTGTGATTTTCGCGAATGCAAGAAGTGCAACGTATCGCAGGTTGGGATCGCCTTGCACGACAAGCATTGCTCGCAGCTTGCTCACACACAGCCTTGCTACTTCGTCTCCCTCGGTCGTACCCGCTGCAACTTCCATAATACCTCCTTGAATGATGCCATTGATGCACTCGTATAGTAGACTCATCGCAGGTGTGGTTTTGATAATATTGGTCAGCGGTGGCAGCAGCTTTCTTACAAGTCGTGGCTCCAGGGGCGTCAATTGTGAGAAAAGCTTGATGATTTTTATTGCCATCCAGTTGTTGCCTCCTTGCGTGAGCAACTCAAAAAGCCGTGGCGCCAGAGGTAAGAAATCTTGTGGTCTTCTCCATCCCAGCTCGCACACTACATTGACAATAGCGGCTGTGACAGTGGGGTCTTCGTCTTCATCCAAGAGACGTTCCTTGATCTTAGGCCAGGCAGGTCTCAGCGTCTCGGGATAGACAACGGCGAGTCTGTACAATGTGACTATCGTCTTCTTCTTGACAGCAGGATGCGAATGTGATAGCCTGGGTAGCAGATCCGCCAGTAGAGAGTTGGCCATGCTGGGGTTGATCAAATGCGGGATCGCATTCAGAGGTAGGTGGATCAGAGTCTTGTCGGGACTTGTAAGATCTTTTTTCAACAAGTTCTCCGCCAGCATCAAGACCTCGGTGTCCGGCCTGAAGCTCTGTACTGCTGCAAGATATCCAATGCGCTTGTGAGGGTACTTCTGCGAGGACATGACCTCGAGGACGTTGAAAGACGCCCATCCCATATCATGCCCAAACATTTCCAGATACACCAGCTTCAGCAGCGCCGTTGCCTTTTGGTCCATGTCATTGCTCTTGATCTCTTTCTTGCATTCCCGAAGTGCGGACTGGATGTACTCGCGCTCCTGGCCTTTGTGAGACCTCAGGCCTCGAATGAGCTGGAGGACATCTTTTTCGAACATGATGGGCGGTAGGCGTCCGGACTGTCAAGAGCGTTCGTCCTTTTTCAAATTGTCGCTTCAAGGGAAGAAAGTCGGTAAATGTCCCAGTGATTCGTTCAAGTCGTGATCGAGGAAGAAAGACAGGCGCATGATGCTTCTTGTCGTGTCGCGGGTGAAAAGGTAGCGTTAGATCGGCGAGAAGTCCAAACAGCCGTCCATATCGTGTGTTGCGTTCGGGAGTGTCGTTGGTCGCAAGAAGTCAAGTCGAGCAGTCGAATGTAGCTTTCTCCAAGTCGTTGACACATGCGGATGACATCGCGTGGCAGTCTGGCCCCGCCCAAATTCCATGGGGATTCCCTTAGCCAAAGCTCAATCAACCATTGATTAATCGATAAACCACACCAGCTCCCCAGACCTGCCAACCTCAATCCAAGATAACGACACATTGCAAACAGCCCGCTTCAACAATAGCATAAAGACCTTGCCATAATACGACTTGAATAAACCTCGATCACACTCGCCAGCATGGCCACCGAGTCGCAACTTCTCGCACCGCCAACCAACAACTCGCCCTACGCCGCGCTCCAGCTGTCCCAAGCAGCACCCACCTTCTTCGCCTCACAAAGCACCTTCGCCCTCCCATGGCCCTTGTCCCTCCTCTCCGCAAACGAGTCGCAGGAAAAATGGCAAATCTACCACAACGTCTTCACAGCCTGTCTGCAGACAGGCGACAATGAGAGCGCCTATCTGTGCCTGGAAGAACTCACGGATCGCTTTGGCAAAGAAAACGAGCGCGTGATGGCACTGCAAGGCCTGTACGAGGAGGCGACGGCGAAGAACGACGCGGAGTTGCAAGCCGTTCTCGAGAGGTACGAGGAGATCCTCAAGGAAGATCCCACGCTGTTTGCGATTCAGAAGCGGAGGGCGGCGCTGCTGAGGTCGATGGGCAAGACGAGCGAGGCGGTCGTGGCTCTCACAGCTCTGTTGGACGCTTCGCCTATAGATGCTGAGAGCTGGTCGGAGCTGGCGGACGTCTACCTCACACAGGGCATGTTTGAGCAGGCGATCTTCAGTCTGGAAGAGGTGCTGCTTGTCACGCCGAATGCGTGGAACATCCACGCGCGGCTGGGAGAAGTCTTGTTTCTTGCGGCCAACAAGGCGGAAGGTGCAGAGCAGCCCAAATTGCTGAGCGAGGCTATGAGGCGGTTCTGCAGGAGTATTGAGCTTTGCGACGACTATCTGCGTGGCTACTACGGTCTTAAGCTCGTAAGTCTCCCATCAACCAGAGAGTGTACGTTTTGGCGAATCCATCAATTACTGACATTGTATCTGCAGACAACAAACCAACTCATCCCTTTGCTATCCGATTCCAGCGCAAAGACTTCCAAGTCCTCAGATTCCGAACTCCCGCCACCAGCACTAAAGACAACCGAGAAACTGAACGAGGCTGCTACTGCCAAGTTGTCCGAGATCATCCGCCGCAGCAAGTCTGGCGACAAGGCTTGGGACGGTTACAGCGAGGCAGAGCTCATCGCCGCACATGAGTTGCTTAGCAGGGACGCTCAGAATGTGGCGAGATGAGCGCCGATGTAGATGCTGAAACGTTTTACTATACCCACTCACAGTTCGGTTACAGTGCACAGACAGTTTATTCACAGTCTATTCGATTGGTGGGACCAAGATCTGCAGAGGACGGGCATATCGAGCACATACATATCTGCGCCTAGCACAGCGGTCTCACCTCCGACTGCAAACACAAGAGATCGTCCAGTATCAGTGAGTTCAGTGTATTCAGACCGCACCCTTGCCATCGAGAGTGGCATACATTAGCATGGGTTACTTCGCTGCCTGTACGATAAGCCTACGTGCAGAAGCCGTCAGGATTAACAGAACTGACATTTCCTCTCAGAGGGTCTACTGACTTATTAGTTGAACCAACAGGCAAGGACATGCTCCTCTACGGAATCTGGGACCGGTGAGTCTCCAGCCGATTTGGACGTGTTAGCTAGCTCTGATTAGTCAATTTCCTCATAACCCTAACCCTAGATGTGAACATCACCCTAAGTCGAGAATGACAGGTGTTTCCTTGTCCATTGTAAGGCTAGTAGTAGTCTTGACCTTCCACGTCCATTACCATTCTAACCTGACCTCACGGAGCAACCAACAAGAGAAGGAAAAGATTGTGAAAATCGAATTGAATTGAAACGCCTCATGTTAATGTAAGCCATTGTCTCATAGAGTCCACGTGGAATGCTCACACAACCACCCAGACATATTTCCTGCGCGGCTCCCAGAGCAACAACCTCGACGTCGCTTGACGCCTTCTAAGAGGTATCCACGTGGTACTGTAACCTCATCCGCGGATGAGCATCCGTCAAACGCCCCAACACTGAAAGTAGAAAAGGCCGAGAAGCCGACTACTCGTCGTCGTTGACGTCGATCTCGGTCTTCTTCCACTTGCGGGCCGAGACCTTGCGGCGGAACAAGATGTCGATCTCGCGGTAGGACCTGTTCTTCATTTCCGGGAGTTGGAAGTACGCCACGATCAAGCAGCAGAGACCCGTGGCACCCCAGACGTAGCCACACTTGCCTCCGAGGTTGGCTCCGTCGGGGTTGAGCATGTAGGAGGCGAGGAAGATGCAGGGGATCTCGACGATGTAGTAGGTTGCGCGGCCGACTCCGGTGGTCAACGGCCTGAGACGGATGGCGGAGGTTTCTCCAATAATTACCCACGAAGCAGGGCTCCCTGGGCGTCAGCACGGGTTCTAGAAGGTAGGGAATGGGTGGGAGGTGCTTGGGGAGTGTCTGGAGAGGCTTGGGGAATTTTTTCGAGGGAAAACTTACGCTGGACCCAGAGTGAATAGGACAGAGACGATCAGACCAAGAGAAGCCTGTGCGAGTGAAGCGGCATTCTTCGCGGCCTCGGTAGAGGGACCAGTCGAGGCAGCGACACCGAGGGCAATCAAAAGAACGGTGTTGGCAGCGGATCCCCAAAGGTAGATGGAGCGACGACCGAAGTAGGTGGTGAGGATCCAGGACAACATGACGAAGATCATCTGAAGGGCAGAGGTGATCAGTCCCAAGGCGAAAGCGGTGTCAGTGTTAATGCCAGCCTGCTTGAAGAAGTACCTAAACAAAGACATGGTCGGTCAGCAAACAGGATCCAACCTGCAATCGAGGGAACAGGGCAAGGAAAACTCACACAGCCTGATTGGCGATCAGATTGCCAGTCAAGTTCTGGGCCAAGTAGACACCACAGACGATCATTGTGCGACGAAGATCTACACCCTTGAACAGCTCGAGGTAGCTGGGCTTCTTGGTGCTCTTCTCAAGCTCGATGACACGGCGCATCATGGCAACGCTCTCTTCCGGGTTGACGGTCTCCTTGCGGCCGAGGCGGGCGACGGACTTCGCAGCCTGCTCGAACTTTCCCTTGCGAGTCAACCACCAAGGAGACTCGGGGGCGAAGAAGATGAGGATGGCGAGCGGAGTAGGGAACATCCACTGAAGAGCAATGGGGATTCTGTAGGCCTCGTCGCCCGGGAAGGTGTTATAGTGGTAAGTGACGGCGCCAACGATGATGCTGCCAATGGCCCAGAACATCTGCAACATCTGAGTTGCAGGAGCACGAAGCTGGATGGGCACAATCTCGGAGCAGTAAGCCGGGGCGTTGGCGATGAAGATGCCCCATGGAACGCCCTCGAGGAGCTGAGCGACGAACATGACCGGGAGAGAGTTGGCGAAGTAGAAGGAGAAGATGAAAACGTTCAAAAGCATCAGGCCGGTGAGAGTGGCGTAACGGTATCCGATCTTGCTGGTGAGCGGACCCGCGACGAAGACACCGATGAGAGCACCGAGCTGACCAGAGACCTGCAGGGCGGACTGCCAGGCAGGGGCGACGACGTACTCCTGCTTGAGCTCGTTCCAGATACCGTAGTCCTTCGTGAAAGCGGGAAGGGCGAGGAAGTTGCCCATGAGGAAGACGTCGTACGATTCCATGATGATGGTGCAGGACATCTGAAGAACTGGTTAGTCGTGTGGTCGGGATGACGGTAGAGGGTTAGACTCACGACGAAGGCCCAGAAAGAAGCCATTGGGTAGGCCCTCACGGCTTGCAACACCGTCATGTTATGCTCGGCGTTTTCGGCCTCGATGGCACTGGCCTTGAAATCGGACATCTTGGTGTCCTCGGCGTAGATCGAATCGTTGCGCGCCTCATGCTCCTGCGCATGGCCGGTCTTGGCCTCGACGTCAGCCATGATGGCGGATGGTCGAGGTTTGTAGTGGTTGTAAGGTGTTGTGTGTAGTGGATGGATTGGAAGGTGTATGAGAGAAAAGAGTGCGGTAGACGATCGAGGTTGCTGCGAGTTGCAGTGGTTGGTGTAGCAGGTTGCTGGTGGGTGTTGCAAGGTGTAGGAGAGGGTATTTAAGCAAGTGTCGCGGACGGGCAACGACGGAAGTTAGCAACTGAGGCAACGAAGGAAGTCACACGGGTTCTTTAAGAAGGAAACACAGTCAGTGAGTGAAGAGGCGTTCACAGGCTACACACGACAGGTGACCCACTACTCCCCCACCTATCCGGCCTCTCCAGCTCTATCTCCAGTCCCCACGGAGAATGAAGTGTGGAGGTGGAGAATACGTTAAGCCACTGAAGTGGAAGGCGCGAGAGGGTGAAGTGAAAGTTGGGGCAAGCTTTTCGATGGGCACGTGTCTCGTCGTATTGCCTTTTTGCCATCGAGTTAGTCGATGCCGACATATCCATGATTGTAATCACTACATTGTACTCGGTCTGATGATTCGTCAAGGCCCCGCTCGTCGATTGAAACGAGCCACTGTCGCGTCTCAGCACGTGTTCAAGTGCGCCATCTCTCATCAGCACCAAGTCTCGCAGGACAGGATTGGCCAGACGTGGTCTAGATGCAATGCAAGCTAAGCGATGCCAAGTTAGCTCAAGCTGTCCAAGCGAACTTTTGCATGCTTACGCTGCGTGCTTCGACAATGCTTTGCTCGCCTTTAGCCGAGGATCAAGCTCTCGCGGCACATGTACTCGCGAATCCAGTTACTCGTAGTGCATGTGCTTGCCGTTTCTCGGTCCGCCAGCCCTATCTGTACTCACTGGCCGTCTACAGTACACATCTACCCGGCCTCTGTATCCTCCTCCACATCGCGATCCGGCAAAAATGAGAAGCAATGACAGTATCCAGGGTAGCTCGACGAGGGCTTGAGGTCGCTCGACACATGATTCCGCCACTGTCATTGTTCGATTGCAATGCTGTTTGGCTCAAACGGTAAACTTGGGACGGTTCAGCCTTGCCATCGTCTTCCCACAAGGGGACGATCGTTGTATCCCCAGAAGAGAGATTCCCGGAAGAGAGGGGCCCCGGCTGGACGAGCCGCTTCATGTTGTGTAACCACGTGCATCTCTCAGCTACATTGTTGTGACCAATATCATAGCAGTACAAGTATTTTCTATAGTCACGGACGTGCTTCTGCAAACTTCCTTCAGCCTCACTGCGCACGTCAACCTGGCTTCAAAACCCAAAGCTCGAATATTTGCCTCGGACGGCGAACTACCCGGACCTAACAACGTTTCGGTTATAGCGACGGCCGAGTCCCAGACTCGGACTAGACCCTCAGAAATTCATTCAAACGTGATTAAGGGCATGTGGGCGTGGTGGGCTAGACTTGATTGACGCCACGTGAAGAGTTGCGATATTTGATCGACGGAAGCATTATTGCTGTGGAGTGGCAGCAGCTTGTGTAAATACATTGGGTTCAACACGGTAAGGCGGGGTGAGGCGGTCAAGTCAGAACTGTGAAATAGGCATGGAGATAGAGTGTGGAATGCCGGTGATCACTACCGTTATTGATGGACTGGATGGATTAGAAGAGTAGCTCCGCCTTCCTTCGACACATGCTTCGTAGCTAGTAATGGCCGCAAGGGCATATGCCATGGCTGTTACCGTGGAAGCGTCGGGCTAAAGATAATCATGCATTGCGATCAATTTCGCCTTTGAATTGTCCCGGTGCGATTTTGGGGAGGAAACTGTCTAGTCCCTCAAGGATCAGTATGTAAGTTCCGGTGGGTGGTCTCGCTTGGTATCATTGCAGCAAATGCTGCAAGACTCCCAAATCGTCGGTAGTCCAGAGATCTTCAAGCAACCCGCAGATTCACCACGATTGGGTCGTCCCAGGGTGTTCGTAACTCGTCCTCCAAGCGAGTGCTTGCATGCCGAAGTTGCCCGTGTTGACAGACACTGCATGCATTGGCAAATAAAACCGGTGCGTCAGTATGTCTCACACCCCAAATCCAATCTCCTACGTGCGGTAAGGCTGTGTGTAGGCACATCCATAGCGATACCTAGGTACTAGGACGCGTAGCGACACGTGTTCATTGCGGTGTTTTGGTGAAGTCTTACGGTTGTGTCGCGTTATAGTCGGATGAGTAGTTGCTTCCCCGTCGTCAAACAGTCCCCTTCTCTTCTTGAGTGCGCGGCGTAAAGAGATCGCCGTCTTCGAGATCATCTAAACGGTTTTGACGGTATGTTGTCTTGGTCCAAGAGGCACAGAAGAAGAGGATCTATGCTCCAATTTCTAAGCGCCTGTAGCCGTGTTTTGATTGGCTCGGCCGCTGTCCGAACTACTCTGAGCGATTTCGCCTCAGGCTACGCGTCGACTTTGAAGCCTTAACAGTACGACTTCACATCAGACAACCTCACATCGAATCTCCCGACTATCTCGAAAGCATGGAATTGCGAGTGTCTTGCGACGGACTGACTGCATGCACCTAGATGCCGAGTGGTATCGCTCACATTCTTTTCCCTGGCACCGGGGAATAATACGCCCTACGACACATCGTCTCCTTATAATAGCATCGACCGTTGGGGTTATAGTTCCATCCTCCACGCCGTTCCATCCGCAAACTGCTAAGTCCGGACCAGCAACTGCGCAGATTGTTCAGATATCACCGTCCCCTCTTCCGATCCGCGAATCCAGATATGCTTTTTATCACACCCTTCTGTCTTGGAAACGACTCGGCATGTTTCCGTAATATTGCATCCTTCGGAGTCGCCTGGTCGTCATCTCTTCTCGAACATTTCCGTTGGAAATGATGCGCTGAGGAGCGGTCGTAATGTCTCATGTCAATATAAGTATCATACACAGCTCACATCTCGCTTTTTGTCCTCTACTGCTTCCTGTCTAGCAAACTCCAACATTTAACACACAACATGCGTGCTACTACCATTCTCTCCATCTTTGCTGGTGCAGCAGCCGCCCAAAATGTTTCTGAAGAGTCTGTCTCTTTCGGAAAGCACTTCGCTGTCCTCAACCTCGACCTCATCAACGCAATCGTAACGCCGATCGCTTCCACGAAATCCGGCAAGAAGTGGATAGACAACACTGCAAACTGGATCGATGCCGTTCACTCTCTCGACTCCCGACCTCTCAACATCTTCACTCGTATCTACTTCAGCAACGACCGGAAGCCCGAGGTCAAGCCCGGGTCTCCCTTTTCAGAGCTTGTTGAAGGCATCACGACGGAAGACGACAATTCCACGCAAATTTACCCTGACTTCAACGTCGATCAGGGTTCCGGAGACCTTGTTCTGCGGAAGACCAGATACTACGCTGGTGATGGCAACGCTTTGGAAGAGATCCTTCGATCACAAAAGATTAAGACTGTTGTCCTCAGTGGCGTTCGGACTTCTGGCGTTATTCTCAGCACCGTGTACAGACTATTTGACCTTGACTACAAAATGTAAGTCCCAGACGTACTCGCATTACTGATATGGGCTGCCGCTGACTGCTTCGTAGCTTTGTGATCTCGAACAACACTATCGAACCGGAGGCGCCGAAAACCGGGGACGTGATTCTCCAAGACATCATCCCCAAGATGCCAGCTCGGGTCATCACCATCGAGCAAGCTCTCGCAGCATTGGAAAAGTAAGGCCCTTGCTGTAAACTAGCCATTTTCGTAAATTAGTCATTTCTTTTGAAGTCCCAGACTGTAACATTCGTTTTCGATACACCTGAGCTCCCAATTACCTCCGAATCTTCTTCACATGGACCTTGCTACGAAGTCCACCTCATACATACAGATCAAGCCAGTTTAACAAGATGCACCAATTATATCGTCGACAATCGAGCCAACCGTTCTACACTGCAAACCCACCACTGTTCAACTGCCTAGGCTCACCCGCGGCCTCAAACGTCCCGTTTCTCAGCAACCTCAAACTCTGCGCCGTAGAGCCTCCTGGCGCCGTCCAAGTCACATTGTGGCCCCTCTCCTTCAAGAAAGCCACAGTCGAGTTGTCGTAAGAATACTCGAAGCTAACCTGATTCGGCACGAGCTGATCGTGCAACCTCGGAGCCGCCAGCGCTTCCGCCGCGGTCGCATTTTGGTCCAGAACGTGCCACAGATTCTGTAGAACGGCCGTGATGATCCTGCTACCTCCGGCCGACGCAACAACGAAGTATAGACTGCCATCCGCGTGCTCGACGATGGAGGGCGAGATGGAGCTCAGAGGGCGTTTGCCGGGACGAATGTAGTTTGCAGGCGACGGGATGAAGCCGAAGGCGTTGGACGAGCCTGGGATGGAGAAGTCGTTCATCTCGTTGTTCATGATGACTCCTGTCTCGGGGACCATGACGTGCGAGCCAAAGAGGAGGTTGATGGTGGTGGTCAGCGAGACTGCCATGCCGCTGGCGTCGCTGGCCACTACGGCCGAGGTGCCGGGTGTCTCGAGCGATTCGAAACCTTGCGGGTCGTACGCGGAGACGTTTTGGGTGCGGAAGTCGTCTAACCTCGCTCGAACTTCGCTGGTCGTCGCGTTGGACAGCATGTTCGCTTGATACTCGGTCATGCCTTCGACGAATGACGGATCGCCCAGCTCGCTGCGTTGGCCGTAGGCGAAACGGAGAGCTTCGTCAAAGCGGTGAGTGCTCAGATTCAAAGTCGCGGCTTCACCAATATCGGAGTACCCTTCAATTATCTTCATTGCCGACATGGCAACGATTCCTGACGAGGGTGCGCTGCAGCTCCGGATTTTGTAGTCACGGTAGTTGATCGAAGCCGGGTCTCTGATCGCAACAGTATAGTTCTTGAGATCTTCCAGGGTCATGCTGCCGCCAGTGGCGTTGAGCGTCTGAATTGTTGCCTCGGCTATCGGTCCTGTGTAGAAAGCGTCGGGACCTATTGGCTGTTAGTCGAGATACTGTGTGAAAGGATACGCTCACGCTCACCTCTGTTAGCAATCGCCTCCAGCGTGTCGGCATATCTTCGTCTAGTTATAGTGTCTCCAAGACCGAGCAAAGTGCCGTTCGGAGCAAAATCAATGGCCCATGTCGGATCGTTCACAAGGAAGTTGTCAATCCCCGAAGTTGCAGAAGCCATGTATCGGACCAGATCTGGCGTAACAGGGAAACCATTACGGGCGACCTTGACAGCAGGCATAACCAGAGACTCCCAAGACCAAGACGCATAGCCTTGATGGAGGCGTTCCAGGCCGCGGACTTCACCTGGCACTCCACTAGCAAGGCCGGTGTAGATGCTGCTGTTGGTGTTGTTGACGTACATGTCCTGAAAGGCCGCCGCGGGAGCTGTTTCTCGGAAGTCGATGTACTCGTACGAGCCATTACTAGCACGAACGAGCATGAAACCACCGCCAGCAATGCCAGAATGGTACTGTCGTTGTCAGCTTCGAACGCACGTTGATGCTATCCTGCCTGCCTTACCATGCCAATCACGCCCACACAGAAAACAGTGGCAATCATGCTATCAGCGGCATTGCCGCCTTTCTTGAGCACATCCGTGCCAATGTTACTGCAAATCGAACTCTCGGAGGCAACGGCTCCTAATTGATCGTGGCCAGCATCGGAGTGGTGCTTGTAAGATGGAGGATATTTCCCTGGAGAAGCGAGTGATAATTGGGCGAGCAACAAGCTCAATAGGGTACTCTTTTGAAGAAACATGGCTGACTGGAAAAGAAAGAGGAAGACAACATACAGACGAAAGCATGGCAGTAACGAGATATAACGGCCCCGAGGTCTGATTACCGTGTTTAACCTTGGGTATCACGTAACGCAAAGAAGTACTGCAGTATCAGGATCCGCTATCTCCTCGCGCCATCTGACTCCGCACTTGTGTGCAAGAAGTGATATGCTTCAAGCCGGACGCGGCTGACTGACAGGGTATCGAATGGCGGTTCCAATCGATGGTGAAGTCAGATACGCGATTGCTATCGGTATCGCAACAGTTTGAGCAATGCGTCGTTGATCGATTCGCTCATCAACGTTGTTGTGAAAGTTGTTGTTTTGAAGAGAAGCTTATCTGACGATGCAGCCAAGCCACGCTGTCATACTCCACTTCGCATGTCTTGTAAAGCACCAACTGATCGATTTCCTTCAACTTTGCTATATTCCTTAGTTTGTATCAGTCGGCAAGATAGAAGGAATTTCGACTCTGAGTGAAGCCCTCGTCAAAAAAGCACGATGTAACCTCAGCATAAGTGTATCGTGGGATTGGAACAAGAAAGGCATTATCGAAGCGACAAGGGTGGCGCATTACATCTACTAGTTGCCGCATATTGGCCGAAAGCACCGACATTTGTACATCCCGTCCAAGGGTCCCCCACGGCCCCAGCCTGCTCCTTTTTGACAGGAGCCAATTCCTACTCATCGAGTCAAGAGTTCAACTTACGCTGGACAGGTGCTTGTGTTGCCTTTGATCCTTTGTCTTTTGACGACTGCAGCTTGGTGCGATTCTTTTCCTCCATCGTCTCTTGATTGCATCTGCCATTCAAGCGGTGCCGGTCTCGGATTGCAACCCTATTTGAAGCACGTGGCTGGCGGAAGCATGTCTTCGAGGGGTCTTTTGGGTAGGACTCTGCGCTGTCGTAGTCCTAGGTCGACCACACCTCGGTTGTACACACAGGAGCCAGTTGCAACACGATTGTCTATCTCTGCCGGCATGTGTGGCATTTAGCCTACGGCATCTCATCTACTAGCCGGCCAAGACGCCTAGAATTCGGCTTTGAATCCCTCCGCTTACTTAAACCTCACATTTTTCTCTAACTAACTAACTAGCCTTACATATTTAGGTAATGT
>Ga0265797_10005464_pt1 | contig 18538 bp, 17 predicted proteins | sample P2T30metagenome_FD_192433 | JGI IMG/M metagenome (GOLD analysis project Ga0265797, IMG submission 192433) | Plant litter microbial communities from East Loma Ridge, Irvine, California - P2 T30 | ecosystem: Environmental > Terrestrial > Plant litter > Unclassified | place: USA: California... | reverse complement strand
TCAAGTGTCCCAGAACCCATGGATATAGCTGAGCATCAGCACAGACTCTAGTTCAAGGGTTATAGGTCACTGGCATGACTTGTCGCTGTGAACTTCACGATGTCTCGAAGAGCAGACGTCACCTGCAACTCCACACTCTGGACAACACATTACACTAACATTTCTACAAGTGTACCTCGAGTCGCATCTCTCTTCCCCGTCATCATCACCTTCTTTTGACGATTCAAAACTCTGATGAGCGTCGTCTGTAACGCCTCTACTATTGCGAACCCCATGACGCGTCTAGATGAACACGTTGTCTTTACCAACTGTCATATCGACTCCGAAGCATCCTTGTATGGTCCAAATTCATCTGAAAGGTGGTTGATACTTGCAGCTCATGCGTAGGTACCAAGCACTCCCGTGGTACATTGATCTGGCTCTGCCTGACCAGTATTGCAACTGCACAGCACGAAAGCAACAGCGCATTCGACTAGGCAGACATCATTCATGGTGATTGTACTAGATCACGCTGACTTGACTGTAGTTGTCAAGTATACATTGTTCTAATAAGCTCGCAAGGATTCGTTCAACGTTAGTGGCAAAGATGTGGTCCACAATCATGGCTCGAGTATAGAGAAGTTCTCAAGTATCAGGCATCGAAACGACTGCACGTAACATGGTGTGTTTTCAATCTGTCTCCTCTGAAAACATCTGGCTATTCGCATCATCGGACCTGCAGAAGCTGTGGGTGACTTATCTGCTCGAAAGGACATAAGTGGGTTTGCAAAGAGATTGAACCAGAGATGCTATGTGCGGTACTGTGTTCCAACTTCAGGCTGCCATTTCGCTACCAACGAACGCACCTCACCGCACCTTTATAAAATCAGGACGCCCTTTCTTCCCCGCCTTTCTCAAGATTAGACTTTTTCCCCTCAGTTCACCGCTGTTCTCGACGGCATCTTACCTCGATTCCTGAAGCTTATAGTGGTCTTTTTCTCCTTTAGACATGGACGCAACACTTGAGCAACGAAAGAGGGACGCTCTGGCGTTGCTTTCTGGTATGCTTACTTCAGTTCTACAAGGAGATTTTCCAGTAACAAATCGCCTTTCGGCACAGCCCGTTTCCGCACTCAACGCGCTTCTTGCGAAGCCCACAACAATATCCGAAGCCAACGCCAACGAACGAGATGTCTTCAAGATAGACATGAACGATCTGGATCTCGGCCCCAGTAGCGAGTCAGAAGCCAGTTCCGATGAAGATAGGCCGATCAGGAACACTCGGCAGCTCAAGTCTGAGGTACGCAGGCTCAAGGCGATAATTCGAAGAGCAAATCGTCGAACAGCCCGTCGTGCCGCACGAATCGCCAAACACCTGGATCTCAGCCAGGCTGCCGCGGTATTTGACAGTTTGGGGGGCTTGTTGACCCCTCTGCGGGAGCCGCAGCATGTCACAGAAGACGCTCTGGACAAACGCATGCCTGAAGTAGCATCACAGGAGGGTGAAATTGCCGAAGCAAACGGTCCAGCTCCGCCAAATGTAGAGGCTATTAGCTTCACACTCAGCTCTCCAACCGATTCACTCCCTTCCTCCTCTCCCATCTCCACACATAACTCTGACATCCTTGCAGAGGGTACATCATGGCTCTGCAAACCGTGCAATAGCTCCTTCAACCACCTCGACGACTACCGCAGCCACAAGTGGAGTAACGCATACCACCAAAAGAATGTCGCTGATTATAAGCGTTTGCGTCCCACGTATCAAGAGGAGGAAGATGATGGCGGGCAAGTACCGAGCTACGACCCAGTAGGACATTACTGCGTCGACTGCGACTTCAGAACCCCAATGTATGGCGACTATAGACGCCATTTGAGATCTCAGTGGCATGCGAGCTATGTGACCAGGAAGCTACAACGCAGGGGCGGAGTGACGAAAGGTGGGAAGCTACAGCAGTATTGCAAGGACTGCGATAGTTGGTGTGGTAGAATTAATTCGGCTCGTCATTTGAAAGGCCCGATGCATATGAATAACGTTGCGAAGAACTTGCGATTCAAGAGTAATGAGGAAGTGTTTGAAGAGACGGAAACGGCGAGAGACTGCGTGAAGATTAACGAGATGGACGAGTTACGCAGCGAGAAGACCGGCGATTACTGCGAGGACTGTGACCGCTTCTACAAGACACAGGACTGGAGCCGTCATCTGAAGGGCTCGGTACATGCAAGTAACGTTCTGAAGAACAAACATTGCGACAAGAGTATTGTGCTGCCGACTCCTCCGGACTCCATTGTAGAAGTAGAAGGGCTGGAGACTCTACCTTCAGAGCAGCTAGAGCGCTACTGCGAGACCTGTGACATATACCCCGGTGTTCGTTGGGCGCGACATGTGGCTTCTCCAAGTCATGTGTTCAACGCCATCCGTTCCCCCAATCTTAGCAGATGTACTACAGTTGACGAAGACACTACGGACGACGACGAGGTCACCGAAGATGAGAGTATTGCAGAGGAAAGCAGCAGCTTAACAGGGGTAGAAGGATCCTCTTCCTCTTCGGTCATGGAGCTGGTCGAAAAGGTACAAGTGAAGGTACAGGAGAGGGGAGAGTCGCAAGATGAGCACGAGGAGCCTGAACACTACTGCGAAGACTGCAATTGCAGATACTCTGGTATCAAGTGGGAGCGCCACCTAGCATCTGACGAGCATGTTAAAAATGTTGAGAGGAGTATGGTACGGGATGGGATACAATGCGATGAGGATGAAGATGAGGATATGCAAGGCGATGAGATCGTGCAGCACGAAGCAGATGTGCAGATCTCCTCCCATGCCTTGACCTCCTCTCCCGCTTCCTCTTTCCTTCCTCCCACACCGGCAGAATCAGCATGCCCAGAATACTATGTCGGCGGAGTTCCTCCACACCAATCTTCTTCCAGACGTCCTTCAGGAAAACAGGACTGGTACTGCGACATGTGCGATGCCAACGTCTTCGTTAGCAGTACCTGGGCGATTGGTGCACATATGGCTGGACACCAATAAGCATTGTATGAGAAGTGGAAGATTAAGAGTTTGGAATCGAGTAAAAGGTTTCAGGTTGATGCTTAGGTGAGGGAGAAGGATGAGGAGGATATCTGGACACGGCAGTTGGACAAGGCTGCCATGTAGAGGGTTGAACACGACTGACAGTACGTATTGATATGATGGACGTGCTGGTGATAAGACGCAGGCACAACGCTGTTGAGTTACACTGTGTTGTATCGCAGTAGAAGTGTGTTCCCAAACACTCACTTGGCTTCACTGCATGCAGCTGCATACTGACAGTACGTATGGAATATTTGTAAATGATCATATCAGCACAGCATAATCTCTGGAATATTGCACTACCTACGTCATTGTACTAGGAGCTCGCCTTATTCCTGTGTTGCTTTCACAAGTACCAACAAGCTACAGCGATGAACGTGATCGGTACAGTAGTAACCACCCATAACCACCACAGCCCTGTCACCTCGAAAGAAGTCGTATTGGGCGTTAACTGGAAGATTCCAGCACTCAACACAATCTTTTTATTCGTCAGTGGTCATATAGAGATAATTGGTGTGATACTCACAGCGGTGAAAGTTCCAGGTAAGAAGACCATGGTGAGCAGCGCAATCGATGTCATGCTAGTGCTATCTCTCTTCGTCTCGGCGGCAATCTGTATCGTGTTCAGGGTATGCTCTTGCGCGTTCAGATGCGAGATCAAGTTCATGATGACGTCCTTTCGGCCTCTGTAATTCAAAAACCACATGTGCTGTTTCTCCATGCTCGTGACCAGGTAATTGGCCATATCCACCGTCCGCTGCCTCGGTCCTCTTTCGTCTTCGCCCAGCGAGGTGAGCTTCGTCGCCATATCACAGATACCGCGTGCTGTATACAAGAAGACTTGCGCATTGGCAAGGTGTGAATCAACCCCTTGTGCCATGATCTGCACATTTTTCAGCCAACTCGCAAGTTCCCTCCTCCCTCGCTGTTCGACACCAGCCAGTTGATCGTCGACTTGGTTAATGAGTAGCCATTGGAATCTTCGGAACTTCGCCACATGCCATTTTTAAGCTTCGAAGTTGAGGTTCAATATCGTGGTGTGGAGATCCATGGGACTGTGTAGTAAGTCGTGGCCGATGTCGTGTCGCTTTTTGTAGCGGATTAAGGTAGAGAATTATTTGCGAAGAGCGAGAATTACTTTGTCGTCCGGTTTATGGGAGATCAAGTAGATGAGCAAATCTCTTTGAGCATTATATCTCGTATAAACAGATAATGGAGCGCCTTGGGCTAGTCGAGATAGTTTGCCATTTTCTTCGCGCCAGCGTGGTTGTGGAGCCCAGTAGTCAGATCGACCAAGAAGATTTTGTAGAAAGTCTGGGTTTAGCTGTAAGGAGCTAAAGAGTCTCTTGACAGCGCATTCTGTCATGGGGACGGAATGTCCGTAAGACGCTGTATCTTTTGTATGCTTCAAGGGAATGAAGAACAAGAGTGCTTTCCGGTTCGATACGGTAATTCTTGGATCTGGTTGCATGCATATAGCTGGTACCTCAACGCATCTCTCGCCGGCTTCTGCTAGTAAGGTGCTGAGGTTGCTCTCATGTAGTGTGAGCCCTCGTGGTCCTTTATCGTCGATAGAGAAACACTCCAATGAAGTCTCAGTGCTAAAATTGGCAAGCTGACCAACGTGTTTCTGATACATAACCCCAGAAAACATATCCTGGAACGAACTGATCGCAGAGGAGGGATAGTTTCCCAGATCTACATCAAAGTCCAAGTCCAGCTCATTCACTTCATGTTCGTTTCCCTCGGCATGTCGTTGCATTTGTCGGCCGTCTTTAGAGATCGGTCAGACTCTGATGTCCTCAGTAATGAGTGTGGTTTCTAGCTTTGAGAACTCGACTTCAGGCATCGCGGTTGGCATCGTAAAGTGGGCGATTGTTTTTGGGACTGCAGCAGGGGTCTGCACTTCACTGGTCATATTATATAGAGTTAAAGTGATCATCGTATCTGCCTGCATCAAGGCTGGCAACAATGACGAGGCAAGTAGACGGGCCAAAATGACGAGGCTGAAAGTCAGCATTGTGAAACCTTATTTGATCGAGCCGATCACCAAGTCACCAAGTGGAAGGCACGCCCACCATGTTACACAAGCCTCAAGCTGATCTATGAACTCTTCCACGTTGTGACGCATGTACGACTTATTCGCTCCGCCTCCGCTAATGCGACGACATTTTGCTACTGCATTAATATCCGGTGCCGGCCAGCTGTTCGAAGGAAACATAGTATTTACAACGCCAGGTCAGCTTCACGGGACTGGAGATTCTGGACAGCAGGCAGATTTTGGTCAGCTTTATTTCGACTGCCGACTTTTGCGTGACACTAGGTCGTCATGGCCGTAACCTGAAGTGCCAGATACGTGTTGGCATTGGTCTGGAGGTCGGTGAGTGTGTTGGTCATGGCCGTGATGACGGTCGGGGAGTGTGTAAGTGCGGCCACAGGACTGGCCCAGTAGAGGAGTTCCTCGGCGACGTACGTCCCGAACGTGCCGCGGATCCTGTCCACCTGCCACGCGAGGTAATCCGGCATGATCTGTTCCCAGGCGTCCTGGAAGTCGTAGGTGATGCCTTGGGTCGCAGCGTAGCGGGTGAGGTCGCCGAACATGGTCGCAATGTTGTTGAAGGTCGACGAGAAGGCAGTCACAACGACACTCTCGCCCCTGTAGTTGTGCATGTCGACGATGTCGAGCAAGATCCCGACTCGATCCTTCGCGTTATAGCCGTTCCAGTTGGACCGCGACACAAAGTCCAGCCCGGCGACCATGTACTCCTTATACACGTTGAAGTCGCGGTCGCAGACCTGCAGGTTCTCGATGAAGCGGTTCCCCAGGCCCGCGTCGGCGGTCCGGCCCAGGAGGCCGGTGAAGAAGTCGTTGATGTTGCCAACCCAATTGTGCGTGAACTGCAGGCTCGTGTAGGTGGCGCTCGGCCAGTTCTGCTGGAAGATGCCGTTAGCGCCGAAGACCTGGGCGAACGGCACGGCGCCGGCCCGGAGCGCGGTACCCCCAGGCGTCTGCCCGGCCGCCATATACTCGAGCGCGTTGCGGAACTCCTGCTTCTCCAGCACGTGCTCTGTTACCCAGTCCGTCGTGGGCGCCAGCGTGCTCAGGCCTGTCAGGCCCACCGCCGCGCAGAGGCCCTGCTGCGCTACCGTCCACGCCTTGCCTGTCGTCCGGATGATGCTCGACGCGCCCGGGTACGTCTGCACCCAAATGCTCGACTTCTGGCCCTGGGGACCGCACAGCGCCATGGCGACTCGTTCCCGGGCGCCACGTTTGGCCAGATCACGAGTGCCGAGGAGCTCGGATGTCTCCATGTACGCCAGCTCTTCGCTGGTTGCCCCTCTCGCCAGGAACACCATAGACGAGTTTGAAGAGTCGACGCCCTGGTCTCTCCCTCGGAGGAGGCGGGTGGTATCTGTGGTCCCGCATTCTCCGTCAAATTTGTGTTCCTCCTCGAAAACGTTGGGAAGGTTGCTTTCTGCCTCTGGGCCGCTCTCGAGCTGATCGAGGTGGCTAGGTCCGTAGCAGAGCTTGACGTCAGGCACTTCCGGCACGGGTGGCTTGTTTGGATCGGAACAGCAGAAGTAGGAGTAGGTGCCTGACCGGCAGCCCCAGCCATCGGTGGCTACGGTCGTCTCCCCGGGCTCGCAGCCCGTCTTGCATTCCGTCGAGAAGTCAAAAAAGAGGTTTCCAATGGGCCCGACAAGCAGTTTTTCCCATTGTACCCATGTGGTGCTTCCAGCCCGCCTAACACGGAGATGTTGAGTCAGTATGTGGTGACGGAGGAGCCGAAAAGGGGTCGGTCATTTGATTTTGGGAAAACTCACCATTTGCAACCCGTCCATGGGACTGGGTCTTTGCAACATAAACTCTTGAACCCTCCGTTATAGGAGCAGCTTTGCTGGCCTCCTTGACCTTGCTTTGCCTTGGTGAGTTCCTTGGGCTTGCTGCTGTCGTCGCCGCAACCGTACGACTGGAACGAGAAGGCGCCTCCTAGCGGACCGAACAGGGAGGGGACAAAGGACTTGAGGGTGCAGATGGGTGCGGCGCCGAACCACTTGCAGGCGTCGAGCACGTCGGTCGAGGCTGTCTTGGTGCAGCAGAGCGACTTATGACCGGTCCAGCAGCCGTCGGTGCTGGCCGAGACCTCGATCTCGTCGTCGCCGCACTGGTTGCTGGGGAGCATGCCGCAGAACTTGGGGCTGCCCTTCCACTTGCATGTGGGCGGGTTCTTGGACGGGCAGCAGAAGTTGCGCTTGCCCTCGGAGCAGCCGAGCTCGATGCCCAGCGGGTTCTTGTTGCCCGACGACTCGGATACCGGGATCAGCCCGGACGGGCAGTTGGCACCGCACTCGCCCCAGACGCACTGGCTCGGGTCGTTCTTTGCCGTCACCGCCAGCGCCGTCACTGACAGGTCCGTCTTGCCTGCCGCCTTGGCCAGCGCCCGGATCGCCGTGCCCTGGTAGTCGTCGGTCGACGCAGCCCAAACCATGACGCCGCCGAGGCACAGCTCGTTGGCGAAGTCCATCTTGGTCTGGAGCGTCTCGTCGTCGTCGTACGAGACCCACTGGTTCGTGTCCCACGTCACCATCTTGACCCCGGCCTTCTCGTCGTGCACCACGTCCGCGCCCGCGTCAACGATCTCCTTAATCTCAGAGAACATCAGGCTGCCTGCCGACGCCGAGCACTTGCCCGGGTTGCCGCCCGCTGAGAAGCCGCAGCCGGGCGTCTTACAGGAGGGGTCGGACAGGGTGAAGCTGCGGCCGTAAAAGCCCATGCCCATAACCACCTTCTTAGGGTCGATGTCGTTGCGCCAGAGGAGGTCCATGGCCAGGTCGACCTCGGTCAGATTAGTGTGCGAGTTAATATATGGCCCCAAATACGGGTTTGTGCCGTCCCAGGTTCCATGCAGGTCGTAGCTCATGATGTTGAACCAGTCCAGGATGGGCTCCATGTTCTTGATGTCGAAGTGCTGCAGGTACCAAAACGAGGCCGGCAGGGTGATGGTGAGACCCCGGTTCCCCAGCACGCCGCGGAGGTTCTTGAGGAAAGTCACGTAGTTATCAAAGTCCTCCGGCTTCCCTGAACGCTCTTCGGCCACACTAGCAAGGCGTATACGAATTAGCATCAACACTGAAACAAGATGCAACAGTAGGAAAGCTTGAGTCATAACTCACGGGTATTCCCAGTCGATATCGACTCCGTCAAATCCGTATTTGTCCATGAAGGACAAAAGGGACTCAAAGAAAGCATCCTGGTGGGACTGCGATGCCGCCAGCTCGGAGAAAGTCCGCGCTGTGGGCTGATCAGGATCGTTCATGCTCCATCCTCCAATGGCAATCTGTCGGCAGCAGCTGTTAGCCATCAGGGGCCATTGGATATGCGCATTGGCTACGGATTCTTACCCAAACTTCGAGCCCGGGGTTGTAGTCCTTCAGGCCTGTGAGACGTGGCATGTATCTCTCATCGGAATCCTGCATATTGGCGATCTTGTATGTGGTAGGATCAATGAAGGCAAAAGCGTAGTTCAAATGGGTGTATGCCCCCGACAGCAGGTCCTCCGGGTTGACTGCAATAGATTAAGAGGTCAGTGGTGTACGAAGCCAAAGCATTTTCTGCCTCCTATTGGAGTACGGTTCTGGCCGGAATCACCGAGGTCACTTACGTCCTTTGCAGCCCTTGCTGGTTGACCAGCCTTCATAGTACCCGATCACTTTGCTGGCGGCGCTGGTGCCGCCCTTACAGCTCGGCTTCTTGACCTTCTTGTCGCCGCAGAAGTCCTCGGTCGTCCCACAGAACCCAAACTCAGAACAGCACACATTGAGCGGGCACTCCCCCCGGGTGCTCCATTGGGAGCCCCATCCCGGGTCGCACTCGCTCTTTGCGTCACAGCCGGACGTGCAGTTCGCGGGGGCGCAGTATGAAGGTCCCATGCCGCATACCTGTATAGGTGTTTAGCAAGGCTTCCACGTTGTAACTTATAAGAACAGGCAGACGACTCACATTGTTCTTACCGCAGCATCCCAGCTTGCAAGGCCTCTCTGGAGAACAGGAATAGTCTTGCTGTCCCTCTACCAAGTAAATCAAGCCGGCCGCTACCAGCAGGATGCAGAGGCAGTGATGTAGCAGTCTGCTTGGTCCTGCCATGTTGCTTGTTGTCGACTGAACTAAGCAACGAAGTATAGGTATTGAGTCCAAATTCCCACGGTTCCTTTAAGAGACATGCTCGACTTTCATTAGATTCCGACCGGACCAGCAGGCCGAGTTACTATGTCTTAATCAGCTGATACCTTTTGCCCTATCTCACGGTTCCTGCCGCACATGACGGCTGAGGCTTGTCTTCTCACCTCGCTTGGGTGCGCCTATACATCAGTGTATATTGGCAGGTGCACTGATCAAGGTGTAAGTCCGTCCAATAGTAAGCTGAGTGGGGGTGTAGCGGAGTATATCGCAATATACCACATTAACTGCCTGCCGCTTCTGGTCTGAGCACCGGAAAGATTGCATAGTAGCGAGATTCGATGACCAGGTGTAGGGTGTGGATGGGGATAATCGCGTGTTTTAGGTCTACCGAGCTAAGGTAAGGTGGAATGAGACCCATATATACCCCGGCGCCTGCCGTCCTTGGCGTCATGTGACATCAGGCTTGGCCATGTGCGCTGAATAGTCGACAGAGAGCAGCGAAAAGATCCGGTCATATATGCATCTTTGGTTCCATCGCACACTTGACTGTTTTATTCGACCTGGCCGACCACTCCTAGCCTTTTAAGCCTGGGTCAGTAAGGTATCTCTGTAAAGGCTGCTCGATATTTCGAAACCTCAGCCAACCTACAACAGAAGGGCCATTGCGATTTACAATGTATATTCTTTGGTTCTTAGGCGTGCTCGGCATGCTTCTGCCCCAGACGCTGGGAGCCGACCCAAGCGTGAGTTTGATGGTCCTACCACTATTGTACCGAGTGCAGACTTGCTAACGAAATGATCCTCAGTTCTTCTTCTTCCTCAATCAAACAGCCACCCTCTTTGATGGTGTGTCGGCGCAATGCAATACGGCACTGTCATCTCCAATTCCGGAATGTCCTCAGGAGCTGCTGACCCTGTTGGGCGGCAGTCAGTTCTACACGGTCCAGAACGAGACCATGATGGACATCCTGTGTCGGAAGGAGTGCCCGCCCGCTTTTGAGACTTACCGCTCCAACGTGGAAGAGGCCTGCGCCAATGACCCCCAGCCAAGGGCGGGTTATCCTTCCACGTACTGGGTAGACGCTGTTTCGTCCGTCCAAGCGCAGATGTGTCTCAAGGACTCTGCCTCTGGCGAATACTGCACAGGTTTGTCACAGCATACCTAAGCTCCATGGTGCCGTTGCAATATGTTCAAAGCTGACCTCCCCTCGCAGAATTCCTTGAGAAGGCTCTGGGGGACGCCAGCGACCCGACCGAGCTGCTCGGGGGCTACACCACGGAGCAGCTGTGTTCAGAGTGCATCGTGAACCTCTTCCGCCACCAGCAGTCGACCGCCTACTCCAACTACGACGCCGAGATGGCGCGGGCCTGGGCCGAGATCCAGGGCCGCTGCGGCCTCGACTACCCAACGGCCACGCCGACGCTCAAGACCAACGTGACGAGCCTGGGCAACTACGCGCCCTCGGGCTACGCCACGGCCGCGTGCGTCGGGGGCCGGACTCACGAGGTCACCAGCGGCGAAAACTGTGTCGCCATCTCCAAAGCCAACCATGTGTCCACCGGAGCGCTGATCACGATGAACAGCCTCCGCCTGGACTGCACAAATCTGCAGCTTGGACAGGTGAGTCGTTCTTTTTCGACCATGCCTGACGCATAACTTTCTCGTGTTCGGGGTCGTCTCTAACGCAGAACTGCCAACAGAAACTCTGCCTGCCTGCAGCTTGCGATGACTACGTCGTCCAGAGCGGCGACACCTGCGTTGGTATTGCGAAGCAGTTCTCCGTCCCGTTCCATCAGCTTACTGCTTGGAACCCAAGTACGTCTTTCCCCAGTCTCCGTGCGCACCTGTCTAATGGTTCTGCAATACTGGCAACCTTGGTTTAGTGCTGACAAGATGCCGTGAAACGCAACAGCAATCAATCCACACTGCACCAACCTCCTCGTCGACCAGAACCTCTGCATCGGGCCCCCTGGCGGGGAGGCCACATTTACCACCGTGCCCGGCGCCACAGCCACGCAGACGGCCATCTACGCCACCGCTACGGCGGCGAGGCCGACCCCCGTGGCGGAGGGCACCACGACCAAGTGCGGGAAGTACTACCTTGTGCAGCCGGTAAGTGGCACCTGATTTCCGCCCTTTTGCTCCAGGCAAAGACAGTCCCCAACCAGGAGAGGTCCTGGCTTGGCTCTACTGCTGACGTGCGAGGCTGAATGTGTTTAGGGAGACTATTGCGAGATCGTAGCGCTGAACCAGACTGTTCCTCTCAACTGGTTCCTCGGCATGAACCCTCAAGTGAGTAGTGCATCTTTTCCAGTTGGATCTTCAGGAGCAAAGTTGTTTACCAAGCCGGACGATGATACAGATCGACAACGCGTGCGGTAACCTTCTCTCGGGCTTCAACTACTGCGTGCAGCCGACGAGCGACTGGAACACGACCGGCACGTCCGAACCCGTCCCAGCCCCGACATCTACGCCTCCAGGCACCATCAGCGAGTGCTACGAGTAAGTTTGCATTTTGCAAAGCCGCATCAATGCATCGCAATCCTAACTTGTCATCTCAGATGGTATGTTATCCAATCCGGAGACTACTGTGGAAAGGTCCAAGACCAATTCGGCATCACCTTCGCGCAGTTGCAAGCATGGAATCCGGTACGCCGATTTTCATTTTACCGCTGCCAATTAGTGTTCGAGAGAGCTGACCTATGCACCTCCTCCGCGTGCAGGCTCTAGAGGACGACTGCTCCAATCTCCTGCTCGACGTCGCGTACTGCGTGAACGGGGGCGCCATAGCCAGTGGCGCTTTCGTCGCCCGCCCAACCGCGGCGCCCAGCAGCGACAACGACGACACGCACGTTTCGTCGCTGGCTCCGTTGCGACTTCGAGACCCGATCCAGACACAGGCACCTGCTGCAGGCGACCGGCCAGGTGGCGTGCCGGTTGGATGGCCTGGGGTAAACTCGCCTAGGCTGAGAGCGCAGATGGGACTGGGATCGCCTGGGAAATAAGAAGACTGAGAGCGATTTGGCGCTGCGTCAGGCCTTCATCGCTTAGTGTATGGATCCGAATTGGATCGTCGCAATCGAGTTGACGGTGGGGGGGTTCTTAGAGGTCTTGACATTCGATTGCCAGCGTCAAAACGGGTATAATATGTGGTTGTGGGTGATGTAGAGGGAGTTGAGGATCAGGATTGTTGCCGTGGTTGACGATAGAAGTTGCGAGACTCGGCCCGTGCCGTGCGCCAAGTTGCGCTAGTGACTAGTTTTGCGCTACGCACGCGAACTAGCGTTTGGACTATACATACCCTTCAGCACTCTCAATCGTGGACTGGGGCGTTTGACGGCTCTGTCATGTCTCCCCCTGCAGAAACAAGGCACCCGTTTACGCTGTGTATACCAAGCGCGGGAGAGTGCTGTATCGCTAAATTACCTTCCTAAATGAGCTACAGCCCCGGAGACTTTATGTACTAAAAACCCGTTCATACCCTCAGACTCAATTAATCTCGCCTTCGTGCACCCTACCATCTCACTATTTACCTTATCTACCCCGCCTCCAACCTAGAGCTATGTCGAAACCGTCCAGCTTATTTACCTCCTATACCGACGCCGCCAGCACCTACTGGCCGCCCGGTTGGAACTTCCAGCGCTATGCCCACGCCACGCCCGCGGACAACGCTTCACTGTCGGACGAGGAGCGCGCTAAGATGCAGGCCGGCTTCCGCGAAGCGCTCGGCGAGGACGGCGTTATGGAAATGGCCCGCGTCGTGTGGCAGGAGCAGCTGCGCCTCATGAAGGTCGAGAAAGAGTCTTCTTCTGCCGCCACAGCGTCGTCATCGTCGTCTGCGCAGAAGCAGCAGCAGCAGCAGCAGCATCAGAAACGGCCTCCGCCACCCTCCCCCGACTGGCTCAAGACTTGGCGCAAACGGGCGGGCGGCGACGGCGGCGAGGCCTGGGGCTTCGTCGCGTTCTGTACTTCCAGTGCCGTCGCCGCCATGCCGAAGTCGGACGTGGCCAAATTCCACACACGCGTGCGGGAGATGGCGGAGATCCCTATCCAGAAGGCGTTGGAGGAGGAAGGGCAGCCGGCCGACGAGATCGCCGAGGCGCGACGATCGTTCGAGATCCGCTGGGTCGAGATGGACGGTGACGACGAAGACGTCAAGGGCGAGGAAGGAAAGAAAGAGGCGGGGACAGGGGAAGACTGGGTTGAGAAGGCGCGCGCCAGTTATCGTGCCATGCGCGAGTCTGGCGTCCTCCCGTCGGGTCTCGACCTGCCCGTCTTCCTCTGTACATCACCTGCCGCCGTGGCCTCGGTGCTGCGGACGTCGCCGGCGGAAGCGAAGGAGGCGCACGATGGGAAGCCGCGTTGGCGATCTGGCGACGTCCCATTCCTGCTGGTCGCAACCGCAGAGACGGAGCAGGGGATCGTCGAGGACGACGACGACGAAAAAGAAGAAGAAGAAGAAGAAACTAAGGCTGGCGGTGGTGAAAGGAGCTGGTTCAAGCCCGTTTTCAAAGCGGCCGCCGAGGTGCTGGTGGACGAGCTCTGGTGGATCGTCGCGGAGCAGATGATGTCGCTAGGCCAGATGACAAGGTTCGTTCGGGGCGCGACGGTGGCTGAGGAGCATGTCACGACGACGGAAGAAGAGAGGCAAGGGGAGGGAGGAGAGGCGGCTGATGTTGGTAGTGGACGTGCCGAGGAGCCAGGCCATGACGACGACGGGCTGGATGACATATGGTGGACAGTTCACATGCCGCCGCGTCAGATGAGGAAGAGGCGGAGGGTATGAGCCAGATCTGGATAGTGAGTCCGAAGAGCAACTTACCTGACTGGAGTGTCAACTCCTGGGCATGTCAACATGTGGCTCCCTGCATACCATCTATGATCAGCCCGCTGCTGCTACCGCAACGAGTCTTCACGAACGACCGCCTTCTATATGATACTTTCACATCATCACCCTTCTCACACTCGCGGGCGCCTCTCCAGGCAGCTACTCCAACAATCCTTGAAACTGCAATCTGATCCGCAGTCAAAACTCAAGCATCTCAGCTTAATCAAAGTCGGAAGATCTGCTGCAGGTTCGCACAATGCAGTCCCGCACCCGAAATTCTTGTGCTTGTTGCCGCAGGTATCCTTCTAATAGTCAACGATAAATCGATTAGACCATAGACCCGTGTGTCTTTTTGTGAACTGGTCTTAGCGTACTGCTCTCTTTCTGGAGGCATACACTTGTCGATCTAGCGATCGACTTCATCTCTACTTTCCCAGCCGGGATTCTGTCCATTTCTAGCTCACAGAATAGTGCTGCAAGAAATGAACTTTTCCAGAGTCGATCAGTCTCGATACTGCAATTTTCGATTGCTACCAGCAGGAGAAACATCCCAGTAGGTACGATCATAGCGGCCGGAAACGAGATTCACGACCATCGAATGTACATGCACGTAGTGTTGACCCAGAGTGTTCCGGATGAATACTGCAAGTAAGGGTCTGTCGTGTTTGCAAACCTACCATCCGTACGGAAGACGGAGGTCGTCGATTTCGCCAAGCATTTAATGCGTTGATTGACGCTGTCAAATGTTATGTTTCTGTCCTTGAACAGAATGTGCACGTGAGTCGATCCAGATACCCCACCGCGACGTCCTGACACAAGGCTCTGATTGTTAAGGACTTTGGTCACAGTTTCTGTTATACTTTCCATACAGAATCGATAAATGCTCCAAACACAGTCTTCTGGATAATACATCCATCTCCATCCTGCGCTTGGGTTCCTTTGACGTGTGAGGTTGACGTAGGTAGGTTCGTCACTGAGTTCCGGAACTTCGACTAATCCGTGCGCACCAGATTTCGACCCCTTGCATAACACTAGTGTACCGTCGCGTATCGTATGATTTTTGGCCGTCCTATGACTCCATAAGAAGACAAAATTTCTGATGTCTTCATCGTGCAGAGTGTTAGGTATATCAGGAACATTCGAGCTCATCGGCTCGAGATGAGAAAAGTCCGTCAGAATTTCCTCAGGCACGGCGTTCTCAATCTTGGCGGTGTACGTATCGACCGTTGGAGTCAGCGAACAGTTGACTATTTTCCAGTCTGTGCTTAAATAATAGACGTGCGCAGACGCGCCCTATCACTCCAATTATAGGGGAGTGTGTATTAAACAGTTGTGTGTTATAGCTATTGAGAATTGGTTTAAATTGACGGCTTTTACAACATGGAGAACCCGGATGGTAGAGCGCCTACAATATCGGCCCCCAATTCCCTGCCGAAAGAGATACGATGCGCCTCGCACATAGGTGCAAAAACGTGTTGCCAAGGATTTTGCGACATCCTGCGACACGTCGGTAGTAGTTGGCCCCCACGCGGCTGACTGCACCGAGTTGTAAGGCTTCGCGCATAAAGTCGACTCAGCAGTGCTCACGATCCTGCTAATCCTTATTTCGAAAAAGATTCTCTTACAACTAGAGTAGCGTTTGGTCAACAGATCCCCTTCAGCTACTATGATCTCTCTTGTTCCCACACAACGCCTTGTCCTGTTCCTTGCACTTGCGACGTCGGCGTGCGCATACAGCAACCACCTCTGGCACGTAGATTTTGACACCTTTGGGAAATGGAAGATAATTCAAGAAGAGGAAGAATGCTGGGAGGCATACCGAACTCTCAACAAGTCTCCTTACAACTCTAATTCAACTGCGCTCGTCGACTGTATGCCAACCAATGTTGCACCCAACCTCGCAGCACCATGTCCGCTGACCAAGGCATTCCACTAGGCATACTCGCCAAGACCGACGAAGTCACAAAGTCCGAATTCGGCGTTGTAGCCGTCATGCTTGGTCTACTTCCTGGGGTGCTGCAACTCATAGGCCCTAAACTCAGCGACCTCGCCATCCTCGCTACCCGAAGACCCATTCTGGCACTGTTTCTAACGGTCGGATCGCCGTGTCCAGCTCTGGACTACGAGACCACAGGCATGGAGTCTCTTCTCGCCGAGGACTCGCCGCCTTTCTGGCCCGCCTGGTTGAGGACGCGACGGCCATGGTTGAGCGTTGTAATTTCTCTCCTAGAATACTTTGCGGTTATGGTGGCCGCTGGAAATGTGGTGTATCATTTCTACCGCCTTACATTCTATGCTGTCGTCTTGATCAGCACCCAGATGGGGCAGTACGGCGGTACGCTAGAAGCCTTTGCGCCGCTGCTCTGGGCCTTCATTGGTATCCCTATACACTTTCTTGGCGTCTTGCAACTACGTTTGTGCCGCGTTCCTTTGGCAGACGATGCTGCATCGGCACGCCCGCGGAACAAAACCTCGTTAATCTCCCTCCTACGAAATGAAATCACTCCTTGTGCCTTCGCGACAGACATCGAATCCGACGAAATCAAACTCCAAAACGGTCCGACCTATCAGATTCTCAACTGGCTGATCAGGCTTTGCATTTGGGCTGATGTCATTTACGGGATCATCGTTCTCTCGACCATCCTATTCGTCCCCATGTGGAGCGCTATTTGGATGATTGGTCTTATATTTACGGGGACACTTGTTTGTAGGTTAGTCTTGGCCTTCGAGATGCACGGGTTGCGTGAGGTGCCAAAGGTGTATGGGAAAGCCTCAAAGGGATCCATGGAAACTGGTTATGAGATGGCACGGTTCATGCCTGAGAATGGAAAAGCGTCATCGCAAGAGCATACCTTGCCTCTGTTGCATCGCTGATCTAAAAGGGGTCAAGCAGAAGTAGAGAGCGCAACGTTAGTTCATGCGTGGTGCTTGAGGGCAACGGATTTCTGCTACACGTACAACGATGATACAAAGCAACGTTTTTACGAATCTAGTAAGCTATAATTGTACTCAAACTACACTATCTGAAAACCCTTTTACTAAACCCCCGAAATATCCTCAAAGGTATCTCCGCCTTCCCGTTCCCCCCCAAAATCAAAACGCCGTCAAATGCATACACACACACGGAGTTGGAACACCAACAAAAGAACGCCACACATGCAATCCCGCTATCCTCCTTTCATTTCGCTGCCTAAGCATCCGTCCTCGGTTTCTTATTAGGCAGCGCAGGGACCTTGAAACCGCCCGCATCCGTCTTGCCACTACCACCACCATTAAGCTGCGTAAAACTACCCCCCTTGAACCACCTATCTTCATCTGCTTTTCTCTTCCTCGCCGCCTCCTCCTTGGCCCTCGGGTCGATAAGCTCAAGCCCTTGCACAGGCGTAAAAGCAATAGACCCCGTTCCGCTCCCGCCCAATCCCACACCTCCCGTCCTCAATCCCTGTGCGCGAAGACTAGTCGCCGTGCCACTGCCTCCAAAGCCTTTGAGGGAAGATGCAGCGCCGAGCGTCGTGTCTGTGCCCCAGCCAGGGTTCTTCTTGCTAAGTTTGGCGCGTGTCTTGGGATCGATTTGTTGGGCGCGGAGACGGCCGGTATCTGTTGCTCCAATCATGCCCATGCCCTTGACAGAGTCACCGTAACCGACTTCCTTCTCTTCCTTGCCAAACGTCATGCGGTTTTGCGCTTTGCGAATTTCGGTCATGGCAGTTGCTTCCTTGGCCTTTCTAGCACGTCTTCCACCGCGCTTACGTGACGGCTTCTCATCGGGTACAGGGAGTGCGCGTCCACCGGCTTTTTGGTTGGCTGGCATTTCGACGAGTTTGTCGAGACGGCGTTCACATTCTTTACGAAGGTCCATGCCAATGTCGGCGGTGTGCGAGTTGGAATGTGCGTCTACGCGTGCGGCAAGAATGACCTTTGCAGATACAATGCGCAGAGCTTGTTTCCGGAGATCCGGGCGTTGATTCTGGATGATGTCGCTGTGATACAGGTAACCTTCGTGTCGTAAACCCATATTTGACAAACCGACGGTAGCGCCGGAGACTTTTGTTGAGCCCAAAGGCGCAATGTTGCAGGCGGGGGTCTTGGCTAGGTTTGCGATACCGCCGGAGTAGGAGATGAGATGGGCGGCAGTCAAACTTCCAATCAAAGCAGTCAGGTTCGGTGCAAAGAGTTCTGTGCGGGATTCGACGAAACCTAGGATCTTGGACTTGGCGGCGTGGAGTTCGAGGAGGAGGTGGCAGGCGCTTGATACCAGGTCGAGCTCGGTTTCGTTGAGCAGCCTTCCTTCGACGCGTGTTGCTTCAATTTCGACAATCATGACCTGAGCAGGCTCCATTCCCTCGATTTGCCGTAGCTTGGGGCTTATGTCTTTGATGTCTGAGAGGGGTCCGCCGCCGATGACTAGACATGCTTTTGCGTAGACGATGGGGTTCTTGATCAAATCTTCCAAGTGGGGGAAGAAGGCTGAGTAGTGGT
>Ga0265797_10005463_pt1 | contig 18538 bp, 19 predicted proteins | sample P2T30metagenome_FD_192433 | JGI IMG/M metagenome (GOLD analysis project Ga0265797, IMG submission 192433) | Plant litter microbial communities from East Loma Ridge, Irvine, California - P2 T30 | ecosystem: Environmental > Terrestrial > Plant litter > Unclassified | place: USA: California... | reverse complement strand
CTCAGCCATTGTCGCCAAGGGCCAATCCAGCAAGGGCCGCGCACTGGAGCCCATGAACAAACCCGCCACGAACAGGCGATATTCATCCACCAGCCCTGCCTGGGCGAACGCTCCGGCCAGGCGCGGGCCGGCCTCCACAAGCACTTCGTTGGCGCCACGGCGGGCGAGCTCGCGCAGCAGCCGGGGCAGGTCGACCTGGCCGTTGGCGCCTGGAAGTAAAAGCGTATCGGCGGCCACCGCCTCGTAGCCATGCGGGTCGGCTGGGGGCTGAGCGCACACCACCAACGAGGGGCCGGCGGCGAAGAAAGCAGCGGTGGTGGGCACGCGCAAGCGGCCATCCACCAGCACGCGCAAAGGCGAGCGGCCCGCGGCCAGCGTAGCCATGGGTTCCGGCAGGCCGAGCTCGCCGGGGCGCACGGTCAGCCTTGCTGCATCGGTAAGTACTGTGTCGGCACCGCTAAGCACAACGCTGGAGCGGGCGCGCAGCCGCTGAACGGCGCGGCGCGCGTCGGGGCCGGTGATCCATTGGCTTTCGCCGCTGGCCATGGCGGTGCGGCCGTCCAGGCTCATGGCCAGCTTGACCCGCACGAACGGCAGGCCATGTTCCATGCGCTTTACGAACCCGGGGTTGAGCGCCCGCGCCTGTGCTTCGAGCACGCCAGCGCGCACCGCAACGCCCGCCGCGGCCAGTCGGGCGAGCCCTTGGCCGGCCACTTGGGGGTTAGGGTCCTGCATGGCCGCGACCACGCGCCCTACCCCCGCGGCCAGCAAGGCATCGGCACAGGGCGGGGTGCGGCCATGATGGCTGCACGGCTCAAGCGTTACATAGGCCGTAGCGCCTCGGGCTGCCGCTCCGGCCTGGCGCAGGGCGTGAACTTCGGCGTGGGGCTCGCCGGCGCGCACATGCCAGCCCTCGCCCAACACCTGCTCCCCCCGGGCAATGACGCAGCCCACGCGGGGATTAGGGTCGGTGGAATAAAGCCCCTGCTCGGCCAGCTCCAGCGCGCGGGCCATGAAGCGGTGATCAAGGGTGTCTTGCGGCGCGTCGCTCATTTGGTGGCGGGTTCCCTTGCGAGGCGGTCGAGCTCTTCGCGGAACTCGTCCAGCGCCTGAAAACGACGGTACACCGAAGCGAATCGGATGTAGGCAACTTCGTCCAGCTTGCGCAGCTCGGCCATCACCAGCTCACCGACCACCAGGGATTTGACCTCGCGCTCGCCGGTCGCGCGCAGCTGGCCCTTGATATGGCCGAGCGCGGCTTCAAGCCGCTCGATGCTGACGGGGCGTTTTTCCAGCGCGCGCTGCATGCCGGCGCGCAGTTTTTCCTCATCGAAAGGCTGACGGCTGCCGTCCTGCTTGATCAGCCGTGGCAGTACCAGCTCGGCGGTTTCGAAGGTGGTGAAACGTTCGCCGCAGGCGAGGCATTCGCGCCGACGCCTAACCTGCTCACCTTCGGCGACCAGGCGGGAATCGATGACTTTGGTGTCGTTGGCACCGCAGAAGGGACAGTGCATGGGAGCCGGCATGTTCTGAAATGGACGCCAATGTTAGCGCATCGCCCGCCCAAGACACACCCTTGCCCGCAAGACAGCGCCCTCCCTTTGCGGTATACAAGCCATGCGCGATGATGCGATTGCCCCATGCCTACAGGAACAGGCTTCTCATGACAGTACGTTCACTTGCCTTGCTCTGCTGCCTCGGCCTGCTCGCCGCCTGCGCGGGCGAGCCGCCCAAACCACAACCCACGCAGGCACCAGTGGCCAAAGCGCCTGCCCCGGACATCCGCGACCCCGAGCCCCTGGGCCCGCTGCCGGCCTATCAACGCGAACTGAGCGGCAACCTTACCGCGATCCCCGGCGGCGCCGAAGTCGAGCTTGCGCTATTGGTAGTGGACGAGCGCGGCCGCCCCCAGCAGTTGTTGGCCAATACCACGCTGGCCGGTACCGGCCGTCCCTTGCCCTTCCGCCTGCGCTTCAACCCCGAGGCATTTCCTCAGGATGCACGCGTAGAGCTGCGCGGCCGGGCGAGCCAGTCCGGCCAGTTGATCCTGCACCTCGCGCCACGGCAGATCGGTGGGCCGACCACCCAGGCACTCGGCACGCTGGAAATGACCAAGGCGCCTTGATCCATGCCCTTGGAGCGCTTGCACGCCGCGCTGGGTGAGCTGCTGGGCGACGCGCGGTTGGCGCCGACGGCGTTGCCCGCAAGCGACTTGAGCCTATGGCTGCTGGACCCCGCCCACATGGCGCGCCCTTTCAGCAGCGAGGAAACCCGGCGCATTCTCGAGGCGCCGCCGTACTGGAGCTTCTGCTGGGCCAGCGGGCTGGCGATGGCGCGCTTTCTGGCCCAGCACCCCGATTGGGTGCGGGGCAAGCGCGTGCTGGATTTTGGCGCCGGCTCAGGGGTGGTGGCGATTGCCGCAGCCCGCGCGGGCGCGGCTGAGGTGGTGGCCTGCGACCTGGACCCGCTGGCGTTGAGCGCCTGCCGCGCCAACGCGACGCTGAACAAGGTCACGCTTAGCTACTGCGATGACTTCTTCAACGCGCCCGGGGAGTTTGATCTGGTGCTGGTCGCGGACGTTTTATACGACCGGGAAAACCTGCCACTGCTCGACGCCTTTTTCGAGCGGGCTGGCGAAGCACTGGTGGCCGATTCTCGCGTGCGAGACTTTCAGCACCCCCGCTACACTCGGCTGGCTCAATTGGAAGGGGTTACGCTGCCTGACCTTGCCGAGCCAGACGAATTCCGGCGGGTAAGCCTGTACCATGGCCGGTGCCCATGACTTTCGGCCCGCCAGCGCAGCCTTTATAGTGTTGCCAACCTTGTCTTCTTCGAGATTCACCATGAGTCAGGACACCCCGTATATCTTCGACGCTACCGATGCCAACTTCCAGCAAGTGGTTATCGAGAACTCGTTCCACAAGCCGGTGCTGGTGGACTTCTGGGCCGACTGGTGCGCGCCCTGCAAGGCGCTGATGCCCATCCTGCAGAAGATCACCGAGGGCTATCAGGGCGAGTTGCTGCTAGCCAAGGTGAACTGCGACGTGGAGCAGCAAGTGGTCGCCATGTTCGGCGTCCGCAGCTTGCCCACCGTCGTGCTGTTCAAGGATGGCCAGCCGGTGGACGGCTTCGCTGGCGCCCAACCGGAATCGGCCATTCGCGCCCTGCTCGCCCCTCATGTAGCCGAGCCCGCGCCCGCCGCCGCAGACCCGTACGAGCAAGCCCAGGCCCTGTTCGCCGAGGGGCGCTACGCAGAAGCCGAAGCCGTATTGCAAGGGCTGCTTAGCGTGGATAACAGCAATGCCGGTGCGTTGATTCTTTACGCGCGCTGCCTGGCCGAGCGCAACGCGTTGACCGAAGCCGAAACCGTGCTCAATGCCGTTACGGGTGACGAACACAAGGCCGCGCTGGCAGGCGCCAAGGCGCAGCTGACGTTCTTGCGCCAGGCAGGCGACCTACCCGACGCCGCGGACCTGAAGACACGCCTGGCTCAAAACCCGGGTGACGACGAAGCCGCCTACCAGCTGGCGGTGCGTCAACTGGCACGCCAGCAATACGAAGCCGCGCTCGACGGCCTGTTGAAGCTGTTCCAGCGCAACCGCGGGTACAGCGAGGGCCTGCCGCACAAAACCTTGCTGCAAGTGTTCGATCTGCTGGGCAATGACCACCCATTGGTGACCACGTACCGTCGCAAACTGTTTGCCGCGCTTTACTGACCCGCCCAGGTGTAGAGCGGCGCGTCGCCGCCGCTCACTACCCGCACCTGATCGCAATGGCGCAAGCGCACCAGCAGGCGCTTGCCGGCCGCCGGGCTGCCTGCCAGGGCCTCCAACTGATCGAACAACGCCGGCCCGCTGATTTGCCCGCTGGTGCGTACCAGCGCCAAGGCGTTCTGCCATAGCGCATCGTTGGGCGCCGGCCTCGGAGCAGGCGCTGCCGCTGGGGCCAAATCCTCAATAGCTGCCGTGATCGACGAGTGCTCGACGCTCGCTCGCAATCGGGCCCAGTCGTGGTCATCCAGTTCGATGTTGAGGTCTACCGGCCATTGGCCGATGGTGCCCGTGATTCTGATCATCCCTTCACCTCGTCAGGTAGGCGGTGACCTTATCATGAGCACGCCGAACCGGTTGGTTGAGCACGCTTCAATCAAAGCTGGTTGACTGGAAAAATTCGTTATAACATAACGAACCAATTTCCTTGGACGTCAATGCCATGCGCCACGCACTGCTTGCCCTTTCGTTTTCGCTGCTGCCTTTCGCCGTGCTCGCTCAAACCGCCACCGAACCTGCCCATGCGCACGGGAGCTTGGGCGCTCATGAACATGGCACCGCACGGCTCGACGTGGCCCTGGATGGCAAAACGCTCGCGTTGGATTTGGATAGCCCTGGCATGAACCTGGTGGGCTTCGAACACCTGCCCGGCAGCGATACTGACCGCGCCGCTGTCGCCAAGGCCCGAGAGCAACTGGCCACGCCGCTGCAGCTGTTCAGCCTGCCCGCCGCCGCCCACTGCAGCGTGACCCATCAGGAACTGGTCAGCCCATTGTTCGGCAATGCCGCCGCCAAGCCAGCCGAGCATGATGAAGCCGATGGCGACGGGCATCACCATGAGCACAGCGATGTGGACGGCCACTTTCAGTTCACCTGCGAACATCCCGAGGCGCTGGGAGGGCTGAACTTGAAGCAATTCTTCGCAACCTTCCCGGCAACCCACAAGATCATGGTGCAGGCCATTACACCCAACGGCCAGGCAGGGCTGGATGCCACGCCGGATAACAGCAAGCTGGCCTTTTGAGCATGGCCACGGCCTTGATCGAATTACATGACCTGGGCTTCGCCTGGCCAGGCCAGCCCGAGCTGCTGGACCTCCCCGCGCTGCGCCTGGAAGCCGGCGAAAGCCTGTTTCTGCGGGGGCCCAGCGGAAGCGGCAAAACTACCCTGCTCGGCCTGTTGGGTGGCGTACAGCTGCCCCGCCGTGGGCAGGTTCGGCTGCTGGGGCAGGACCTCGCCGCGTTGCGCCAGGGCGCGCGAGATCGCTTCCGGGTGGACCATACAGGCTACATTTTCCAGCAGTTCAACCTGCTGCCGTTCCTGTCCGTAAAAGATAACGTGCGCTTGCCTTGCCGCTTCTCACCTCTGCGCCTGGCCCGTGCGCAGCAGCGTCATGGCAGCCTCGATCAGGCGGCGGACTCACTGCTCGCTCATCTGGGCTTGCCCAAAACCCTGTACGACCGCCGTGCCGATGCGTTGTCCATCGGCCAGCAGCAACGTGTGGCCGCGGCCCGGGCCCTGATCGGCCAGCCGGAGCTGGTGATCGCGGACGAGCCCACTTCGGCCCTGGACAGCGACGCTCGCGAGGCATTTTTACGGTTGCTGTTCGAGGAATGCCAGGCCGCGGGTTCGGGGCTGCTGTTTGTGAGCCATGACCAAAGCCTGGCGCCCTTGTTCGACCGCGCCGAATCGCTGCTTGACCTCAACCGCGCCGCGCGCCCTTCGGAGGCCTGATGCCCTTGTTACGCCTGGCATTGGCCAGCCTCGCCAATCGCCGCTTTACCGCCGCGCTCACGGCCTTCGCCATTGCCGTCTCCGTATGCCTTTTGCTCGCCGTGGAACGAGTGCGGACCGAGGCCCGCGCCAGCTTCGCCAGCACCATCAGCGGCACGGACCTGGTAATAGGCGCCCGCTCCGGCTCGATCAACCTGTTGCTGTATTCGGTGTTCAGGATTGGCAACGCCACCAATAACATCCGCTGGAGCAGTTACGAGCATTACGCCCAAGACCCCCGCGTGAAGTGGGCCATTCCCATTTCACTTGGCGATTCTCACCGTGGCTACCGCGTGATGGGCACGGACCATAACTACTTCGAGCACTACCACTACGGCCACAGCCAGGCGCTGGAGCTGGCCCAGGGCCGCCCCTTCGCCAGTGACCCCTTCGAAGTGGTGCTGGGCGCAGAGGTAGCGCAAGCGTTGCACTACAAGCTGGGTGATCAACTGGTGCTGGCCCATGGGGTGGCGACCATCAGCCTGGTGAAGCACGACGATAAGCCGTTTACGGTGGTGGGGATTCTCAAACGCACCGGCACACCTGTGGACCGCACATTGCACATCAGCCTGGCGGGCATGGAAGCGATCCACGTGGACTGGCACAACGGCATGCCTGCCCGCGGCGCCGAGCGCATCAGCGCGGACCAGGCGCGGGCCATGGACCTCACGCCCCAAGCGATCACTGCCATGCTGGTGGGGCTCAACAGCCGGGTCACCACTTTTGCCCTGCAACGGGAGATCAATGAATACCTGGACGAGCCCTTGCTGGCAATCCTGCCGGGCGTGGCTTTGCAAGAGCTGTGGAGCCTGATGGGCACGGCCGAACAGGCGCTGTTCGTGGTCTCGCTGTTCGTAGTGCTCACCGGGCTGATCGGCATGCTTACCGCTATCCTCACCAGCCTCAACGAGCGGCGAAGGGAAATGGCTATCCTGCGCTCGGTCGGCGCGCGGCCTTGGCAAATCGCGGTACTGTTGATCGCCGAAGCGGGCGCACTCGCGCTGACGGGTATCGTGGCCGGGGTCGCATTGTTGTATGCGGGTATCGCCGCCGCGCAAGGCTTCGTGCAAGCCAGCTATGGCTTGTATCTGCCCTTGGCGCTGCCGAGCGCGTACGAGTGGTCGCTGCTGGGGCTCGTATTCGCGGCAGCTGTGTTGATCGGTGCTATTCCTGCCTGGCGCGCTTATCGCCAGTCCCTCGCCGACGGCCTTACCGTCCACCTCTAGCCTTTTATCGAGTCAGGAGCGCTCATGCGCCTGTTGTCATTCCTGTTACTGGTTCTTGCGAGTACCGCCCACGCCGAGGCGACCCAGGTGCTTACCTGGGAAGCTTTGGTGCCGCCCGATGCGCCGAAGATCGCCCCGGTCATGACACCGATGCATGATTTGTCGACCTTGGGCACAGGGCTGGCCGAAGCCGCCCCGGCGGCGCACCAGTTGGCCACTCATGCGCCGGTGGTCAAGGCGTTGGATGGCCAAAACGTGCGCTTGCCCGGTTACATCGTGCCGCTGGAGGTAAACGAAGACGGCCGCACCACGGACTTTTTGCTGGTGCCCTATTACGGCGCCTGTATCCATGTACCTCCGCCGCCTTCGAACCAGATCGTGCACGTCGTGGCCGAGCTGGGCGTGAAGGTGGAAGAGCTCTACCAGCCGTACTGGGTAGAAGGCGCCATGCAAGTGAAAACCACCAGCAGCGAGCTGGCCGAGGCCGGCTATCAACTGGAAGCCGACAAGATTTTCGCTTACGAACTGCCAGACTGAACCACCGCTGCGGCACCCCGTCGCAGGGCGGCGATAGGCGTTTATTGAGCCAGATCAATGATCGGCCATTGGCGGGCGTTCAGGATTGAACGCATTCGTTCGCCAATGGAGCTTTCATGAAAACGTTTGTATTCAGTGCCGCCACACTTGCCCTGGCACTGGCTGCCCCCGCCGCGTTCGCCCACCAGGCAGGGGATTTCATCATCCGCGCCGGCGCCGCGAAAGTATCGCCCAACGAGGACAGCGGCGAGCTGAAGCTCGATGGCACGCGGATCAGCGGGACGCGCGCTACCCTCGATGGCGACACCCAACTGGGCCTGGCTTTGGCCTATATGCTCACGGACCATATCGGGGTGGAGTTGCTGGCCGCCACGCCCTTCCAGCACCGCGTGGGGGTAAAGGGCATCAGCGCAGCCACGGGTATCGACGGGCTGGACGGCAAGCTGGGTGACATTCGCCAATTGCCACCGACCCTGTCGCTGCAGTATTACCCCATGGCGCCTACCTCACGCTTCCAACCGTATGCTGGCATTGGCGTGAACTACACGCTGTTCTTCGACGAAGATTTGAGCAGCGAACGAAAGGCGCAGGGGTTCAGCAATTTCAAGCTGCAGGATTCCATCGGCCTGGCCGGCCAGGTGGGCGTGGATTACATGCTGACCGACCACGTGATGTTCAACGCGGCCGTGTGGTATGCCGATATCAATACCAAGGCTAGCGTTGACGGCCCCACGGCCCTTGGGGTGGGCCGCACCAAGGTCAACGTGGATGTTGACCCATGGGTGTACATGGTGGGGCTAGGCTACAAATTCTGACCGCCCCACCCTTCGGTTCACGAGCGGCCCAGCAAGCGGCGCAGGCCGGTTTCCAGCGGGGTGACGTTGCCTAGCTGGAAATGCGCCAGCAGCCGGGAGTTATCCGCCCGAGAATGCTTGATGTCGCCGGCGCGCGGCGCCAGGTGACTGACCGGAGGCAAGCTGCCCAGCACCGTGCCGAGGGCTTCGAGCAGGCGGTTGAGGGACGTGGCGTGGTTCAGCCCCACGTTGAACGGCCCGCCTGTAGCGTATTCCCCTTCAAGGGCCTGTACCAGCAGGCCAACCAGGTCTTCGACATAGAAGAAATCCCGGGTCTGCTCGCCGTCGCCGAACAAGGTGATCGGCAAGCCGGCCCGCGCGCGCTCCGCGAAGATACTGATCACGCCGGAGTAAGGAGAGGACGGATCCTGCCGGGGCCCATAAATGTTGAAGAAGCGGAACACGACCGGCTCCAGCCCATGCTCGCGCCGGTAGAAATCCAGATAATGCTCACTGGCCAGCTTATCTGCCGCGTAAGGCGTGAGCGGCGCCTTGGCCACTTCTTCGCTGATGGCCTGGCCTTCACCGTTGTTGCCGTACACCGCCGCGCTGGAAGCGAAGAGTACCCGGCGGATGCCATTGGCGCGCAAGGCCTCGCACAGGTTCAGCGTTGCCATGAAATTGCTGCGGTGAGTGCCGACCGGGTCGTCGACTGAAGCCTGGACCGAGGCGACCGCCGCCAGGTGCACAGCCGCGCCGCAACCCCGGGCAGCCTCGGCGAGCACCGCCGTATCGGCGGCATCACCCATGCAGAGTTCCAGGTTTGGATGGCCCAGCGGCAGATTTTCCCGCTTGCCCGTGGACAGGTTGTCCAGCACCCGCACCGAACGGCCACGCGCCAACAGTGCGTCGACCAGATGCGAGCCGATGAAACCGGCGCCGCCGGTGATCAATACAGGGCGTTCAGCCATGGCGATAATACCGGTCCAGCAGGGTAGGCAAACCGGCGCGCCAGGCGCGTGGCTTGATACCGAAAGTATGAAGGATCTTCTTGCAGGCCAGCACCGCGTGCTGCGGCTCGTCGGCGGCATCGGCGCGGGCGGCGTGTGCCTGCGGGGTCGGCGCCTGCACGGACAACTGCCGCAGGCCGGCGGCCTCCGCCAGGATGGCCTGGCCTAGCGCGACCGCGGTGGTGGCCTCGTTGCCAGCATAATGGTAGGTACCCCACAGCGGGGCCGCGCAGTCGAGCTGCTTGAGCACCGAAAGGATTACCCTGGCGGCGTCGTCCACCGGCGTGGGGTTACCGCGGCGATCATCGGCCAGTAATACCTGTGAAGCGGTTTCGGCGCGGCTGAGGAAGCGGCCGAGCAAGCCGTCGGCGCTGTCATCGAGCAGCCAGCCAAAGCGCAGCAATACATGCTGCGGGCAAATGGCCCGCACGCTTTGCTCGATACGCCATAGGGCCTGACCACGCGTGCCCAGCGGCAAGGGTTCGTCCTTTTCGCTGTAAGCCGTGGCGCGCGAGCCATCGAACACACGGTAGCTGGAAGGCTGCACCAGCACGATGCCGTGGTGCTGGCAAAGCTCGGCGAGGCGCTCCACCGCTCGCTCCTGGCCGGCCAACCGGGCTTCGCTCACTTCGCCGGCCTGAAACCAGTCAAAGTAATAGGCAAGGTTAACCAGTGCATCCGGGCGCGTGTCGTCGAGCAGCTGGGTCAGGCTCGGGGCGTCCCAGCCGGTATCCGGTGGGCGCGGGGCAAGGAAGCCAATGTCTTCCTCTGCTCCCTGGCGAATCAGCGCTTGACCAAGGGCGCTACCGCCGCCCAACAGCATTAGGCGCATTCGCATAGAGTCAACAGGTCCAATCCGAAGAGTTCAGCATGGCCAAGGCCACGAAAAGACTGACCATTTTGCGGGTTTATCGCGCGTTAGTCACCCTTGGGGCGCAAGTTTCCCCGCCCTTGGCTCACTAAAACAATGGGTAACGCTGCGCGGCCAGGCCAGACCAGGCGCGATCGAGTTCAGGCAAGCCCCAGGCTTCCGCGGTTTCGATGCGTACAATGCGGTCCTCGCCGGTGGTGAGATCGATGGTTTGCGGCGCGAGCAGCTGGCGCCGCTTGCAGTCCAGCAGCAACACCACGCGAGGGGCCAGCAGCGCACCGTCGTTCTGTTCCGCCACCACGGCCAGGCGATCAGTTGCCAGCCGTACCAGCGCCCCGACCGGGTAGATACCTACCGTACGCACGAACGCCTGGAACAGGTGGGTATCGAAATGGCCTTTCCATGAGGCCATTTCCTTGAGCGAATGCGCCGGCCCCCACGGTTTCTTGTAAGGCCGCGCGGAGGTTACCGCGTCATACACATCGCAAATCGCGGCCATCCGCGCCATGGGGCTGATGGCCTCGCCTTGCAGCCCGTGAGGATAGCCGGTGCCATCGTACTTCTCGTGATGGTGCAGGCACACGTCAATGGCCGCCACGCTCAGGAAGCCGCTGCGCCTGAGGATGTCCAGGCCACTCACCGGATGCGCGCGAATTACCTGGAATTCGTCATCTGTGAGGCGGCCCGGCTTGTTCAGAATGTCCTGCGGGACGGCCATCTTGCCGATGTCGTGCAACAACCCGGCGGTGCCGGCTTCGAGCACCAGCGCATCAGGCTGCCCGAGCTGGCGGGCCAGGGCGACCATCAAGCCGCAAACCGCCACCGAATGCATGTAGGTGTACTCATCCGCGGTCTTGAGCCGGGCCAAGCTGATCAATGCGTGGGGATGGCGCATCACCGACGCGGCAATTTCCTCCACCACCGCCACGGCGGCTTCATTGCTGATGGCTTGGCCGAGACGAGCATCGTTGAACATACTGGCCACCGCCCGCTTGGCCCGAGCGCACACGGCCAACGCCTGGTCGACCTCTGCTTGCAAACCGGGCGCTGGCTGCGGCGTTGGCGGGCCCGCCACTTCAGCCACGGCGAGGTCCAGGCCTTTGGCCGTGTCGATGTACACCTCTGCCAAGCCACTGGCGAGAATGCGCTCAAGGTCCACTGGGTGCTGCACCTTGAAACCCACTTTCCATAGGGATTGAGTAATGCCGCTGCCCGCGGCCTCATGCAAAAACATGCCGACGGTTAGATCGTTCACTGAGATTTTTCGAATCATAGCGGGCACCACATGGTCTCTTCGCTGTATCGGCAACCCAAGGCATTTTAGTAGCACTGCCTGGGGATAGCCCGACGAGCCGCAGGCCTTCCCAGGCTCCCAGGTGGCTTGATTCCCCATCCCTGCGTTTTGGTCAGCCGCCTACCAGTCGCCCGCGGTGCGGAACTGACCCTCGAGCCACTCCTTCAAGGCGAGCGTAGCGGCTGAGGCAAACTTGGCCGACGGCCGCACCAGATAGATTCCGCCTCTGGCGCCCAGCTCCCATTCCGGTAATACCCTGACCAGCGCCTTGCTGGCCAGGCCACGACTGAACAGCCAGGCGCCCGCCCCGAGGATGCCCGTACCGGCCAATGCCGCGCTGAGCAGCGATTCACTGTCGTTGGATACCAACGAGCCTTGCGGCCGCACCACGCAGCGCTCGGCGCCATTGAACAATTGCCAGTCGGGGTAAGCTGCAAGCCCGCTGAACGCCAGGCAGTTATGCTCAGCGAGCGCGGCCGGGGAATGCGGCCAGCCGTGGCGCTCAACATAGGCTGGCGCGGCACACAGAATGCGACGGTGCTCGCCAACCCTGCGGGCCACCAGGCGGTTATCGTCCAGATCGCCGATACGAATAGCCAGGTCAAAGCCTTCGCCAATCACGTCTACAAAACGCTCGCTGTAATCCACCGTCACCGTCACCCCGGGGTACGCGGCAAGAAAGGCTGGCAACCGAGGGGCCAGCCAAAGCCGCCCCATGGCGGCAGGCACGGCCAGGCGCAAATGGCCACCTACCTGCGCGGCGCCACTGGCGGCTTCCTGCTGCGCTTCCACCATCAACTCGGTGGCCAGCCGCAAGCGTTCCACCAGCCGTGCGCCGGCATCGGTGAGGTGAACCTGACGCGTGCTGCGCTCTACCAACCGAACGCCCAGCCGCGCCTCCATGGAAGCCACGCGCTTGGACACAATGGTTGCGTGCCGCTGCAAGTGCCGGCCGGCAGCCACGAACGAGCCTTGCGCCGCTACCGCAAGCAGCGCGGCAATTTCATCCGTGTGGCGGCTGTCAGGCGTGAGCACTGGTGGTTCCTTACCGGGTGGGGGCTGGCGGACTATACCCCAGCCCCGCTCACGGGATCAGCAGCAGCGTCCCGGACGTGCGCCCGCTTTGCAGATCAGCATGGGCTTGCGCCGCCTCACGCAGTGGGTAGGTGCGGCAGACCCGTGGTTCAATGATCCCCGCTTCCAGGGCCGCGAGCACGTCCTGGGCGCGAGCCTGATATTCGGCCGGGGTCGCCGTGTGGGCCACGATGGAGGGCCGGGTGAGAAATAGCGAGCCTTTGGCGTTGAGGGTGCTCACCTCCACTGCCGCCGGCGCGCCGGAGGACGCCCCGAACGAAACCATCAGGCCGCGAGGCTTGAGGCAGTCCAACGAGGCCGCAAAGGTGTCGCGGCCGATCGGGTCGTACACTACATCTGCCTTTCGGCCCTGAGTGAAGGCCGACACCTGCTCGGCGAGTGAAGTGGCATTGAATACCAACACCTCATCACAACCCAGCGCCTTGGCCTTGGCCACGCTCGCGTCACGCGAAACCACCCCGATCACGGTCGCGCCCAGATGTTTGGCCCATGAGGCCATGATCGCTCCAAGGCCACCGGCCACACCGTACAGCACCATGACGGTGCCGGGGCCAACGGGGTAAGTGCTTTTGAGCAAGTACTGCGCGGTAATGCCCTTGAACAGCACGGCGGCGGCATCTTCGTAGCTGATCGAGGCGGGCAGCGGCACCAGCTTTTCAGCCGGTAGTACCCGGCTGCTGGCGTAGGCGCCCAAAGGGCCGGTGGCATAGGCCACCCTATCGCCCACCTTGGCGCAGGTAACGCCCTCGCCCACCGCGGCGACCACGCCGGCGCCCTCCAGCCCCAGCCCCGAAGGCAGGGCTACCGGCACGGCGCCATTGCGCTGGGTGACATCCAGGTAATTGATACCGATGGCCTGGTGGTCAATCAGCACTTGGCCCGGGCCAGGTGTGGGAAGGTCCTGCTCGCAGGCTTCAAGTACTTCGGGCCCGCCCGCGGCGGAAAAAGTAATGACGGTGACCATGAGTCGGCTCCTGTTGAGTGAGACCGACAGCATGATTGCCACTTACCAGACACACTATTCCCTCCGGATGCAGTTCATTGCTGCATGAAATGCAGGTACTCACCGGTACTGCTAGATAAGCTCCTTGCAGCGGTACCACAGCATGCCGAGCGCCAGCAGCGGCGAACGCAAGCGCTTGCCCCCGGGGAAAGTCCGGTGCGGCACCCGCCCGAATAGGTCGACGGCGCGGCTTTCCTGCTCTGCGATTGCCTGGGCAATGATTCGCGCGGCGAAGTGCGTCACATTAAGGCCGTGCCCCGAATACCCCTGGGCGTAATACACATTAGGCGCGCTGGGCAATCGGCCGATCTGCGGGAAGCGGTTGGCGCTGATGCCGATCATGCCGCCCCAGTCGAACTCGATGCCCACCCCCTTGAGTTGCGGAAATACCCGTTCCATCTTCGGCCGCATGTAATCGGCAATATTGGACGGATCGCGGCCCGAGTAATGGCATGCCCCGCCGAACAGCAGGCGATGGTCCGCGGTAAGCCGGTAGTAATCGAGCGCCACCCGCTGATCGCACAGCGCCATGTTCTGCGGGATAAGTGCACGCGCACGTTCCTCACCCAAAGGCTCAGTCGCGATCACATAGCTACCCGCCGGCAGCAGCTTGCCCTCAAGGGCAGGCTCCAGGTTTTCAAGGAATGCATCGCAGCCCAGTACCAGGTGGCTGGCCGTAACCTGGCCGTGATCCGTGGACACCTTCACCTTCAGGCCTTTTTCGATACGGCGCACGGCGTTGCCTTCATAGATCCGCGCCCCGTGCTTTTCAGCCAGCGCCGCCTCGGCCTGGATCAGCTTGAGCGGATGCAGGTGGCCAGAACCCATGTCGATCAATCCGCCAGCATAAACGTCGGAGGCAACCACCTCGTGCAGATCGCGCTTTTCCACAAGCCGTAAAGCGTGTGGATAACCTTGGGCCTGGAGATCGTGCAATTCTTCGTGCAAGCCTTGCCAGTGCCGCGCGGTATTGGCGAGGTCGCAGTAGCCCCAGCGCAGATCGCAGTCCAGGGCATTGCGCTCCACCCGCTGGCGCACGATGTCTACCGACGTGGCTCCCGCGTCATGAAGGAACCGTATGCCGTCCTGGCCTAGTAGATCGGAGAAACGGCTCACGTCATGGCCCAACCCGCGGATCAGTTGCCCGCCATTGCGGCCGCTCGCGCCCCAGCCGATTCGCTGGGCTTCCAGCAGCACCACTGACAAGCCTCGCTCGGCAAGCTCCAGCGCGGTATTCACGCCAGTAAAGCCACCGCCGATCACGCAGACATCAGCGGTGACATGGTTTTGCAAAGCCGCACGCGGCGCTGCTGGCGGCACGGAGGCCGCGTAGTAAGAGCCGGTGTGCGGCAATGCGATAGACATGAGCGATCCTTTAACGGCCCGTGCGTTTGATGTCGATCCACTCACGGGTCATCAAGCGCATGACGTCCTTGGGCAGTTCTTTGGAAATGTACAACTTGGCCATTACTTCAGGCGGCGGGTAGATGCCCGGGTTGCCGGTGATTTCCTCGCCCATCAGGGTGTTGGAGGCCGGGTTGGGATTGGCATAGCCCACGGTTTCGCTGATGTTGGCGACCACCTTCGGGTCCAGTACGTAGTTGATGAACGCCATGGCCTGGTCCGGATGCTCGGCGTCCTTGGGGATGGCCAGCATGTCGAACCACACATTGCCGCCTTCCTTGGGCACGGCATATGCCACGTTCACCCCATTGTTCGCTTCCTTGGCGCGGCTGGCGGCCTGGATCACGTCGCCGGAATAGCCGAACGCTACACAGATGTCGCCGGTGGCCAGGTCGCTAACGTATTTGGAGGAGTGGAAGTAGGTCACGTAGGGGGCAACGGTCTTGAGCTTTTCCGCGGCGCGTTTGTAGTCGGCTGGCGATTCGCTGCGCGGGTCCAGGCCCATGTAATTGAGCATGGCCGGGAACAGCTCATCCGGGGAGTCCATGAAAGACACGCCGCACTGTTTGAGCTTCTTGATGTTCTCGGGCTCGAACAGCACGGCCCAGGAGTCGATCTTGTCGACGCCCAGCACCTTCTTCACCTTGTCCACGTTGTAGCCGATGCCGTTGGTACCCCACAGGTAAGGCACGGCGTACTGGTTGCCCGGGTCGTTGGCTTCCAGTTGCTTCATCAACTGCGGGTCGAGATTTTTCCAGTTGGGCAGTTTGCTGCGGTCCAGCTTCTGGAAGGCCCCGGCCTTGATCTGCCGCCCCAGGAAGTGGTTGGACGGCACCACCACGTCATAGCCGGTGTGACCGGTAACCAACTTGCCTTCGAGGGTTTCGTTGGAGTCGAACACGTCATAGGTCGGCTTGATGCCGGTGGCTTTCTCGAAGTCGTCCAGGGTGGTCGGGCCAATGTAGTCCGTCCAGTTGTAAATCTTCACAACGCCGCCCTCGGCATGGGCCTGGGCAATGGCGCCGATCAATACCGCCGGCAAGCAAAACGCAGCAACAACTGACTTCATGGTGCCTCCAACAAGGGTAGGAAGGTGGGCCCGTCAAACACTCATCATCAGGAACTCACGCTCCCACGAACTGATGACCCGCTTGTAGTTTTCATGCTCCGCCCGCTTTACCGCGGCGTAGCCCTGAACGAATTTAGCCCCTAATACACGGCTTAGCGCGGCGCTGCCTTCCATGCGCTCCAAGGCGTCTTCGATGGTCAGCGGCAGGCGCAGGTTTCGCCGCTCATAGCCTCGGCCTTGCACCGGCGCGCTCGGCTCACAGCCTTCCATCATGCCCAGGTAGCCACACAGCAGGCTGGCCGCGATCGCCAGGTAGGGGTTGGCATCGGCGCCTGGCAAGCGGTTTTCTACCCGGCGAGCCTGAGGCACGGAGCCTGGCACGCGCAGGCCCACCGTTCGGTTTTCCTCACCCCACTCCACGTTTACAGGGGCGGAGGTGTCCGGCAGGAAGCGGCGGAACGAATTGGCGTTCGGCGCGAACAGCGGCAACACTTCGGGGATGTAGCGCTGCAGGCCGCCGATGTGGTGAAGGAACAGGGTACTGGCCTCACCTTCGGGGGTACTGAACACGCTTTCGCCGGTGTTGATGTCCACCACGCTCTGGTGGATGTGCATGGCGCTGCCCGGCTCATCGGTGATCGGCTTGGCCATGAAGGTAGCCGCCACGTTGTGCTTGAGCGCCGCCTCACGCATGGTGCGCTTGAACACGGTGATCTGGTCGGCGAGGTCCAAGGCATCGCCGTGACGGAAGTTAATTTCCATCTGCGCCGGGCCGTCTTCGTGGATCAGCGTGTCCAGGTCCAGGCCTTGGGCTTCGCACCAGTCATAGACGTCTTCGAACAATGGGTCGAACTCGTTGGCCGCCTCGATCGAGAAGGATTGCCGCCCGCTTTCCGGCCGGCCGGAACGCCCCAAAGGCACTTGCAGCGGCAAGTCCGGGTCATCACAACGCTGGGTGAGGTAGAACTCCATTTCCGGAGCCACCACCGGGCGCCAGCCTTGCTCGGCATAAAGCGCCAGTACCTTTTTCAATACGTTGCGCGGGGACAGTTCGATGGGGTTGCCGTAGCGGTCGAAGGTGTCGTGGATCACCATTGCGGTAGGCTCGACGGCCCACGGCAGCACATACGCGGCCTGGGGATCGGGACGACAGGTCATGTCGATGTCGGCCGGGTCCAGCAGGCTGTAGTAGATGTCGTCGTCGACGTAGTCGCCGGTCACCGTTTGCAGCAGCACGCTTTCAGGCAAGCGCATGCCGTGCTCATCGAGAAACTTGTTGGTGGGCAGGATCTTCCCGCGGGCGATGCCGGTCAGGTCGCTGACCACGCATTCCACTTCGGTGATGCCGTAAGTTTTCAACCACTCGGTGAGGGGGGCTTTGACGCTGCTGTTCATGTGGCCTCTGCCATCTTCTAGGCGATTGTGCGGGTGCGCCGGCGCGCTGCCGGTTCGCTGAGGCCATGCTGGGGGATGGGCGTGGAAGCGGTCTATCCACTTTCGCCGTTTGTAGTCGCCCTTTTTTGGTGCGACGCGTTACGTACGAAAGTTACCGAAATCATCTGTTGGTAACATCTTGTCGCAAGCCAGCTCCGCTGCTACGGTGGCCGCCACCCTTCCAAAACAAATGTGTCTCCCATGTCGGTCAAGGTCGTAGATACCGTTGCCGCGGACCAACAAGGCGCTTCCAACACTGGCTGGCACCTGCACTACGCGCAAATGTCGGCGGGCCAGTTCAAGGGCCGCCTGATCGAAGCCGAACTCGGCGGCGTTCAGGTATACGAAGAGCACATGAACACCCGCATCGAGCAGTACTACAAGGCGCCCGGCGATGCCTTGGTGTTCAGCTTCGACATGGCCGATGCCGCGCTGTACCTGCTCGATGCCAGCACCCAGAACCTGTGGATTACACCAGAGAATTACCGGGAAATCGCGGTGGTAGTGCCCACGGGGCAACTACGGGCCATCAACCTAAACCGCACCTTCGAAGACCTGCTGCTCACCCCGCTCAAATCCAGCCATGGCGCTGTGTTCATGGGTTGGCTGAGCGCCATGCTCGGGCGTATCGCCGCCACTGCCGATGAAAACGCCGAGACCAGCGCGCTGCTCGCCGAGCAATTGGCGGACGACTGCCTGTTCGTGCTGGAGCAATCCGCCCAGGCGCAGCAATCCTCAACCATCCACCGGGTGCGAAAGCACAGGCGCATCGTGCAGCAGGTGTTCGACCGCGTGAGTGCTTACCCCACCGAACAGTTCAGCGCAGTGGAACTGGCCGAAACCGCCGGCGCGTCGTTTCAGCAACTGCGCCTGGCGTTCGCTGAATGCGTAGGCATGCCGCCTACGGTGTGGTTGCGGATGCGCAGGCTCAACCTGGCGCGCCAAGCGCTGCTGGCAGCGGGCCCGGGGGATACCACCGTGGCCGAGGTTGCGATGAGCTATTCGTTTTGGCATTTGGGGAGGTTTGCGCAGGCGTATCGGGAGTTGTTTCTGGAGTGCCCGGGGGAGACGTTGGGGCGGGTTAGGTGACTGCGAGCTTGCACTATGCAGGTGTGCGCGCTCGTAACCTCAGCATGCTGGGGCCTAATACCATGTTAAGCGAGCGCTTCGCGTCGTAATCGGCTTCCCATGCAATGGCCGCTTTCGACTGTGGATTCAACCGGTGGACGCAACGGTCTAAAGGTAACCCAGTAAGAGG
>Ga0265797_10005462_pt1 | contig 18538 bp, 9 predicted proteins | sample P2T30metagenome_FD_192433 | JGI IMG/M metagenome (GOLD analysis project Ga0265797, IMG submission 192433) | Plant litter microbial communities from East Loma Ridge, Irvine, California - P2 T30 | ecosystem: Environmental > Terrestrial > Plant litter > Unclassified | place: USA: California... | reverse complement strand
ACCCCTACATACACAAGTTCCAGATGCTCGTTAAGAAGTTCATGGGCTTTACCGTGCCCATTTTCCATGCGAGGGGTATCTTCAACTATGATGTGGGCATGATGCCTTACCGACGGCCCATCAACATTGTTGTAGGACGTCCGGTTAGGGTCATGCAGGATAAGCATCCGGACAACGATTACATCAACAAGATACACCAACAGTACGTTGACGAGCTTATGCGGATATGGAATGAGCACAAGGACACTTTTGCCAAGCACAGAACGGGCGAACTTGAGATTGTCGAGTAAGCAATCACTGGTCTTCTCTTGCAGTAATGGACGCGATGTTGGTCTTTTCCTTCTCTGCCGACCTGGGACTTGAATTATCGTTACGCACAAAGTCTGCGTGACCCATTATGGATACCAATTATAACATTCTATATGCTAAGCAACAATGAATTCTCAACATTAATACGTCGATTTGCCTCTAGTGTCATGCAGTGATTTGTTGGAAGCACCCTGATATGAAAGATTAGGCAGCAGGAGAAAGTGTGTCAGTCAAACTGGTACCAAGAGGATATGTGGAAGCGAATCGTTGGGGATCTAAACCATATTCTACTATAATAACTACAAAGAAAAAGATCGCAAAAAGAAAACATGACGATCGTGTAAATGTCAAAACTAGAAATAACGCCACCCAGCATTACATGTTCTCTGAGTCTATGTGTGTCCCTTTGACAACAACGACCCTGTCTGTTGCTCAATCAGTAGAAAAATGACTGATGCGTGACGATGGATGCGTTTCTTTCCTGTCCTCCTCTGTAGAAAACGCCTTCAACTTGTACTCCATGACAGTCGACTGGACACCCTTGCCCTTGTCGTTGCTGTTCCGTTGGCTGGTGGTGTTGCTTCCATTGAGGGTGCTGGCGTCGGAAGCGCGGTTACCCATGCCCTTTTCCTCGTCGCCACCATCCTTCTTGTCCTCCGTGGCGTTCACGGCACGGCCAGTGAATAGGTCATCGGGGAAGGGGAAGAGTGTGCGGCGCCTGGGTGGCGACTTCTTCGTGGCTGTCATCCATACCAATGCCGTCATATCCTTACCCAGCGCCTCGATGATGGGCGTGACGATAGGTAGACAAGCGAAGAGTACACCGTAGGATGTTATTCCCACAATGGTAACGTTGATGCCGTAGCTGAAGCCGCGACTGGCAAGCATGACCATGAGCCAAGATCCGTACGTCCAGAAGACAAGACCGTGAAGCAGGTAGATGGTGAAGACGTGGGGGAAGAGGATCAAGAAGGGAGGTGTGGAGAGGACCCATTGGACGGCAGCGGAGAGCTCGACAATAGCTTGCATACCACCAGCGAAGAGCAAACCGTTGAGACGGGGTGTGTAGTACGGAGGGTAACCTGCCGAGTCGGTGTTCTGGATGGGTTCGCCGGACACAGGGTCGGGGTGAATGCCACGCTCTGCAGTCGAGAAGTTGAAGTCCGTGTCGACCCAGTTAGGAATGACGTTGACAGCAAAACCAGCACCGACGCAGAGCCAGAAAAAGGTGATGGTGGCATAGTAGGCTGAAGGTCGCTTGTTCAGGAACGCCTTCCACTTGTAGGTTACATCGAGGTCGGTGAGGAGCAGACCAAGCCAAAGGTATGTACCCCAAGTCTGCGCGTACCAGTGGTTGATGAGGCAGAAAGCATAGTAGCACATGCGCTTCCAGGGAGTCTTGATCTCGTATACGACGACAGCGCCGAGAAGCACAAGCCAGGAACCTTGAAGTTGTACGGCGATGGTCCAGAGAACACCGGTGCAGTAGTGCAGTGTGATCTGTGGGACGGCGTTGGGAACGAGGAACATGAGTTCGAGAACTTCAGAGACATATTGCCCAAAGTTCTGGTAGCGGCTCACGTAAGGCCACGTCGACCAGGTTAGGGAAGGGATGTATTGCAGGAACTTGGTAGCACCAACGTCGATGAAGAAGTACTCCAGTAGGGCCATGGCGGCGACGGGGATCATGAGACGGGGTGTACGACGCACAGCTGCCTTTGCAATCTCGTCCATCTTGCCCTTGCGCAAGTAAGGCGACGTAAGGAAACGAACCGAGGTTGTGAAGAAAACACCGAGCCACATTTGGTTGAGCAGGAATGGACCGATGATTCTCTGTGCCCATGGTTCAGATGCGTTGTGTGCGGGTGCACCCGGTGTGACGATGGCAGGGACGAAAGTAAGACCAAAATGCATCAGGGTGACCACGAGAGAGCAGAGGGCTGTCAGACCAGCAAGATGGTCGATACGTTGTCGCTGGGGCAGAGGCTGAGGGCGCATACGAGGAGCTGGAAGAGCAGATTCAGTAACAGTCTCCATTGCGATCTTGTCATGTGGAGCAACCATAGGGACAGAGTTGTTTGTCGTGGCGCGGGGGTCCATCAGTGTCATCATAGATTCGTGTCCTCTCGATACTGCGGTGCCTGGGGTACCTGGAGTCATCAGAGTGGATCGAGGGTCTACCATAGTCTGCATGGAGTCACGTCCCATTGAGACTGCTGTTCCGGGCATTGGTGGCATAGGTGCGTAGAGATCCTCGCGCGTAGTGTTGAAGTTGCTGTTGAATGGAGTCGGGCCACGGCTGTCAAAGAGAATCGAGCTCGGTCTGGATAGGCCATCCTTGGGCGTAGAGCCTCCGAGAGTAGAGGTGCCGGGAAGCCTTTCGATGGCCATGTCGTCGTCGTCTGAGTCGCGCTTTTCAGAGGCAGATGGGGTTTTCTGCTCACCACCGCCACGGGAGAAGATTTCGTGAGAGGCTACTGTAAAAGTACTGTCACTGAAAGGGTTCCTCTTTTGCTCCTCCGAGGCTTTCGACTCGGTTGTGGAAGCTGCGTCAGGTTTCTTGATGTCATTGTTGACCTTGGGAGCGAGACGTCGGATGAGGGTGTGGATGACGAGGATGGTCGAGAAGATGAGACATGACACGGAGAGCCAGAGCGCTGGCATACGCTTGATGTCTTTGCCCTTGTGCTGCTCCCACTTCTCGGTCGCGTCGTCACCGTAAGGAGTTGAGCCACGGAGTTCGATATCATCCATTGAGCATGCATTGTTCAACGGGCACCTGGCGACAAAGTCTTCGCGAGCATCTTCGTTCATCGAAGACGAGTTGAAGAACATGCGTATCCAGCCAACTTCAGCAATAGACTCTCTTTGCTGGGGAGGACCACGCATCGAGTAGCGGTTACCGGTTGACCAGTGTTTAAAGAAAAGGGCTGAAGGAACCGACGGCATGCCCTTGTTGTTGCTGTGTTGAACTTGCCTAGTGAGGTTGCCGCCAATGTAGAAGTTGATGTAGTCTGCGGTCCAATCGATCCGATATTCGGTGAAATCCCAAGGGTTGATGCTTCCATTGCTAAGACCACCGCCGAGCGTAGTGTAGTTGCGGTTGGCGGCCGTACCGTTGAGGAGCTGGCTGTAGTTCATTCCAAGGTTGCGTGTGGTGAATTCGTTGTTAACAAAGGTTCCCACCCATGGATCCCTTTGGTTGTTCATGTTCATGACACTAAGCTCAGTGATCTCAGTCTCATTGTACTTCCACATCATTGAGGCTGCAGTGCCGGCGGATTCCATGTCCGCCGACTTGATGAGAGTGCGAAAAGAACCATGTTGGATGTCTTGTCGCTTAGTCCGAAGACTAGCACCCCGAACAAGATGGTCGTTGGTGGATGGTTGCACAACAAGCTGAAGCGAATCGCTATTGTTGAATCTCAGGTTTTCGGGAGAGGCACCTTCGCGGTAGATAGCATTCTAAAAGGCATTAGCAGGTGGTTCGCAAGCACATGCTACAGCAGAGAACGGACCCAGTCTTTCGCATAGTTCTGAGCAAAGTCTTCAGCAATAAATTCGCCTGGTAATTGGTTGGTCTCGTTGAAGTAGACGATGATGGAGTCGGTGAAGAGCTCTTGGGTTTGACTGTCGTAGAAACCACAGGCACAGCTGTCCTGCCCACGCGTAACATCGGCAAGCGCAGGCAAGATATGCACAAAGGCAAGACCGAGCAAATGAGAGTTGAACATGGCGAAGAGTGAGTGACTGAACAGAAAACAGGGCGAAACAGGCTGCTCAAATTGGAGAGGCAGTATTTGTCTGCAACATATGCATGCAGCTAGCTGTGCAAGGCCTTTGTAAAGACCCCGGCACAAGCTTGCAACAATGCTCGCCGGGCGGAGAGGAGCCGCGATGCTTTTCCGACCAACATTGGCATCAGGTCGTTGCGCTTCGAAAAGTCCCCTATCTGGGACATAGCCCTAGCCCGTCCCTTTGGGGGTCATGATCGGAGCGTTGCCTCAGCGGGGAGTGCGCGGCCCTGCAACAGGGCCAAAAAAGGTATGCAAGCTTTTCTTGGCAGGCCCGTACTTGATAGCAAGTAGGTTGGAACGTCGTGGCATGGGGCTAACTAGCCGCCGTATGAGGTGCAGAAGAGAAGAAGGTTGAGGAAGATGCCGTGCCCCCGCTGTCGGTGGGTCGGAAACGTGCGCCGCACACCTGCCCAAATGCACCTGTGCGTCGGCGCTAGCACAGACGTTTCGATGTCCCAATGCATCCCGCGCTCGTTCTGCCTCATCTTTGTTGAGGAAACTTCATCACCATCCCAGTTTCGATCATTGATCTTCGTTGCTAGCATCGACCGCTATCAGTCGTTTCCGGAACGACCAGGGCCGGCGTTACACTCATCAATCCCAGCGCTGCTTGCTGCACTCACCATGCCGCTGCGGGAACGCGTTGTCGTGTCAATGCCGAGGAAAGTGCCCAATTTTTCAGCTCTTGCAGTCAGCTTCTGCACAGTTTCTGCATAGCTTCTGCAGGTTCAGTAATACCATGTACACCGGGTACCGGGGCCATGCGACGCAAGATAGCGGCTGGCATGTCGCCTTCCCGATGGATTCTCCCAAATCCGCCCAATCCAGTATACACAAGCAGTTCGGTGACGTGGATCAAACTGCGGCCTACTGGCAAAAAGCATACCGTTGGCTGGACGCACAAATGAGCGTGGGTTTGACATGTGACTTGGCATATTCACCATTCCCGAGCTGTAGAGATGCACATGGGTCGACATGATCAACGTGCAGGACTGACCCACTCCAATCTCATTATCACATCTTGGCATTGTTGATGCTAGGTAATGCTGATCTCAGTAGAGCACGAATCTTGCATGGAGACCAGCTCCTACGGGCGGTAATGACGGTTTCGACATGAACCCTTCGGCGGTATTGCCCCTTCTCCATTCGTTGGTTGATGGTCACAGTGTTTACCCAATGCACTAAGAGATTGTACAATAAAGGCCCGAATATATGTTCTGTATCCGCTCCTTACAAGTTGTCCCACCCCCTCCATCATAGTCACCACTCGCTTTGACTACCCCCCCATCCACCGTGACAGTCGCATCATACACTCGTTTCAAGATGTCAGACTCTACGAAGGACTGCGTGATCGAGGTTGGAGAGGTCGCCTCTCCTGTGGTCAACGAGAAGTCAACCCCAAAGAGCAGTTTGAGCGTTTCCGAGATCCCCGGGCGCACATCATCGTTCATCTCGGAATGGACGCCCTTCGGTCTGGTCGCCTCATACTACGTCTTCTCAGTATGTCTGTACATGTACTGCAGCAACAGCTTGATTGCCATCTTCTGGTTTATCTACATGTGCACCAACTTCTACATCGCCGGTACAACTGTTCTGGAGGCATTCTTCAGCATCACTCCTTGTCGTGAGGCAAGAGAGATTGTCACCCAGGCACAGGAGAAGGAGTGGCTGTTCCCTACGCCGCACCATCAGCTACCAATCATCGATCTGCTCATCGTCGCCTACCTACCCAACGAGAAGGACATCATCATGGATCGCGCTCTCTATGCGCTTGAGCAGATTGACTACCCCTCGAACAGGATACGCATCAATATCCTCTACAACACCCCGAAAGCAATCGAGCCATTGGAGAGCGAGCTAGCCGCACTTCCGCAGCGCTTCCCACACGCAAGGGTCATCAAGGTGCCCAACTCCACCTCCAAGGCCGACAATCTTAACTACTTCTTCACGCTGGACACTGGATCGGACATCATCGCCATCTACGATTGCGACCACTACCCCCACCCGAACTCACCCAGATGGGCTGCCGAACGATTCGTCGCTGACAAGCAGGTTGACATTGTTCAGGGTCGTTGCATCGTCTTCAACTCCGATGATAGCTTCATGACCAACATGATCGCTGTCGAGTTTGACAAGATCTACGCTGTTTCTCACCCGGGTCGCTCTACTATGTGGGGTTTTGGTCTCTTCTGCGGTTCTAATGGTTACTGGCGCACTTCATTACTGCGCGATCTGAAGATGGACGACACTATGCTTACCGAGGACATTGACTCTGCTCTCCGCGCCTTCTCCAAAGGTGCGAAGACTGTTCACGATCTCAATGTCACTTCGTACGAGCTGGCCCCCACCACCTTTGGCGCATTCTGGAAGCAACGTCTCCGGTGGGCTCAGGGTTGGGCTCAAGCGAGTATGCGTCACATGAAGATGGTCTGGAACGGAGTCAAGGATCCACTGCACGAGGAGCATGCCAAGCGTAGCTTCACTGCCCGCTTCGGTGTACTGTCACTACTGCTCATCCGCGAGTCTTCGTACTATCTGGTTACCCAGTACACGTGTCTCGTCGCGTCATTCATTATCGTCAAGTTTCCGACTTCCGGGGACGAGCTGTGGAGGCTGGTCTATTTCCAATACCCTGTATCACAGTGGCTTTTCATCATCAGGTTCGTACAGCATCTGCACGATTAAATTTGTACCTCGCTAACAGTGTCGTGTCACAGTATCGTCTGCTTGATTGCTACGCTCTGGATTACCAACCAGGTCAAGTCCGAGTACATCTCTCGGAGGATGATTATTCTCTTTTCAGTTCTGTATCCTTTCTATCTTATTCTCAACGCCACGATCGGTCTATACGGTCATGCTCGTCAGCTTGTCAACTACAGCTCCTGGAACCCAACAGCCAGGAAGTAACACCACATTACACTTTATCAATTTCTTTTTTGTCTATATATATTAGGGAAGAGGGCGCAGGACATTAGATGCACTCTCTGGATAATGGAATGAAGACTCAGAAGCCATCAGTGGCCTCGAGGCTATAATGAGTCACGCTCCAGTATATAATACACGATTAATATCACTATAATCACTATTACCACAACTCAAAATTATCATTGCTGTTCCTGCGAATTCCTCATGTGATCACTACTGTTTCGGAAGAATTCTGTTACGGAAGGTTTCTCATGATTGTGCACTCTTCTCATCTACCAATAAGCTTGCTTCATTGACCAATCTCTATCACGATGTCTTCTCGGTGACTACGACTAGAAAATTAATCCATGAAGCAACGCGCGGCAATGCAGCAGGAACACGGAAGAACCGCATTATCCCAGCAAGATCACGTCGGCGCTTCAGATCCCGATCCGACACGCCTTGTATCCATCAAGGTAAGGTTCAAAGATAAGTAAATTCTTAGCACGAAACAAGGCCGAAGCCCAGCACCTTACTGAAACGGTCCCTGCATCCTACCGCCCTGCCAGAAAACATCACCCTAGCGACGTTGGAAAAGGAAATAATCAACAGCATCAGGGGTGGTCGGGACATTACAAGTCGACTATGCGGGGCGATCGACACGCGCCCACTAGCGCATAGATCCACTTCACAAGCGTTCCCTAGGCCCGCGTGGGATGTTGCTATCCAGCACACAACACATGGCGGGTAGCACAACATCGTCAGTCAGCGGAACCATCCGCTTACCTACTAGGAAAATTCGACACGGCATTTTTCTCGGCCAGTCAGTGGTTTCAGTGGGCTCTCGTTGTTCGTGTCCCCTCACCTTCCTTTTTCGGTTCGAAAGCACGAGTCAGCCCCTATGTTTTCTGCAAATGTCTGAAGTTCATGACCCTTTATGGCCTATCGCACGGATAGGGCTCGGGATGCACAGACAACCTCAGGTGTTGAGGCGGTAACTGACAGGTGTAGATAGTGCTGCCCCGTGCGCCACACGTGGAAGGTCCTGAGGAAGGCCGTTCACCGGCATGTTGAGAGAGCAGGATGCTTTTCATCGAGCACGTCACGATGTGCGTCTGGGATATGTATGACAAGGACTGCACTGTTACACAATCTCAAGGCCGTCAATCCAACATCCTAGGACAAGATAACGATCAACAGCTGTCCGTATGCTGACTGGTTGGGCTTGCACAAATTTGTAAACTATTGTAACCCGCGAAAGTTACCCGCTACCAGCCTCAACTAGGGTCAACGCTTATCAACAGATTCACAGCGGCACGTCGAGAACGCCACAAAAAGCATAGCTAGACCTTGGCGTGCATGCACCTGAGGCCTACTCGGAAGCTTGCGTTGCAGCTAAGCTCAACGCTTCCCGTGCTCGGTAGGTGAATGTTGTGCTAGTTGCGGAAAGAAAAGTTGCCTTCAGGTACGTGGGCGTTCTGGTGGCCAAGGTGCTGATCTCGGGTCTCCCCCGGGGGTATCTTGGCTATGGAACTTGGTGCTACTGCTGCGCATGAATGCTATGGGCTTGTGCTCAATCTGTTGTCCGTGTGAGATCGAGGTTGAGGGTAAATTACCCTGTTGGTAAGCTGCTCTTCCTCTTCTACCATCAAGTTTCTTACCTTTACTCGCGGTACTGAGCAAGATGTCTGCAACAATGGAGCCTACCCTTCCGTCCAAACTCAAGGCGTTCTTCCCTTCGTCGTCAACCCCGCAAGGGACGACTAGCCTTTCGATTGACCAGAACTACCTCATTGGGCTCCGTGGCCTACTCGTGTTCCAATCTTTTCTCTTCGTCTTCTTCCAGACATTCCTCCCAGCCGCCCTTCCCGACTCGAAGAACGTTGACGGCCCGACATACCAGGTCGTACTTCGCAAGTCTTTTTCAGTGCTCTTCGCCAACGAGGCTCTGATCTACTCATGGATTATCTTCCTCTCTGCCCGAACTATCTGCTTGCCATATCTCGCCAACAAGACTCGCGAAGTCGGTGCCTCCAGTATCTTTCGTCGCGGTATCAGGTTATGGATTCCCACTTTCATTGCATACTCTTTCGCGGCAGCAGCCTTTAGCACAAGCTCAACCGACTACATCTCCGAATTCTTGGCTTCCACTGGCAACATCTCCACCATCGCACCAATGCGCCTCCGTAACTTCCTGCTCTACTTCAACTCCCTTTTTGAGATTTTCTGGGTCAACAAGCGCTACGCTAGTCAAGCTGCCAACGATGTATTTCCATCAGGGACCCTTTGGATAGTGTCTGTGCTATTCCAGCAAAGTTACACCGTCTACATTACCATGATTATTGTCCCGAACACCCGCACTTCATGGCGCGTCAAGGCCATGTTGGCCTTCATCGTAGCAGCATTCTGGGTGCAGAGTTGGGCCTGGTACAGTGTCACTGGTCTTATCATCGCTGATGCGGTTCTCAACATGGACTTCCAGTTCCGGTCCCTGAAGGGATTCAAGATCGGTAACTTCGGCATACCGGTCTGGCCACTGTACGCCATCATGGTGGTAACCGGTTTTATACTGCAATTCGCCTTTATCTCCGGGAAGCCTAGCATGCGCGACAACGAACTATACGGCCACACTGCGCTATACGACGATGGGTTCCTGAACGAGAACGCTGACCTGGATCAGCCAATGCCGAGGGTCGACAATTACCTCATCATCCTTGGATCGATACTCCTCATCGAGACGTTCGAGTGGCCTCGATCTGTGCTTCGCGGCGGTTTCTTTGTTTCGCTAGGCAAGAGGAGTTTCAGTAAGTGACGGCCCTGGAACGCTCCATCGAACAACTACTTACAAATTTCAGGCTGGTTCCTCGTCCAATCCATAATCATATACACCGCCGGTATCAAGCTATACACACACATGGTCACCGCCGGCATGAACAACGCTGCGAGCAGTTTCGTGTGCTTCTTGGTTTGCGCTCCTCTCGTTGCAATCGTAGCGGAGGTTTTCTACCGTGTCGTTGATCTGCCGAGCGTCGTACTGGCTAGAAGCTTCTGGGCGTTCATGACGAAATAAGTGGCGGCAACGGCTCGCTAACGGCACGTGTTTCGGGTCATCGTCAGCCACATCTTCTGCTGTTTCGCTTACCAGCCTTGCCCTTCTTCTCCGCACTCGCAATTCAGCCGTCTCCGCGGAACGCCATACGCCACATTGCCCTTGCGCAAGGAATTTTGTGGGACGCCCACTGGTCAACAAGCACGTCTTAATAGCTCGGCATGCCTTTTGGAGAAATCCCCGCATTACTGTTAATCCTTCGAACTTCCCCGCAGTGTGGAGGGACATCAGTCTATTGGTATTGGTTCGGGAAAACGTACAATTACGGGTCATGAGTGTAACAATAGTTAGATCCTTAGATTTCTGTTAATGTTTATCTCTTTTCTTGTTCGCACCTGACTTCTCCATTGTTGTTGTGAGCGCGCGCTGCTGAGCCTTCAACCTACCAATTAGCTACAATGGAAGAACCTAAAGAATTTGGCACTGAACGTATCGAGAAGGCCATTGTGCTTGACGAAACGATCGATGTCGCCCTAGACAGGCGTGTAAATCGTAAATTCGACACCCATATCTTACCTTGGTTATTCGGAATTTGGTATCTTCCCTGCTATCGTACACAACATCAGGCTATATACTAAGTCATCTGTCTAGGCTCTTCTCATTCATAGACCGCAGCAATATCGGTAACGCTCGTATAGCAGGCCTGTCAGACGAGCTATCTATCACAACCGGCACGCGGTTCAACATTGCGCTTCTAGTCTTCTACATCCCGTATATCCTCGTTGATGTACCTTCGAACCTTCTTGTCAAGCGCCTACGTGCCGGCATATACTTACCGGCTCTTATAACTGCATGGGGTTTAGTGTGCACATTCATGGGCTTCGTCCAGTCTTTCGCCGGGCTGGTCGCATGTAGGCTGTTGCTAGGACTATGTGAGGGTGGTATCCTTGGTGGCGTGATAATCTATCTTGCCATGTTCTATAGGAGAGGAGAGATGTTGTTGAGAAGCGGGTTGTTCTACTGCGCTGCGCCACTATCTGGGGCCTTTGGTGGACTGTTAGCTTCAGGATTGGCTACCATTGAAGTTGGGCAGTATCGAAGGTGGCCCTGGATTTTCTTTGGTAAGTCCAACTTGAGTAACATCCATAGTTCACCCTCCATATCAGGGAATACGTTGCACTAACTTAGTATAGTCGAGGGTGCAATAACTGTTGTCTTCGGCATCATCTGCTTCTTCTTCATGCCCGACACGCCTGCGGCAGCAGGTTTTTTAAGCGACGAAGAGAAAGAATGGGCATTACGACGCATGAGACTTGACGCGGGAGGGTCTACTGAAGTCGATGTGGAAGATGAGAAGTTTAGCTGGTATTGGGTAAGGATGGCACTGAAAGCCCCACAGACCTATCTTTCTGCTTTCATCTGGTTCTTTTTATTGGTACCGCTATACGTACGTCTTCTCGACTTCCATGTCTCAATGGCAACACTGATTTACAATAGAGTTTTTCATTGTTCCTACCTAGCATCATCGCAGGAATGGGCTATCGAAGCACTACTGCGCAGCTTTTCACGGTGCCCCCCAACATGGCTGCCTTCATCACCGTCATTGGCACGGCGTATGCCTCGGACAAACTAAAGAACCGGGGCTACTTTATCATCGGAGGATGCGTTTTGGGAATATGCGGTTACGTGATGTTGATAGTAGCGACGACCAATGCCGTACGATATGCCGGCACGTTCCTAGTTGCCATCGGTGTCTTCCAAGGCTCACCCATGCTCATGGTAAGCTTGATCTGAAGATCTGCGTACTTGTCTTGCTCACATGTATCCAGGGATGGGCGTCCAATAACCTTGCGCCTCACTATGTCCGAGCAGTCGGAATTGGTATGGTGATTTCCATTGCTAATTGTTCGGCCTTTATCGGTACATTCATCTATCTCCAACGCGATGCGCCGAGGTATGTTTTGGGCCATTCGGTTAGCCTTGGTGCATTAGTGATAACGATCGTACTCTCTGCTGCCCAGTGTGTGTACTTGGGTTGGGAAAACAAGAAGCGAGACAGGGGTGAGCGAGATGATAGACTTCTGCAAGCGGATGCGGATAGACTCGGCCATCAGCATCCGAGTTTCAGATTCACATTGTAGCCGAGGGCAGGCGGTGACGAAAGCGATGCCGGTGTTGTTGGAAGCTAGCTAGGAAAAATGTTACGAGACTAATATGCCGCTTCATGTCGAAGAAATGTTTTCCGGTGCTAGCGTTAGGTAATATCATGCCCTGTCTTCATAACTTCGCTCTTTTCATATCTCTTCCCCCAATCATACCTTTTTGCTTGGTAGAATCCTTCCGCCATGGTGTGAGGCTTCCGCCGCCTGCGACCCACCCGATTGCCATAACGATCAACGTAAACGGCACGGCGGTCAGGAAATACCACCCGTATGTTGATTTCAACGCCGACACGCTCTCGTTCATACTGTATAAACCAGATATGAACGTCAACGGAATGAAAATAGTCGCCAGCCATGTGATTCTTGCCATGTTATGATTCTCTTCAAGTCCGCGACGTGAATCTTCGATGGATATTTCCGAAGTGACAATGCTGGTAAGGCGGTCGACGCGTTCCTGTAGTTCGTTGACATCGGCAAGAACACGTTTGAAGTCGGGGACTATATCCTCAAACCCCTCCACGTTTTCAAAGTTGATGACCAGGTTGTCAGAAAACGCTGAGCGTATAGAAAGAGGTGAGTTGGGCGCGGCGGAATACTGAGGAGACGGGGTTGTGAGTCGCGCTGCGGCTGGGAGCGCGTGTTCCAACGTCTCTGCCACCATCTCTCGAAATACAGGAATCTGCCGACGCCAAGTGTGAAGCCGTTTGAGCGATGTATCGATGGCGTCGCCTTTTGAGCGGAAGAGGCGCGGCAGTTCAAGTTCCCATTCTATTTGGCTAAGTCGGGCCCTTACATAGTCACACACTATAAGCCATTCTGCGCAAATGGTGTAAATGGTTGGTTTGGCAAGGACTTGCGCGTTTATATCGTGACCTTCTCTCCGCTCGAACCATGGGAATGCGGTAGTCATTTGGACAATATCCTCGAACCAGGATACAGATGACTTGATCGAAGGGTAGACCTTGGTCTCCATCTTAGGGGTCGGCAGCCAATTACTGCGATCATACCCTTTGCAGTGTCAGCGTGTAATTTTGCCAGGTTGAGATGTCATGTGTTGGTACTCACATAGGGGTTGACCCTGGCGGACGGTCGGATCCAGCAACACGATTCCTACAGTCCCGTTTCCGCACTGCTTATCTTTGCCAATCCACATTGTGGTCCGTGTACGCATAATGGATACGACTGCTCCGTCTCTGTCTTGATAGTGCCAATGATTCTCGTCGTTGTCAGGACGTCTCAGCACGTTCCAGGCATTTGCCTCTAACCTCGAATCCTCGAATTCTTTCTCTGTTTTGAAATATCGTAATCTCATATTGCGCATTCTAAACCACGGTCGATGCTTCATGCTTGAGATTAGGCTGGGCGGTGATGCCCAGGGGTCGCGAGTGTTATGCCATACGTAGTCATCGATTTGCTCGCGGAAGAATAAAGGATCAATATCGAAGCGCGCTCCCAAAAGCTCGATGACTTGCTGAGACAGATCTTCCACAACGAACAGTCGCAGAGGAGGCTGTTTCGTACGCTCATGCGACAGGGCTTGTAAAGTCTCGTGCAGCAATGTGGGTGTCTTGATTGCTGTAGTTTTGGGTGCTGTGGAAGGGTTATATTCCACGAAAGTGACATTGGTCTTGTTCCTCCGCCTTGCGAGCTCCTCTGGGTGATGTTTGATTTCATTCCAACGCAGTGGGGTTGTTCCGACCTGCATCCAGTCCGCCAGATGGCGTAGATTTTTCCATGACGTTGACAGTGATTTGATGTGCGCCAAGTATGGTAGCTTCTTGCTGTTACTGTGCTGCGTAAGTGATGATCTAGAAATACAGTCGTGCTATCTACCTACGGATCTGGTATTTCCCACTCATCTGCCACGGGTATCCGTTCATATGCGTCTCCGATCAATGCATAAGGATCGGGAAAGTCTGCGCTATGTGGAATTTGCTTCGCACTCCAAAGTGCCGGCATCGTGTCCCTCTTGGCAGGCAGGACATCGTCGTTGCCAATATCGGAATTAGAAGACATGGTTATTCGAATGCTAAATTTGCGTACTTAACGATAGAGAGGACGATGCGATGGGTTTATAGCTCTGTGACAAGGCTGCAAGGCGATGTTGGGGGCTGAAAATAAGTCCCGAAGGCTGAGACTGAAGCGCGACAATCTTAAGGTTGCATCAGGGGTGCATACGCGAGGTTTCCAGCGACGTATACCCGCGCGCCTCTATGCGGATCTCCACATCCAAGGAGGCGCCTGAAAATGTTAGTCCTTCTGCGTACTGGATCGTGTGGATAAAGAGTGTGTTGAAAAGTACAGACATCGTGCATGCCATGTTGCTCAGTCTGTGGCGCCATCAGCTGAGACGAGTCCGACCCAATTTGGTCTAGACGTAAGATTCAGGCGCCCGGCATCAGCAAAGCCACACTTGGGATGCCAGCTCACCTAGAACCTCTTCGGAAGTGCTTGTACTACGCGACAGAGTATATAGGTATTGATCGAAACATCGTAGGCTTATGCGATAGAAATCTCCAGTCCGAGCTGGGCTAGATGCAGCCCAGGAATATAGTAATTACGATACAAGCTTACAGGCGAAATCGATAGCTTTGTCCGCCCGAATCCGCGGCGTAAACTCTGCTATAGCACCGACTGAGCGGTGCCATTGCAGCGGCACTTTTCTTATCATCGTATGATTGCAGCCTACACAAAACTTACCGTGTGTTATCCCTGGGCTTACTCGCCTGCACGACGTCAGGGCCGAATGTGGGGAGAACGCGGGGCGTGCAGTACACCTCGGAAGTCCAAACTCAATGTCGCACAAAGGTACACTGGCAGGGCACGTATGTGTGCCTTGTCTTAATATCTAACGTATTTCCATTGACGTCTAGCAACTTCAATTCATCCAGATCTCAACATGACGCATGATATCCTAAAACCCCATTGGTCTCGGTTCCTTGGCCCTAACGCTCCTGATCCCCAAAAAGACAAATATCTACCTCACGACCAAGCTGTATTTTCGTCGCCGTATGGTCCACTTCCACCTACGCCAGACGATCTTAATATCCACGAGCTTTGCTTTCCGCCAAACAACCCATTGCCAGAAGATTACCCTCTATTCATCAACGCCGCCACAGAAGAAGTTGTCACCCTCCACAGCTTCTATGCTCGGGTATGTGCATTGGCGCGCGTCTTCAGATATGATGGTCCAAATCCACTGGGTCTAGAGAAGAGTCCAGTAGATGATAAAGAAGATGGAGAAATCTTGGCTTTATTCTCACGGAATCATCTGCACTATCCAATGATAGCGCACGCATGTTTCCGATCAGAGCTGGTCTTCGGCGGGATCAGTCCAGCGAGTACGCCCTACGAATTATGGTGGGTATTGAGAAAAATGCAAATTACGAGCATCATGTGTCATGAGACGTTGCTCCCGGTGTTGAGTGAAGCGCTCAAGTTGGGATCTGGCGAGGGCGACAATCTATCTCTGAAGCTCAAGTTGAATCCTCAAAAGGTCATCGTACTGAGCGATAATCCTCAATTAGACCACGTATCAGGTCATCGTACTATTGAATCGCTTGTAAGAGAAGGGTTCAATTTGCCAGAACAAAAGCGGAAGCTGCTTGGCGGAAACCGTATGGCATACCTGTTTCAATCTTCAGGAACTTCCGGCTTGCCCAAAGCAATGATGATCACGCATAGGAATGGCTACTCTTCTGGGATGCAAACGCTCCATACCGGTGTACAAGCTGCGCGCTTCACAGGAGACGAACCGTTGACGCCCGTCACTTTACTCGGTGTTGTCCCGATGTATCACTCATACGGGATGATCCTGTGGATCCTTCGTCTCAATCTAATCAAGCAGACCTCCGTCATCCTTCCAAAATGGGACCTCGAGCTTGCTTTGAAGAGCATACAGAAGTACAAGATTACACATCTTCCACTGGTCCCACCTCTAGTCCGTCAGCTTGCTCAAAGCTCATTGACTGAGAAATATGACCTAAGCTCTGTGGTCGTCGCATCTAGCGGTGCTGCATATCTGCCACCAGATGTCGCACATCAGCTGGCCAAGAAGCTACCACAGGGTGCAGAGATACCAGTACCAAGTGGCTATGGCCTCAGTGAAGCAGCCAGTATCGCTAGTTCGGGTGCGAATGGGATCTTTGGCTTAGAGCCTGCGCTGTCTGGCACGATTGGATATCTGCTCCCAGGTATGCAGGCTCGTATTGTGGACCCTGACACACTCAAAGACGTAGCCAAGGGTGAGAAGGGTGAGCTCTGGGTACGTGGACCAGTTGTCACGCCCGGTTACTTCAGAGAAGCCAAAGCCACAGCGGATATGTTCACCGAACCGGGCTGGCTACGCACTGGAGATCTTGTCATGCGCGACAAGTATGACCGTATTCACTACCTCGATCGCCTAAAAGAGATGATCAAAGTCAAAGGTCTGCAAGTTGCTGCCACGGAGGTGGAGGATACGTTGCTGGACCATCCGGAGGGTCTTGTGCGCGATACATGCGTAGCTGGCGTCGATAATGGTCGCGGCGATGGGTCCTTGTTTGTCAGAGCATGGATCGTACTCACGAACGAGGGAGGGAAACAGGGCGAGGATATCGTCGTAAAGAAGCTACATCAGTGGGTCGAAGGACGCTTGAGTCGACACAAGTGGCTGACTGGTGGTGTTGAGGTTGTTGATTCAGTAAGTGCTTGAACTGCTATGAACTACTTACACTGACGTCGTTCTCAGATACCTAGAACTCCTTCGGGGAAGATGTTGAGGCGAGAGATGAGGGACAGATATCATGCACGCATTCAAATTGGTAGCAAGGCGAAGCTATAACAGCTCCATCGTAACGTCCTTTGGTTGTGGCGAGAATATGCAATGCTCTATCTCTCGACGCTGGCTCCATATGCTCCGTGACATTCGCCACCTGTGCTGCGCTTGGCTTCTGATCCGCCCTAGGCCGAAAGTCCCCCAGCTTCCCGTTGTTACGAACTCGTGCTGAGAAAATGTCGTGATATGTTTGCAACGAATCTTGATTCTGCTTTTGGTATTAGTCGATCGCTTTTCGAACATGGCTGGTCATGTTTTTCAGCTCGTCGGCGCTACGTGGAGTTTGATGGGCTTGAGCACGACGAAGGTGAGGTTGCGAGGCTTGGCGTCGACTTTCGGAGATAGGCTTCTCTCCCAACTCCTTAACGACGACTCCTTACTCATCAACGTCCTCTAACATGGCAATCACACGTTAGGTTGGCCACGTCTCGCGACGCGGGCCGTCTGCTCCTTTAGGCACCGGTAGCACGATGGAGGGGCAAGAGTGGGGTTGAGATGCGGCGCTTTGCCCGAAGTTCGGTGGGTGTCATGACGTTGGAGCTCTGCAGCTACAAAGGTCAACCTGTTGACGCCGCTAAGCGCTCCTCGTCGCTGAATTCACAATCTCATCTTGGATCTACTGGGAGACTACCAAACCGTCCATCTACGCCATGTCATCACCAAAGACCGTCCGCTGGGGTATCCTCGCTACTGGAGGCATTGCCGTCACCTTGTAACTACCCCGCGCCACACCCCCACTGAAGCTGTTTACTAACATGGACACAGCACCAAGGATCTGCTTTGCGACCCTACCACACGTGGCGTCAAGCACCTGAACCACACCGTCGTCGCTGCCGCCTCGTCGTCGTCGGAATCGCGCGCTAAAGACTTCTTGAAGGAGGTGGGCGCACCCTCGGAAGCAAAGGCATATGGCTCCTACGAGGAGTTCGTAAAGAACCCAGACATCGACATCGTATACATTGCTACACCGCACTCGCACCACTACCAGAATGCTATGCTTTGCTTGGAGGCCGGCAAGAACGTGCTGTGCGAGAAGGCTTTCACAGTCAATGCCGCCCAGGCGCGCAAGCTGGCTGAGGTGGCAAGGTCCAAGAACCTCTTCCTGATGGAGGCTGTATGGACGCGCTACTTCCCACTGTCCATCTACGTCCGCGAGCAAATCACGTCCGGTCGCATCGGACCCATCACACGCGTCATTTCCGACAACAGCATGGCGCTCGACCCCGAGAACAACTTCCCAGACGGCAAGAACCGCATGGTGAACCCTGACCTGGCGGGTGGCGCCCTGCTCGACCTTGGTATTTACGCCCTTACCTGGGTCTTCCAAACCATCTACCATACTCAGCCCGAGAACTCGCGCCAGCCGCCCAAGCTACAGGCTTTTGTCAAGACCTATGAGCCTACTGGCAAGGCCGACGAGCACAGCACCATGATCCTCCAATTCCCACGTTCGAAAGATCAAGGTGGCGAGGTCCATGCCGTAGCTACAACCTCGCTCCGC
>Ga0265797_10005460_pt1 | contig 18544 bp, 18 predicted proteins | sample P2T30metagenome_FD_192433 | JGI IMG/M metagenome (GOLD analysis project Ga0265797, IMG submission 192433) | Plant litter microbial communities from East Loma Ridge, Irvine, California - P2 T30 | ecosystem: Environmental > Terrestrial > Plant litter > Unclassified | place: USA: California... | reverse complement strand
GATGTGATAATCGGGCACGGCGTCCGCATCCGATATTCCCTTCATCACATGCCGGAAGTGCTTCAGCGAGTTTTGGTAGCCGAGCTGCAGCCGCAAGTCGTCGAGGCCGACTTGGACCGATCCGTCTCTGCAGGTCGATCGAGCGACTTCGTAGAGTCGACGCTCGACCGGGCCGAGCTGGAAATAAAGCGGTGAGTAGTCCAGCACACGCCGATCGCGCAGGATCGCGCGGTATAACCAATCGCACAGCCGTACTTTCACGCCTTTCAACCGCTTATCGCCACTTTTGGTCTTCGTATAATGAAGCTGCGCCTCCGACAGCCAGGAGAAGAAGCCCGACTGCCCCTCTCCACCAGCCTCAATGTTTGTCTTGATCTGCGTGCCCTGCAGCCGCTCCAGAGCATCGGACAACCGCGTATAGGATCGCGCCGATCCACTTACCCCAGTGACGCGAAAAAGATCGTGGGCTGTAAAGTAGAAGTCCTGGGCCACTGCCTCACCGGCGTCGAGCTTTGCAACAAGCAAGCTGGCAATATAGAGTAAGACTTCCTTGTCGTAGATCGTGGCAACGCCGCGCGGACCAGGACCGATCTCGATCGATACCGTGTCGGTCTTGTAGATCAGCGACCGCTTCCAAGCCGTCTTGGTCAGCGCGAAGAACGGGTAAGCCATCAAAGACTGCTCGCCGCGGACCTCGGTCAGCAGCGGGCTATCAAGGACGAACAGGCTGCCTTGTGAAGATGCTCCCTCCGTCATGCCGCAACCTGTAGGGGCACCGCAAAAGACGGGGTCCGCGAAAGCACGAACGCTCGATCACCCGGGTCCGCGAAAACACGAATGGCAGCGTCGTTTCCCTCGTGAAAGGGGCCGCTGCCGACCCGATCGCCATCAATCTTCGTGTTTTCGAGGACCAACCTGTGCGCGGTATCGCCGGCGTCGCCTCGTCCCACAAACGATCGTTTTTTATGCGCCATCATATGAGAAACCGTAGCAGTCGATGCTGGCGTCTCAAAACACTTTCGCGATTTGATTAGGCCATGATAGGCGTGAGGCATGAATTTTGAGAACGCGTCATGCTGATTGGCTATGCCCGAGTGTCGACCCCCGAACAAGATCTGACCCCGCAGATCGAAGCGCTGCATCGTGCGGGTTGCGAGCGAACTTTTTCAGACAAGGCCAGCGGAGCGAAAGCCGATCGCGCCGGATTGGCGGACGCGCTTTCCCATGCGCGGACCGGCGACATACTCGTAGTATGGAAGCTCGATAGGCTCGGCCGCACGATGAAAGGGCTGATCGACCTCTCGACCGATCTGGCGACGAGAGGGATTGAGCTAAAATCGATAACTGACGGGATCGACACCAGAGGTACAGCAGGCAAACTCGTTTTCCATATTATGGCGGCGATGGCTGAGATGGAGCGTGATCTCGTACGCGAGCGCACGACGGCTGCGTTGATCGTCGCAAGGCGTGAGGGCAGGGTAGGAGGCCGCAAGACAGTGATGACACCTAAGCGCATCGAGACTGCGCGCAAACTTTTAGCCTCTGGAATGACTGCCCGCGAAATTGCCCCGACCATCGGTGTGTCGATTGCGACGCTATACCGCCATTTGCCAGCATCAGAACAAGAGGCAATTAACGCGGAAGAGCATGTCGCCTAGCAGTACGCAGCCTACTCTCGCCGCACCTACCAAATGACGGCTAAAAGGTTACCTTTTGTGCAAATTATTTAGTCAAACGCCCCGGTGGGGGCAGTGGGGTGCTTTTGTAGTCGACGAGCCAAAGGGGAAATGCTCGGCCGGTTGCCGTAAAGAAAAATCCGGCATCGTCATGAGCCGTGTGAATACAAAGGCGGTCTGCTACTGGAATGGTAGCGACGAAAGCCAGATCGTCGTCTGATTGGTCACGAAAGGTCGTAAGTTTCGGACGTCGCATATGGCGCCACTTCTGCAACAACGTAGGAGTGGGAATTAAGGCCATTCCCGCCGGCAGCTATTTGGACCACAAAACGGATAGTTGCCGCGCATTAGGGCGCCGTCCGTACTTGGAGCGGTCAGAAATGAGAAGGCCGGCCGCTCACAACTGCGCCCGTTTACGATTGCGCCTTTGGTGCTCTCGCGCTTACAGTTTGGCTTTGCGAATTGCTTATTCCGCCTACGGTGTCTGGTCGCCGCCCGTCTGTAGCTGTCGTCAGAAAAATCCTTCAGCTTGTCGCCATCGAGGATAGTCACCCGGCCTCGCGCCAAACGGATCATGACTATGCCTTTAAGCACATGCAGACCGTTCGCCACGGTGCTTTGGTTGGCTTGAATGAAGAGCGTCTGGATATAGCGAAGCACCGTGGGCTGCAACGTCGCGCTGCTATCAGACAAGTGGCACGCTTGGGTCTTGCAAAGCTGAGATCGAGATTGCGCGTCCTTCAGCGATCAAGGCCTTGCCACGTGCGAAATCCCTTGCGGCGTTGACGCAATCGAGTGCAATCACGCGATCATGGCGTAAGTAGATCACGCTGAACCCGGGCTTGCTCGCATCGCCGCGAATTATCGTGCGGTCGTAGCCTATCGCGATGCCAACCGTTTGCAGGCGGAGGTCGAACTGGTTCGACCAGAACCACGGAACCTGTTCCGGTGGAAGCGTCTCGTTTATCAGGCTTGCGACCGCCGTCGTTGCCATCGCGCCTGCATTCTGGATGGATTCAAGTCGTATGGGCTCACCGTCTGAGAATCGACTCGGTCGTCTGGCGCAATCGCCCATCGCGTAAACGTCGGGAAGCGTCGTCCGACAGTGGTGATCGACTGTCACACCATTGTGCTCCAGGGCGCCAGCCACCACCAGCGGCTCGATCGCTGGCACGATCCCAATCCCGACGATCACCATCTCGCACGAGATCGTCTCACCGGTTTCGAGAATGACGCCGCTGGCTTGCCCGTTCTCACCCGCGATACCGCTGACGATAGTGTTCAAGCGAACGTCCACTCCGCGGCTGCGGTGCTGATGCTGGTAGAAGCGAGAGATCTCTTCTCCGCACACGCGCGCCAACAGTCGGTCCTGCGCTTCGAGAACTGTCACTTGCTTGCCGAGCTTAGTTAGCACGGCGGCGGCCTCAAGGCCGATGAAGCCGCCACCAACCACTACCACGTGTTCGACGCGTGATAATTCTTCGATCAGTCGGTCGACATCGGCACGCGTGCGCACGGTATGGACCCCGCGCAGGTCATGCCCTTCGCACGCAAGATGGCGGGCAGCGCCTCCTGTAGCCCAAAAGAGTGTGCCGTAGCCGATACAGCGATCTTCGGCGGTTGTGACAACTTTCTCGGCTGCTTGCACCCCCGCAACCCTGACACCCGTCATCACGTCGATGCGCCTATCGCCCCAAAAGGCGGACGGGCGCAGCAGCATGCGATCAAACAATCTATCGCCCGACAGGTATTCCTTGCTTAGCGGAGGCCGCTCGTAGGGCAGTTCCGGCTCTGCTCCCAGCATTCCGATAGTGCCTTCGAAGCCACGCTGCCGCAGCGTTACCGCTGCTTGGGCGCCGGCATGGCCAGTCCCCACGATGAGCACGTCATACGCAGCCAAGGGCTGTCTCCTGTTTTGCATGATGCACGACGGCCACGCTTCGCAGACGCCATCTATTTGACAAGCACGACGAATTACGTCATTTTTGATAATGAGACAAGTGTCCGCTTGACGGACATGTGAGAGGATCAAAATCTCATGACTACTGCTGCTTCCCTCGTCGATACGCGCAATGGTGCGATCAGCCGCGACATTTTCGTGGATGCGGACATCTACCGACAGGAGCTGGAAACGGTGTTCGCGCGAGCTTGGCTGTTCGTCGGACACGAAAGCCAAATCCCGAACCCGGGCGACTTCTATGCGTCGCGGATGGGCGAAGAATCGGTCATCCTGTGCCGTGACAAGAAAGGCGCGGTGCACGTCTTCCTCAATTCGTGCCGGCATCGCGGTATGAAGGTCTGCCGCTACGATCAGGGCAACACTTCGCTGTTTACGTGCCCGTATCATAGTTGGAGCTACACGACCGAGGGGAAGCTCCAAGGCGTCCCACAATATCGCACCTTGTATGAAGGTTCGCTCAATCGGGACGACTTCTCCTTGATCGAAGTCGCTAAGATGAAGGTTTACAAGGGAACCGTCTGGGCGACCTGGGACAAGGATGCGCCCGAGTTCGAGTCGTACATGGGAGACGCCCTCGCTCACCTTGACCAGGTACTCGATTGTCGCGATGGTCGCCCCGGCGGCTCCGAGGTGATCGGCGTTCACAAGTGGATCGTGCCCGCTAACTGGAAGTTCGCCTCGGAGAACTTCCTCGGTGATACCTACCACAACCCCAGCCATCGCTCGGTCGACCTGATTGGCATTGGGCCGGGTTCGAAGGGCGGGCAATCCGGTCGCCGCAACGACGCAGAGCTGGAAAAGGCGGAGCACGTCTGGGTCAGCTTCCCGCAAGGGCACGGCGTGCACAGTGCGATTGCAGGCGAGCACAACGAATATGCGGGCTCCTACCTAAGCGATCCCGAAATCGACGAGTATTTCAGGGACGCGCACGAGCAGCGCAAGGCGCGTCTAGGTGAGGATGCGCGGTTGCTTCCGTTCACCGGCACCTTGTTTCCGAATACCTCCTACCATGGCCGCCAGCCGCGTGGTCTGTGCGTGTGGCACCCTCATAGCCCAACTGAGACGGAGGCATGGCGCTTCTTCTTGGTCGATGCCGACGCACCGGAGAAAGTGAAGGATTACCTTCGTCACTATTACATGCGTTACTCGGGGCCTGCGGGAATGACCGAGCAGGACGATATGGAGAATTGGCTCTATGCGACGCGTGCCAGCACCGGCACTATCGCGCGGCGCCACCCGTTCAATTACGCGCAGTCGATCGACAAGTTCACGCGGGATGGCCCGGTTGCTGGTAACGTGAGCTTTCAAATCACCGAGCAGAATGCGCGTAACTACTACCAGCGTTGGGCGACCTACATTGACGGCGCAAACTGGAGCGTGCTGCTGGGACAGCAGGAGGTTACGGAGGCGGGCGAGTGACCCGCCCCGTCGCCATCGTTAGCGGCGGCACCTTCGGGCTTGGTCGCGACATCACGGTCGATCTAGCACGGCGTGGCTACGACGTGGTCGCGTTCGGGCTGGAAGCGCCGCAGATTTCGAGCATCGCCGCCAGCGGTATTGAGGGAACACGCGCGGCACTGCGTGACGTGGAATGTGAGGCCGTGCTGATCGAGGCGGACGTGTCGGATGAAAGCGCGGTTAATGGAATCGTTGCGGAGGCGCTGGTCCGCTTCGGTCGCGTCGACGCCCTGGTTGCCAACGCCGCGATCGGCCCGCTGGGGACCATAATTGATACGTCTCCCGAGTTATGGGACCGCATCTTCGCCGTAAACGTGCGCGGCACCTACTTATGCGCGCGCGCGGTTGTGCCAGCTATGCAACGACAGGGCGGCGGCGCTATCGTAATGGTCGGATCCGGCGCCGCGTGGGGCAAACCAAATATGGCGGCATACGCAGCGTCGAAGGGTGCGCTTGTCGCACTCGCGCAGGCGATGGCATACGATCACTTTCACGACCATATCCGCGTGAACACCGCGATCCCTGGCGGTGGCGGCATCGTCAGTGGCATGAGCGTGGGTCGCGTCGGGGGCGATCCTCGGGATTTGGCAGCGAACGTGCCCGGCACGGTCGCGGGCCGGGTGGCGACGGGCGGCGACCTCGCCGCGGCGGTCGCCTTTCTTCTCTCCGACCAGGCGGCGGCCATCTCCGGCACCGTCGTCGATGTCGGCTGCTTCTCTCATCAGGGCGGCCCCGTGCCGCACCGTCCCGCAAGGCAAGGATCACCGTCATGACCGATACGCTGACCGCTTCATACGGCACCGCCGCGATCGAGGCGCTGCTGCTTAAGGCTGAGATCGAGCAGTTCCTCTACCACGAGGCCGACCTACTCGACCGACGCCAGTTCAAAGAATGGCTCAACCTACTCGCCGAAGATATCGTGTACTTCATGCCGATGCGGCAGAACGTTAAGTTTGGGCAGCACGAAGAACGCGAAAACACCCGACTGGGCCAGGGGATCAGCTGGTTCGATGAAGATAAGTGGACACTCACCAAGCGTGTGGAACAGATACTGACAGGCGTTCACTATGCAGAAGAGCCGCTTTCACGTATCTGCCACATAGTGTCAAACGTCCGTATTCTGGCGACGGATGGGAATGCACAGCGACCTAACATGGTGACCGCGCAATCCCGATTCCTCGTATATCAAAACCGCGTCGAGCACGAGAACTATACCTTTATTGGCAAGAGAACCGACACCATTCGTCGAGAAGGCGACATGTGGCGCATTGCCAAGCGCGAGATCATTCTTGATCAGAATGTCCTTCTCGCCAAGAACTTAACCGCTTTCTTCTGAGGTTGATGATATGATCGATGTGATGCCGATTGTTGCCGGCACCCGGTTGAAGCTGGCTAACGCCTCCGTTGCCGAAGTCGTGGAGAATATGCACGACGGCCAGTGGCTAATGATCCGTTACGTTGCCGCTCAGGACGAATCGATCGTGGGGGAGGAAGAACTCATCCACGCGAGCGACGTCGTCGCTACCGATGCGAGCTAATCGCGCCTCTCGTTGGTCGCGTGTCGACGCGCTACGGCGCGTTCGGAGCCCCAAGATCGGCCGACAGGCGCGCAGCCGCCGCGCGCAGTTGCGTGATCTGATCCTGCAACCCCTCGTCGCGGATACGGGCTTCCGGACCGAACAGGGCGAGCGAGCCGAAGACCTCGCCGTTGCGGTCGAACACGGGTGCTGCGATCGACGCGGCGCCCTTGTAGATCGCGCCGTGACTGATCGCGTAGCCTGCCTCGCGCGTGGCCGCGAGTTCGGCGGCGGTGACGGGTTCGCGGTCCTCAGGGTTGGTTCGCCGCGACAGTTCGAGCGCGCGCGCAGGATCGAGCCATGCCAAGATGGCGATCCCACTTGCGCCATGAAAGCCGTCGGTCAGCTCGCCGATACCGCGCGACATCGAGAGCGCCTGACGGCTCTTCGATTCCAGCACGCAGAACTGCCGCTCCTCGCGCAGTTCGAACAGCGAACACGTCTCACCGGATCGATCGCGCAGTTCGTTCATGATCGGTTTCGCCACTGCATCGATTGTCAGTTGATCGGACCACGAACGACCGAGCAGCGCGACCATGCGACCGAGGCGGAAGCGCTGCGGATTGCCCTCGACGTGCAGCATCTCAGCGGCGACCAGCGTGTCGAGAAGGCGGTAGAGCGTCGGGCGGCTGAGCGGAACGCCGCGCCGGATATCGGTGACCGAAAGCGGGCCGGGCGCGCCCGCGAAGCTTTTCAGAATGTCCACCGCACGAAGCACTGCGCGAACGTTTCCCGCGCCTTGTTCCGTCTCCTCATCACTCATCACTCAACTCCTACGGACGCTCCGCGGGAGTGTCCACCAACAACGTCGCATCGCGCGTCAAGAAGGTGATCCATGCTCCGTTACGGTTTTCTGCCAAGCGACTTTCATCCTCAATTCCTGATTCTGGGCGAGCGCAGTGACATCGCTACGCTAGCGCAAACACTGCGACGGTTCGCGCAAGCGCCGCGCGCGACTGAGGTCGAGCATCGCGCGCCCGGGGATGCGGCGCGCAACACGCGCCTTCGTATCCAGCCGGCCACCACCTCAGTCGGGTTGCAACGAGCCGACGGATCGGACGACTTCGCCTGGACGCTCGACAGCCACGGGGCGGAAGCCTTCGCCGTCCTAATCGAGACGATGCTGGCGGAGCCCGAACCGGCCGGTTCGACCATTCTGGAAATTGCCGGCACGTCCAACATCCCGGTGAAGGTCTCGCACGGCGAATTCACCGAAGACTTCCTGATCACCGCTTTCTGAGTGCGCTGGAGAATAGCTTATGACCAAAATCACTTTTTGCCGCGCGAGCGGCGAGACAGACGTGATCGATGCTGACGATGGCGACAGCGTCATGTTCGCGGCCGTTCAGCAGGGCGTGGAGGGCATCACAGGCGAGTGCGGTGGCGTCCTGTCGTGCGCTACCTGTCACGTATTCGTGGCGCCCGAATGGTTAGAAAAGGTCGGCCCGCCAAGCGAGGACGAGGTGGACATGCTGGAGGCGACCGCGGTCGAGCGGCGTCCCACCAGCCGCTTGTCCTGCCAGATCGCAGTGTCACCCGCATTCGACGGCATGACCGTCGAGATTCCTACCGAGCAATAGCACAGCCTGACTCCGCGACTTCAACAGAAGCGCGTCACTAAGGAGAGGCCGATGGCCATACAATATCTTCTGCTGAGTGGCACCGCCGCTTGGCTGCTCGCCGGCAGCGCGACGGCATGGGCGCAAGTGCCCGCTTCCAAAGCAAGTGAAACCGGCGACCAGGCGGCGCCGTCACGTGGTGCGAACACCCAGACGCCGCAAGCACCCCGGACACCCCAGCAGACCGCTCCCGCCAAGGGGCGCAATACCTATGCACCGACCGGAAGCGGCGAAGCCTCGTCGCAGGAGCAGTTGACGCAGAACAGCCAGGCCGCGCCGACCCGTTTCCTGCTGCGAGACAAGCCGGTGCCGTTGTTTTCCAACCCTTATCCCGCTGCGGCGCGCGGAGATGGGCCACGCGCAGGACCCTATATGTATATCCGCTACGCCGAAGATTGGTCGAGCCTGCGTCGGCCAACGGCCGGCCGCAGCGATCTGTTCGACTCGTTGAAGTTCATCCCGCTCAACGGCGGTGGCGACACGTATCTGACGTTGAGCGGCGAGAGCCGCGTGCGCCTGAATTACGTCACAAACCCAGGCCTGCGCGAAGCAAAGGCGCAGGATCAGTGGCTGATCCGCAACGTGGTGGGCGCAGACCTTCACGTCGGACCGCATTTCCGCGCCTTCGGAGAACTGAACAGCAGCGCGGCGTTCGGCGCGCCGGGGGTGAATGCCTCACCGCAGCAGGATAACGACCTAGTCGTCCAGCAACTTTTTGCCGAGGTCGACGCAACTGTGTCGGGCGCAGCCATCGGCTTACGCGTGGGGCGACAGGAGTTCATGGATGGACCGCCTAATGTCCTGCACATCCGCCCAGCGCCCAACGTGTACACCTCGCTCGACGGCGTGCGGGTGAACGTGGCGACATCGCGAGCGCGGGCGAGTCTTTTTTCGTTCAAAACAGTGGCGCTGGGTCGCGGAGCGTTCGACGACCCAAGCGACGGCGGGGAGCGATTTCGCGGCATCAGCACCAGCTTTGTTCTACCGTTGTTTCGGATGGGCGGCGCCGACACCAAGTTATTCCTCGATCCCTTTTACTGGAATCACCGCGACGATGATCGGCGGTGGGGCAACACCGTCGGCCGCGACGATCGTGATTTCTACGGGGCGCGCATCTGGGGCACGGCGGGCGATGCCACGATGGATCTGTCCGTCATTCGGCAGGGTGGCCGGTTCGCGGGACGCGACATTTCCGCTTGGGGTGTGTTCGCGAACGGTGGATACTTACTCGACGATGGGCCGTGGCACCCGCGCATTGGCGCGCACGCCGATTACACCAGCGGCGGTGGTGCTTACGGTACCGGCACGTTGAAGAGCTTTCTCTTTTTCTACGGCTCGATCCCATATTTCTCTTGGGGCAACCTGATCGGGCCGACGAACCTGTCCGACGTGTCGATCAACATGCGCGTCACCCCACTGCCGCGCGTGTCGGTGACTGCGGAGGCTTCGCGGCTGCGGCGGAGCAACGAGTTCGACGCAGTCTATACCTTCACCGGCGCGCCGTACGCGGGGACGCAGAACGTCCGTGGCCACGACGTCGGGCAACTGATCAAGGCGTCGGTCCTGTGGCAGCTCAACCCGCACCTGAGCGCGGGCGTGAAGACCGACTTCCTATTCGCCGGCGACGTGCTGAAGCGCGCCGGCCTGCACAACAGCACCTTTCTGGGCACCGAGGTCCAGTTCCGCTTCTGACCGCTCACGAGCGGTCAGCCACGACGACACACCTGCTACCGGTCAAGGCGGCACCACAAGGAGAGCAACAATGAACGGCACCAGCGAAGGCGAAGTTGACGACACACTGCGCGAGCGGAGCGGCTATCGCTGGTTCATGCTCGTGATCTGTTGGCTCGGCTTTACCCTGACGTCGGCGGATCGCTCCGCTTGGGGACCGTCTTCGCTGTTCGTTGGTGAGGCGTTGGCGGTTCCGCTGGCGAGTCTCGGCGTATTCGCAACCGCTTATTACGCGGGTTACGTCATTTCGAACGCGGGTGGCGGCTATCTGACCGATAAGATTGGCGGGCGAGCGCTGCTGGCCATCTCGCTGATCGGCGCGGGCGTGTTTATGTTTACCTTCGGCTCGACCCGATCGGCCGCGATCGGCATCGGCGTCCAGGCGCTGGTAGGATTGTTCGCGGGTGCCGAGTACGGCGCCGGTGTGAAACTGCTAGCGAGCTGGTTCAAACCTGCTGAGCTGGGCAAGGTGATGGGCATCTATACCTCCGCGACGTCGCTGGGCGTCCTGCTTGCCAACACCGTGGTGCCGCAGTTGATCAATTATTTCGACTGGACCGCGGCGTACCACGTGTTCGGCACGACTTCGGTAGTCGCGGGTATCATCTGCTTCTTCGTCGTTCGTCCCGGACCGGTGCGCGCCAAGATGTTGGCCGACACGCGCGGGGGGGCGTTTCGCACGCTAGCGCGCAACCGCAATCTGCTGCTTGTTGCCCTGTCGGGCTTTGGCGGTTTCTGGGGCACCTATGGCTTCATAATCTGGTCCAACGCGTTGATGATCAGGGGCCGCGGGCTCGACCACGAGACCGCGGGGGTGATCGTGTCGATCTTCGCGGCGCTGGGCATCTTAGGGAAGCCGATCATCGGCTGGCTGTCCGATCGCATGAACGGCGCGCGGCGGGTGCCCGCAATGGTAATGTTGGGGCTGTTTTCGATTATGCTGCTGGTGTTCGGCTTCCTGCAGACACCGACGGCCTTCATGCTCGCAGCGCCGCTGCTCGGCCTTGCGGCTTATTGCTACCTACCGCTGATCGTGGCGCTGGTGCCGCGGCTGGTTGACAGTTCCTTGCTCGGCACGGCAGCGGGTGGGATCAACGCCCTGTGGCAGCTCGGCAGCACACTTGTGCCGCTGGCAGTGGGAGCCGCGTTCGCCGCCTCTGGCAATTCCTTCATGGTGGCGCTGGCGACGCTAGCGTTGGGGCCCTTGCTGGGGATGGTAGCTATGTATTTCGTCAACGAACGCCCGGATGAGGTAGAGATTCCCGCGGACAATCGCGCGGTTGTAGAGCCCTCGGTTTGATTGCGCTGCTTCGGCAACGCGGGCGATGGATCCGGCGCATCGTCGACACGATGCGCCGGACCGCAGCGGTCACGCGGGTGATGGGGGAGCGGCGCTGAGCGGACCTTCCCAGCCGCGCCTGCTGATCGCGTTGACCCTCGCGATGGCGGCGCCACCGCTGACCAGCTACGCAGCGGCGGCATTGAGTCCTACGATGGTCGCCGACCTCCGAATTACGGCGGCACAGTTCGGCATGTTCGCGTCAGTCAGCTTCCTGAGTGCGGCAACCTTCTCGTTGGTCGCCTCACGCGCTATCCACCGGATATCGCAGGCGACGCAGGTGGCCATCATCTTCCTCGGCGCGACGCTGTCCTTCGCCGGTCTCGCGCTGGCGCACGATCTTTCCTGGGTACTCGTCGCGGCGGTGATGGCGGGACCGGCGCACGCCCTCTCCAACCCGTTCACCAACCGCGTCGTCGCCGATCGGATCATGGCGGATGTTCGTACGCGCTGGATGGGGATCAAACAGTCGGGCGTTCAATGCAGTCAAGCGCTCGCGGGTCTGACTTTGCCAGCGTTGGCGACGGCGATCGGGTGGCGCAGCATTTTTGGAATGTTAGCGCTGCTTCTCGTCGCCTCGTTGCTCTGGGTGCGCATGCTTTTCAGGACGCTCGAGGCGGCAAAGTGCGCGCCGACCAAAGCGCCGATTGAGTCTGTACCGTTGGGCACCTACCCTGCGCCGCGTGGAGTCGTGTGGGCGTTTTCGGCCTATGCGTTATTCTCTGGAACCGGCCTGCAGGCGACCAACGTTTACCTGCCGCTGTTCGCGCGCGATTCGATGCACTTGAGCGCGCTGGCTTCTGGGGCGACGGTCGCGGTCGCAGGCGGCGTGGGACTGACTGCTCGCGTCCTATGGGGACGCACTAGTAATCTCGGCAACCGGGCGGGGCCGTTATTGCTTTGGCTCGCGCTAGCGGCAGCCGTTGGCGTCTTGTGCCTCGCGGTCGCGGCGTGGACGGGATGGGCCACGCTGTTATGGATCGGCGTGGTGCTGCACGGCGCGACAGCGATCGGTAGCAACGTGATCGTGATGGTGGGCGTGTTGCACCGCGTTCCTGCAACACAGTCCGGCGTCGCTTCCGCCACCGTCGGTCTGGGCATGTATTTCGGCTTTGCACTGGGGCCGCTGCTGCTCGGCAGCCTGCTGTCGTTGGTCGGCGGTTTTGCCCTTGGTTGGTGCCTGATGGCCGTGACGTATCTGTGCGGCGTTGCCGCCGCCGCTAGGCTGCGGCCATCCCTCGATCACGGCGGGTGAGGGGGTGAGAGCAGAAGCGGAGCGGTTACGTCACGGAGCGCCGACGCAGCGGCGCACGATGTCGTCCGCGTCGTCCGGCGCGCTGTTCCCTGTCCAAGCAACGAAGCCATCAGGTCGAACCAGTACGAGGTTTGCACCGTAATGGTCGGCGAGTGCGGCGCTCGCCTGAGAGACGATCGTCAGCGGCACACCGAGCCGTGCCGCAGCACCGCGCACACACTCCTCCGCCTGAGTGTCGCCACCGAGCGAGATCAAAGTGAAGTCGCGGCCGAGCAGGTCGTGCACATGCGAACCGTCTGGTAGCTTGCCCGGTGCGAGATGGTGCCCCGGCATCGCGGCAAAGCTGTGGTGTCCGATCGCGCTGCTGCGTGAGCCGACTTCGCCGACCACGATCGGCGAGCCCGCGTAGTTCGGCTCGAACCGGTCGACCTCGTCCACCGCACCAGTGGCGCGTGCGCCCCACGCCGCAGCGAACCCTTTCGGGTCGCGGACGGCATCGAACCTGTCGAGGAAGTCGCGATCATCGAGGATCGACCGCTCGATGAAATCTTTGGCAGTGGACGCGAAAACCGCTTTGCGTTCCGCACCGTAGCTGGCGAGCAGGTTCGCGCCGCCCCAGCCCTGCAAGATCGCCGCGAGCTTCCACCCGAGGTTGCGCGCGTCTTCAAAACCGGTGTTGATGCCGTAGCCGCCGTAGGGGGGGTGGCTGTGCGCAGCGTCGCCGGCGACGAACATGCGGCCTTCACCATAAGAGTCGGCGATCGCGAAGCGCAGATCCCAGAAGCCGACGTGCTCCATCTCGACCTCGAACGGTGCGCCAACGGCGTCGTGCAGGAGCTGCGTGAAGTCGAAACCGCCCCCGCGCGCCGCTGGCGGCACAGGCGCGTGGAAGAACCAGCGATCCTCGAGATCGACCCGGCCCAGGAACAGCCAATAACCCTTTTGCGCGGGGTGGAGGACGTTGAAGTACGACTTCCCTGGGAAGCGCTGAACCAGCCGGGTCAGTTCGGCCGATCGAAACACCAGCAGCGCCATGACACGGTCGTGATCAGACAGCGTTTGGGTAATTCCGGCCGCCTCCCTTACAATCGACCGGCTGCCGTCGCAGCCGACGACATAGGATGCTACGACCGTGCCGCCGTTGCCGCCGTCAATCGACAGACGCACCAGATCATCGTCGGTCGCGACACGCGTCACCTTTCCACCGTAGCGGATGTCAACTGTCTCGAGCTGCGCCGCGCGCGTGCGCAGCACGCCTTCCGTCGCATATTGCGGTAACCGCTCATTACTCTGGCTGTAGAATTTGTTAACCAGTCCGCGCTTTAGCCAGTCGTAATGGTGACCGCTTAGCAGGTGGTCGTACGCCGTCAGGCCACCGATACCGACCGTCGTGGGGATCGTGCGCGCGGCGCGTAGCGCGGGTTCCGCACCCCAGGCATACATGTGCTCCATCGTGCGCTGCGTCAGATTTTGCCCCTTGGGAATTGGCTGTGGCGAAGGATGGCGTTCAATCACCATCGTGCGGACGTTGCGCTGCCCAAGCTCGATCGCGAGCCCCATCCCGACCGGCCCGCCGCCCACGATAATCACATCCGCGTCACCGATGCCCATGGTCGTCTCTCCATTTGATCAGACGTCTTCCTATATTGGTACGGACTTGTTGGTCAAGGCGCAGGAGCAGGAAGCGATGATAAAAGGCGTGCTGGCGGTGATCGACGACGATTGATCGATTGAACTCATGTTCGTCGGCGACGAGAAGGCGTGCATGGAACACTACGATCCGCTCCCGCCGGAAGAGCTTGAAACATTGTGGGGTCGTCCCGGTTTTCTGATCCGGCGCGCCCATCAGATCGCCCAGACGCTGTTCCTCGAGGAAGCTGGCGACTTTGCAATGACGGCGACGCAATATGGGGTGCTGCGTATCATCGCTGTCTGCCCCGGCGTGGATCAGATCGGGGTGGCGAGACTTCTCGGGCAGGACCGGTCCACCACCGCCTTCGTGCTTGACAAGCTAGTTACAGATGGACTCGTCGAACGCCGGCGAAGCGTCGCCGACCGGCGCCGTCGCGAACTTGCGTTGACCAATCGAGGCGAAGCTGTTCTGCGAGACATGTCCGGCCGCGTTGGGCGCGCACAGGATCGTTTGCTCTCTCCCTTCGAGCCAGACGAGGCGAAGCAGCTACTCGACATGCTACGGACGCTGGTCGACACCTTCAACGACGTGGCCCGCACGCCGCTCGATCCAAAAGCACGGCACCGCGCCGCCCCTCTCAGCCCGTGAGGTTGGCGCCACTTCCCAGTTGATCGAACCAAGCACGTGGATCGTGCACGTGCGCGAAGGCGATGAGAATTCCGCACTGCACGAGTGGAGTGTGACGGACTAGACTGCCGGCCACCCTGCCTGTTCCGGCGTTCACCCGCCTGTGTCGCGCCGATAGGCGCGGGGGGAGCAGCCTGCGTGGCGCGTGAAAAAGCGCGAGAAGTAGGCTGGATCGCTGAAGCCTATGGTGTAACCAATCGCCGCCACTGACAGATTGGTGTAGCGCAACGCGCGCCGCGCCTCGAGCATCGCGCGCTCATCTAGTATCGCCGCGGGCGAACGGCGCGCGATGCGGGCGCAGGCGGCGCGTAAGCTGGTTTCGCTGGTGCCCAAGGCTTCCGCGTGGCGCGACACCCCCTCGCGCAATCGGAACCGAGCGCTGATCCGCTCGCGAAAGCGAGCGACCAAGGCAGCTTGTTGTCCCGGCGTTGCATGCGATGGCGCATGCATCGAACCGAACTGACGCAGCACGCTGACCAACAGTCCGAGCATCTGCGCCTCGACGGCTGCATGGTGGCCGGCGGCGCCCCAGCCCAATTCCTGCTGCAGTGCCCCCGCACTTGCCAGCATCGTCTCCGCGACGGCTTGCTGCAGTGCAAGCGCGCGTGGCTCGACAAATATTGCGGCGATCTCAGTGAACCGTTCTGCGACCTGCGAAAGATAGGATCGCGCCAAGGTCACGACGGCGCCCGACGACTCGTTCCTCCAGCTGAAGCCGTGCACCACACCCGCTGGCACGACGAGCACCGCCGGTGCGCGGAAGGAAAGTGCGCGATCGTCCGCTTGCATCGTACCGCCGCCGGCACCGACGACGAAAAGCTGTGCCAGGTCCGCGTGCGCGTGCGGTTTGATCGTCCAATCACTGGGCCTCGACCGATCATCGAGCTGCTCGACGTGAATGAATCCATCCTGCACTGCACGATGTGGTTCGCCATAGAGATAGAAGGTTGGAATATCTGCGCCGGTCACAGTTCCAGTAATAACGTCATGTGTCGGATCGTCCAACTATTCGGCTGATCCGGCGATGGTTCGACGGGACTGAAGCGGCCACGTTATGTGGGGCGACAGGAAGTTGCGAACAGGAGAGCATGTGCGCACCCAAGCGGTGACCATCGGCGCACCATTGGTGGGCGTCGTCCCTTGTAAAGCGGCTGCACAAGGATGGAGCCGTCGAGCAACGTAAGCGCGGTTCGTCATACTGCGTCGACCCGACATGAGCGCCTATGACCGGCGTATTTATGTTGCCGATTTGACTGCACACGAGAGTCGACCGACGCGCAGCGGATGCTCGCGGAAAACGACGTCGTACTTTCTCTGGAGGCCGTATGAAGAGTAAGATTTTTGACCATCCTGCCGACGCGCTCGATGGAGTGTTGTTCGATGGGATGACGATCATGTCCGGTGGCTTTGGCTTGTCGGGCAACCCTGAGAGCCTGATTCCTGAAATCCGAGCAAGCGGGGTCAAGGGCCTAACCGTGATCTCGAACAATGCGGGTGCCGACGGGTTCGGCCTATGGATGCTGCTGGAAAGCCACCAAATTGCCAAAATGATCTCGTCCTACGTCGGCGAGAACAAGCTGTTCGAGCAGCAATATCTCAGCGGTGAACTCGAACTGGAACTGACACCACAAGGCACGCTGGCGGAGCGGATCCGCGCTGGCGGTGCGGGTATCCCGGCCTTTTATACGAAAACCGGGGTCGGTACCGTCGTGGCCGAGGGCAAGCCGGTCGAGACCTTCGATAGCGAGGAATATGTCCGCGAGACGTGGCTGCGCGCCGATCTGTCGATCATCAAGGCGTGGCGCGCCGATCCAGCCGGGAACCTGATGTTCCGCAAGACCGCGCGCAACTTCAACCCGAACATGGCGACCGCGGGCAAGTTGACGGTGGTCGAGGTCGAGGAGATCGTACCCGCCGGCAGTTTCGACCCAGACTGCATTCATACGCCTGGCATCTTCGTTGATCGCATCGTGCTGTCGACGATCAACGAAAAGCGGATCGAGAAGCTGACTGTTCGCGAAACGGAGGCCGTGTGATGGGTTGGACTCGCGAACAGATGGCATCGCGTGCGGCGCAGGAACTGCAGGACGGGTACTACGTCAACCTTGGCATCGGTATTCCGACGCTGGTAGCGAACTACGTTCCCGACGGCCTCGACGTGACGCTGCAGTCGGAAAACGGCATGCTCGGCATCGGGCCGTTCCCGACGCGCGATGCCGCTGATCCGGATCTCATCAACGCCGGCAAGCAGACGATCACCGCGTTGCCAACGTCCAGCTTCTTTTCCAGCGCGGACAGCTTTGCGATGATCCGTGGCGGCCATATCGACATGGCGGTCCTCGGTGCAATGGAAGTTGCCGCCAATGGCGACATCGCCAACTGGACGATCCCCGGCAAGATGGTGAAGGGGATGGGCGGCGCGATGGACCTGGTCGCCGGGGTGCGGAAAGTCGTGGTCGTTATGGATCACGCCAACAAGGCGGGCGAGGCCAAGATCCTCGAGGCGTGTACGTTGCCGCTTACTGGCAAGGGCGTGGTCGACCTGATCATCACCGACCTGTGCGTGCTCGCCTGTGACAAGAAGGTAGGCGGTCTGACGCTTGTCGAAATCGCTCCGGGCGTGACGCTGGACGAGGTGCGGACGAAGACCGGCGCGGCTTTTGACGCCGGCGTCTTTGAACAGGAGGGGGCGGCATGACCGACGTGGTCGCCTATTCGCCGGAGGAAGTTGGGCTGTCGCCCTCGCTGCATCCCGACTATCGTTCGACAGTTGATCGCAGTCCGCGTCAGCCGCTCATCGCGATCCCGCCGACGCTGACCGAGACGACCGGTCCAAGCGCGTGGGAGCGCCTGATGGTGGGACCTTCGGGCATCGACCTCACCGCGCAACATGCGGGCGTTCCACAGGGTCAGCGCATCATCGTCTCCGGCCGCGTGCTGGACGATCGCGCACGCCCGGTGGCCAACACCGTCATTGAGATCTGGCAGGCCAATGCTGCAGGGCGCTATATTCATTCGGCAGATAATTGGGACGCACCGCTCGATCCGAATTTTACCGGAGCAGGACGTGTCGTCACCGATAGTGAGGGGCGGTACAGCTACGTCACGGTACGGCCGGGTGCATACCCTTGGGGTAACCACAAGAACGCATGGCGGCCCGGCCATATCCACCTCTCGCTGCTCGGCCCCGCGTTTGCGACACGGCTCGTGACGCAAATGTATTTCCCCGACGATCCCCTGATCGAGATCGACCCGATCGCCAACGCCATACCGATGCCCGCCCGCCAGCGGATGGTGGGTCGCTTCGATATCAAAAGCACGAAGCCTGCCTACGCGCTCGGCTATCTGTTCGACATCGTTCTGAAGGGGCGCGACGAGACGCCGTTCGAGGATCACCACCATGACGATTGAGATCGCAGTCGAGGATCGCCAGACGGTCCCGCGCTTGGACAATCAGGATCCGGCGATTTTCGGCCAGACGCCGTGGCAGACGGTCGGGCCCTTCTTCCACTACGGCCTGCCGTGGAAAGGCGGCGCCGATCTTGTCGGTAAATCGGACATGGGCGCCCGCACCGACCTGTTCGGCGAGGAGCATTACCTCCTCAACCT
>Ga0265797_10005456_pt1 | contig 18546 bp, 13 predicted proteins | sample P2T30metagenome_FD_192433 | JGI IMG/M metagenome (GOLD analysis project Ga0265797, IMG submission 192433) | Plant litter microbial communities from East Loma Ridge, Irvine, California - P2 T30 | ecosystem: Environmental > Terrestrial > Plant litter > Unclassified | place: USA: California... | reverse complement strand
TGGTTTCAACGGTTTGCCGGCGGGTGCGACGCTGACCCGCGTCGATAACAAGGGGCAGCCGATCACTCCGGCGCCGACCCCGCTCTTCGAGCCGGGCCAGCAGAACAACTATCAACTGACCCTGGCTGATGGCACCAGCGTCAACATGAGCGTCAGCGGCCGTCCGGAAAACGGTGACCGCTTCAGCATTGCCTTCAACCAGAACGGCGTCTCGGACAACCGTAACGCGCTGGCGCTGGTTGGCCTGCAGAACAAGCAGGTGGTCGGCGTCGATCCGACCGTGACGGGGATCGCTACCGGCTCCAGCTTCACGGACAGTTACGGTGACCTGATCGAGCGCGTCGGCACTCTCACTGCCCAGGCGAGACAGGACAGCGAAGCCACGACTGCTATCCTCAAACAGGCGCAGGACAACCGCGATTCGCTGTCTGCGGTCAACCTCGATGAGGAAGCGGCCAACCTGATCAAGTTCGAGCAGTACTACAACGCGTCCGCCCAAGTGATTCAAGTTGCGCGCTCCTTGTTCGATACCCTGATCGGGGCATTCAGGTAATTAGGTAGGAGCGTCGCCCCCGGCGCGAAGCGAGGGTCGCCGTTACGCGATGATGAGGTTGCCGGCCCATGTACTGCGGGGCGCTGCACGTAGGGTGGGCGCCAGCCCACCAGCAAACTCGCGATCAGGCATGAGTTAACGATAATCCGTTTCAACCATCCAGCAATTGGCCAGATGGTGAACAAATCCCCAAGAGGGTGCGGTTCTGGTAAACGCCAGTCACCGCTAGAGAAAACGAGGCTGCTATGCGCATTTCCACTCTTCAGGCGTTCAACAACGGCGTGCAAGGCCTGCAGCGCAACTACGCCAATGCCATACGCACTCAGGAACAGATCAGCACCGGCAACCGCATCCTCACGCCCGCGGATGACCCGGTCGCTTCGGTGCGCTTGCTGCAGCTCGAGCAGCAGCAGAATGTGTTGACTCAGTACAACGATAACCTGGCGGCAGCGAAGAACAGCCTGAACCAGGAAGAAGTGACACTTAACTCGGTCAATACCGTGCTTCTGCGTGTTCAGGAACTGGCTGTCCAGGCTGGTAATGGTGCGTTGAGTGTTGATGATCGCAAGTCCATCGCTGCCGAGTTGCGCGAGCGTGAAGACGAGCTACTGGGCCTGATGAATACCAAGAATGCCCGTGGTGAATACCTGTTCTCCGGATTCCAGGGCAAGGCCGAGCCCTTCGTGCGTAATGCTGACGGTACCTATTCGTATCAGGGCGATGAGGGTCAGCGAAAACTGGAAATCGCCAGCTCTCTGAACGTGGCGATCAGCGATAACGGCAAGAAGGTATTCCAGAACGTCACCAATGCCGGTCGCCTGGATGCGGCCATTACTGCGCAGCCAGGCTCGACTCTGCGTGCTTCGACGCCTTTGGTACAGGATGAGGTGGCGTTCAGTGGCACACCTGCGTTTCCTGATGGTGGTATCGACGTCGTGTTCGGTAACCCTGATGCCAACAGCTATGAAATTTTCGCCGCCGGAACTACTACGCCAGCGCTGGATAGCGGATCCATGGATGAAAAGGCCGACTCGACCGACAAGCTGGTATTCCGTGGGGTGGTCATAAATTTTGATGGTGCGCCTGCCAGCGGTGATACCGTCACCGTTACGTCCGACCCCGACCGCCAGAAACAGGGCGTGCTCGACACCATCGCCAGCCTGCGCAAGTCCCTCGAGGACGCGCCTGCAACCACCGAGGGTGGCCGCGTAGTACGAGATGCCGTGGCGCAGGCGATGACAAACCTGTCGCATGCCAGCATCACAGTTGACAGCACGCGCGGCGCGATAGGCGCGCGGTTGAATGTGGTCGAAAGTACGCTTGCCGACAACGAAGACGTGGGTCTGGTGAACAAGTCGGTTCAGGCTGATCTGCGTGAATTGGATTATCCTGAAGCGCTATCGCGCTTGTCGTTCCAGACATTGATTCTCGAGGCTGCACAGCAGAGTTATGTGAAGGTTAGTAGCTTGAATTTGTTTAATAAACTATGATTTTAAAAAGTGATAATAATCTGTTTATATTATTATCAATAATTCTGATGTAAGAGTTTTTAGTTTTTCTTGTTGTCTGGTGGTTTTTTATTTAAATGGCCTCGCGAGTTACTTCTCTGGTGATGTGCAATTGATCGATATGCTCATTTTTAGTATCAGGTGGCCGTAATGAGTTTTACGTTGAGCGGTTCAATTACTTCCGTGGTGTGAGTAAGGTTATCTTGATGAGCAAGACGGTGATTACCTATGGCACCTTCGATATGTTTCATGTCGGGCATTTAAAGTTGCTTAAGCGCATGGCTGAGTTTGGAGACCGGATCATAGTCGCTGTCTCGACCGACGAGTTCAATGAGCGCAAAGGTAAGAAAGCCTTGATCCCCTACGTGGAGCGCAAGGAAATTATCGAGTCGCTCAGGTTTGTCGATCTAGTCATTGCCGAAGATGATTGGCAGCAGAAACCTGACGATATCCGCCGGCACCATGTTGATACGTTCGTGATGGGGGACGACTGGGCGGGAAAGTTTGATTCGTTGAAAGCCTATTGCGAAGTTGTCTACCTGAAAAGGACAAGTGGTGTTTCGTCAACAGAGCTACGCGATTCACTGGGTCGGCTGCTTTCCAGCGAACATGAGATCGCTCATATGATGAGCCTGCTGAAGTCCTTGCAGCGGGGGTTCGATTGACAACGTGCCCTACTGGCCAGATTCCGCTGGCGATGCAATTGTGCCTGCTTGAGCAGGAGTGTTTGCGCGTCGTTTTCGGTTCGCGCAATGTGGAACACCGTTGTATGTACAGCCTTGTGCTGGTTCGTCGTAGCGACAAAGCGCAGTGCATCTTCGAGGCGCATCAGGACGAAGGTATGTTAGTCGTCGACATCCCTGTATCCGCCATTGCGGCGCGGGAGTCGCGATGGGACGTACGGTTGCGTATCGAAAGCGCCCAAGTAGAGGTGCATAACGCCTTGCTGTCAGGGGCGAGTGTTCCGCGCAACGAAGATCGCCACTTTTTCTGCGCGCAGGTCGCGAGGCATGGTGTTTCCTGCTACCTGACGGAAAGTGCGGGTTCTTTGGCTCTTTTTGTTGCCGAAAGTGAGCGACACGCCAGAATGGTCGCCGCGGAGAATGCCAGGGAGCTCTATCCGCGTTACTTGGAACAGTTGCCGCTGATCGAAGATCTGGTGTTTTTCGAGAGCTTTCTTGGCAAAGCCTATGCTGGGAATCCGCGCTACATCTACGAGGCGCTGCTTAAAAAAAGGCCGGACCTGCGCTGCGTCTGGTCCTATGATGGCGACCAGACGATTCCCGGTGATCCTATACTGGTCAACCGCCGTTCGCCTGATTATTACCGCTACCTGGCCCAAGCCAGGTTCAGGGTCAATAACGTGATCTTCTCGGTACACGGCAAGAAGGCTGAAACGCTATACATCCAGACTTGGCATGGCACACCGCTGAAGAAGATCGCATTCGATGTCGAGAGGCCACAGGTCGATTCTCGCGAGAATTTTTACAAGGAGTCTGGCGCCTGGAGCGTTCTGCTCAGTGCCAATGTCTATTCGACGGATATATTTCGGCGGGCCTTCCGCTATCGGGGGGCAATTCTCGAAACCGGCTACCCACTGACGGATCCACTGCTCGACCCTGAGTTAAACAGGATCCGGCGGGTCGAAGCGCTCGGCCTGCCGGCCAATAAGCGCTTTGTCCTTTATGCGCCGACTTGGAGGGATAACAAGCCTATCGGCGACTGGCAGTACGCGCTCGACCTGCAACTGGAGTTGGATGTTGTTTCCCAGGGGCTACCGACTGACCACGTACTGCTGATCAAAGCCCACCACTTGGTATCAGAGTCTCTCGACCCAAGGTCACTGCCCTACAATGTTATAGACCTGTCGCACATCGACGACATCAGTCAGCTGTGCGTTGTCGCCGATGTGCTGATCACCGATTATTCCTCGGTATTCTTTGATTTCGCGGTCACCGGCCGACCTATTCTTTTCTATTGCTACGATCTTGCGCTCTATGCCGAAGACCTCCGTGGTTTCTATCTGGATGTGCACAAGGAGTTGCCTGGTCCGATTGTGGAGTCCACGGAGCGATTGGTTGCCTTGCTCAATAACCTTCAGGGGGTGACCGAGACGTATAGTGAGAAGTATCGTGCATTCCAGCAGCGATTCTGCTCGCTGAATGACGGTCAGGTCTCTGGCAGGGTTATCGATACGCTTTTCGGGGGCAGTCGTGGCGGTGATTAATGTACTGGTTTTCCCCTGCGGCTCTGAGATCGGCCTGGAGATCCACACTGCCCTCAAGCACAACAAGGCGATCCGACTGCACGGTGTGTCGTCTGTCGCCGATCACGGCGAGTATGTCTACGCGCGTTACCGGGAAATTGCTGCGAAGGTTGACTCGAAGGACTTCATCGAGCAGTTGAACGGGCTAATTGACGAGTGGCAGATTGATATCGTGCTGCCTGCGCACGACAGTGTGGTGCTTGAGCTCGCCGAGCGCCGTTCCGAGGTGAGGGCCCGGGTCGCCGTGCCGGACGCCCAAGTGGCGCGGGTCTGTCGTAACAAGAATGCCACTTATGCGTTCTTCGCCGGTGATGCGTTCATTCCGCAGACTGTAGGAGAGGACATCGATGCTTATCCGATTTTCGCCAAGCCTGCCGTCGGTCAGGGCTCCCAAGGTGCCGAGATTGTGCACGACGCAGGGAGACACCAGCAGTTGCTGGCCTGTGGGGTGGAATACGTGTTCTCGGAGTACTTGCCAGGCGCCGAGTATACGGTGGACTGCATCTCTGATCATGCCGGTGTCCTGCTTAATGCCTTTGCGCGGGAGCGGATGCGGGTCAAATCAGGAATTAGCGTCAGTACGCAGCTCGTCCCGCTTGACGAGGCAATAGGCGTCATTGCCGGGCGTATCAGTGAAGCCCTGTGTCTGCAGGGCGCCTGGTTCTTCCAGATCAAGAAAGACGTACAGGGACGCTACAAGCTGATGGAAATAGCACCGCGTATCGCGGGCTCCATGGCCTTATCGCGCAACCTTGGCGTTAATTATCCGCTGCTCACTATCTACGCCTATCTTGGGCTGGCCTTCTCGGTGATGGGCCAACACTTTCCTATTCGCCTGGATCGGGCCCTGGGTAATCGTTTTCGGGTGGAGCACGTCTACGACACGGTCTACCTAGATCTTGACGACACGCTTATCGTGGGTGGCTGCGTTCATCCGACCATCGCTGCCTTGCTCTACCAGTGGTTGTCCCGTGATATCGATATCATCCTGGTAACGCGGCATAACCGCTGCCCGCGAGAAACACTGAAGCGCTACAGAATTGCGCACGAGGTTTTCTCGCGCATTATCCACATCAGCGACGGCTCGCCGAAAAGCGCCGTGATAGAACGCGGTCGCCCTGCATTGTTCATCGACGACTCCTACCGCGAGCGTCTTGATGTCAGTCTGAATCTCGGTATCCCGGTGTTTGATATCGACGCCGTTGAGCAGTTGCTGGACTGGCGGTGCTGAGCATGGATGCCTCATCAGCGGTGCAGCCGCTGCTATCCATCGTGGTGCTTGTCTACAACACCGCCGAGTACCTGCCAGCCTGTTTCGACTCGCTGTTGCAACAGCGCTACCGCCCTATCGAAATCATCGCCATCGACGATGCTAGTACCGATGATAGCCTGTCTATCTGCCGGGCCTACGAAGCAGAGCATGCGGAGTTTCGGTGCATCACCAAGGCCAATGAAGGCGGCGCAGTATCCGGCAATTTGGGTATCTCTTTGGCCCGTGGCGCCTATGTTGCACTGGTCGACTCCGACGACCTAGTCACCCCTGATGGCTACCAACTGATGATGGCGAAAGCTCTGGCGACCTCAGCGGATATCGTAGTCGGGCGGGCCGCCCGTCTAGTCAATGGGCGCATGTCTACAACCTCGCTGCTCTACGAGCCTTTCGTGTGGTGCCGCGCGCGCGTTGTTGAGTCCGTTGCTCAGTTCCCTGACTTGACCGAGGACGGCTTCTATTGGAACAAGCTTTTTTGTCTGGACTTCTTGCGACGGCACGGGCTGGGCATGGTTCCCGGCCTGCTCTACGCAGACCGGCCGTTCGTACACTGTGCCTATTACCTGAGCCGCCGAACGGTGATCCTTCCCGATCTGGTTTATCTCTGGCGCAGCCGGGACACAGCAACACCACTGTCAATCACCCAGAACAAGGCCGCTGCGGCCAATTTTGACGACCGGGTGCGCTCCATTACGATCGAGTGGGAGCAGTTCGATGATATTGCCGGTGCTGATGAGTACCGTCGTCTTATAGCCCTGCAGAACCTGCAACGTGCCTTGCATGTGGCCAGTGGTCTTGTTGCTTCGCCGGCCTTGCGTGAGGTATTTCTCGCCGGCATGCAGCGCCTGCTGGTGTTGTTCGGCGAATTCGACTGGCACGCGCTGGGTGTGCGCCGTGCGCTCTATCTGCACCTGTTGAGCAGGGGCGATATCGACGGATTTTGCCGTGCGCTGGTCTTGCCGATGAATGGTCGGATCAAGCAGGGAACGGATGGCAGATGCTACTGGGCCGACCCCATCGAGGATGGTGGTTTAGACCTCGAGCGCGAACTGTTGTACATCGATTTCCCCAGCATCGGGTTCTTCCGGATGGGCCGAGTGTACGCCAAGGGTAGGACGCTGATACTCGAGCTCGAACTGCACGACGCAATCATGGCCAACTGCAGTGTCGAGCTGACATTGCTCTCTATGGAGGGCAACGGCGGCTTTGCTTTCGTTTCGATCGGGCGCAAGCACCAGCATATCCACGTGTTCTCGTTGGATCTACATAAGCTCGACACGAGAGGGGAGCGCTATGGTCTGGTGCTGGACTACTGTCACGCCGGTCGCAGGGGGCATTACCGCATTGGCCGCGCGCTTGTCGCCGAGCCAGCTTGGCGCGCGCTGCCGCTCGTCGTGCAGGGTGGCTGGCAGGTGGAATTCGATGAAATGTTGGGTGGTATCGGCGTAAGAAGGGTCGTCGAATGAGTGCACGTGTAGCCTCTTCGCACGGCAGCGAAGTCCAGCCGTCTGGGCACCTATACTGTGGTCAGTGTGTCTTTCCTGGCGAGCGTGCTTCGTCTCTTTTAGGTCAATGCCCATGAAAAAAATCATCCCGGTCACTCGTCCGTTACTGCCGCCGCTGGATGAGTTCGTTCCCTACCTGGAGAAAATCTGGGCGAGCGGTATCCTGACAAATGGTGGCAGCATGCACACGGAACTGGAGCGTGCGTTGTGCGAATACCTGGGTGTCGAGCATATCGCGTTGTTCGCCAACGGCACTCTGGCGTTGGTAACAGCCTTGCAGGCATTACGCATCACAGGAGAGGTGATCACCACGCCCTATTCGTTCGTCGCCACCGCGCACTCCTTGCTGTGGAATGGCATCAAGCCAGTGTTCGTTGACATTGACCCGGATACCCTCAACCTAGATCCATGTAAGATTGAGGCTGCGATCACTCCGCAGACCACAGCGATCATGCCGGTGCATTGCTATGGCAATCCCTGCGATGTGGCGGAGATCGACCGTATCGCTGACACCTATAACCTACGGGTGATCTACGATGCCGCACATGCCTTCGCGGTGCGCGATCTCGGCGGCAGCATCCTTCGCCATGGGGATCTCAGCGTGCTCAGCTTCCACGCCACCAAGGTTTTCAACACCTTCGAGGGAGGCGCGATCATCTGCCCGGACGAAAGAACCCGGCAGCGCATCAATCATTTGAAGAACTTCGGCTTCGTCAATGACACCACGGTGGTCGCGCCTGGTATCAACGGCAAAATGAGCGAGATCAATGCGGCCTTTGGCCTGTTGCAGCTCAAATACATCGATCAGGCACTGGCGCGGCGTCGCGACCTAGATGGCCTGTATCGGCGTCTGCTTGAAGGCTTACCGGGGTTGAGTTGTATCCGGCCAAGTGGTCAGACAGCGGACAACTATGCGTACTTCCCAATATTAGTGGAGGAAAGTTTCCGCCTTTCGCGTGATGACCTGTTTCAGGCGCTGCGCGACCAGGGCATCCTTGTGCGCCGCTATTTCTACCCGCTGATCAGTGACTTTCCGATGTACCGCGGACTGCCCTCGGCTGAGCCGGCAAACTTGCCGGTGGCGTCGGCAATTGCCAGGAAGGTGCTCTGTCTGCCGATCTACCCCGATCTGGCAGAAACGGACGTCACCGTCATTTGCGAGCTTCTTGCGCAGATCGGACGAGGCTAACCCCTGTGACGCTGTCAGCCTGTTGAATCATGCATTGGAGCCATTTTCTTGGTGAAGTCTTTACTGAATGCTCAGATCAGTCGGCCTCTTTTGGGCAAGGTACTGCTGGCGAGCTGGCGATTCCTCGACTGGCTTGTCCCCAAGCGCAGCGATCATTGGGCGTTTTTCACCCACCCGCTCAAGCGCACCCAGTTCGTGGAAAATTCCAGGGCGGTATTCGAGCAGGTCAAGGATGATGCCTCCATCCATAAGCTGATCTTCACCCGCGGTGCTGGTGTGACGTTGCCTCTGCAAGGCGGCTGCAATGTTCGCGTTGTCAACTTGCAAAGCCTTGATGGTCTTTGCACGCTGGCGCGCTGCGGCGTACTCCTACTGACCAACTCCATTGCTATGGACTTAGTCCTGCGTTGGGCAGACGGCTCACGTAACTTCCCTCGTCCTAGCCTGAGTCGGCGCATTGTCATCAACCTGTGGCACGGAATTCCTTTGAAGCGTCTGTTCGCTCTAGCCAACGCCGAGCAGCGACAGCATGGGGATCGCGATGCCTTTCGCCGTAAGGAGCGGACTTTCTACAGCGGCTTGGTGAGTTCCTCGGATATCGACAGCTATGCGATGGCGGCGATTTTCCATCCGATTGATTATCAGAATGTCTGGATAACCGGCTTACCTCGCAACGACTTTCTACGCACCGCCGAGTGCAACCTGCCGGACTTCCTGCGAGATGAAGTGGAAACGATACGGTGCCTGAAAAAAGGCCAACGCCTGATCACCTACGCCCCGACTTATCGGGAGACCGATATCCAAGGCTCCGAGTGCTATCAGTTTGAAAAGAGTGAGATTGCGCGCTTGAAAGAACTGCTTCGCAGGCATAACGCGGTGCTGGGCTTTCGCATGCACTATTTTCGCAACAGCGACCGCCTGTTCAATATGGAGCGCTATGTCGATGGTGAGTCGATCATTGATTTGGGCCATACCACGATCAGCGAGATCGCACCTGTGTTGCGTGAATCTGACATGATCATCACGGACTATTCGTCGGTATACATCGACGCGATGTACATCGATAAGCCGGTATTTAGCTTCGCCTATGACCTTGAGCACTATCAGGCGCGGCAAAACGGCCTGTTATATGACATGGAATTAGCATTTCCCGGCCCTGTTCTTAAAGATTTTCAAGGGCTATTGAACGCTTTGGAGCAAGAGCTGAGTTGTCCGCGGCAGGCGGCAAGCGCTCATTATCGGATCACCAAGAAACTATTTTTCACCTTTCATGACGACCGTAATTCCGCGCGAGTGGTTGAGCGCTTGAAGGCATTAACGGCAAAGGGGTAGTAAGTGGCAGAGAACATGAGCAACGCCGGGTGTCCGCTGGTCAGCGTCGTCATGCCAGCTTATAAGGGCCTTTACCTGGCAGAGGCGCTCGAGAGCCTGCAGCTGCAAACGTATCGACCGATTGAGTTGATCATTTGCGACGATGCCCGCACGGATGAGGTGCAGGAAGTTGTCGATGCATTCCGGCCCTCTGCTGACTTTCCCATCCAGTATCAACGCAATGAGAGGCGGTTGTGGGAAACCCGAAGCACCGCGCGTGCAGTCGCGCTGGCCAGCGGTGAGTACGTCAAGATTTTGCACGACGACGACATGCTGCACCCTGACTGTATCGCCTCATTGATCGCTGTTATGCAGGCCGATCCGGGAGTTGCTATCGCCAGCTCGCGCCGGCGCCGTGTGGATGAGGAAGGTAATCCGTTGCCCGACACGCTGGCGACGGTGTATCCCTTTCGAGACGATGTCGTCATCAACGGCGAAGACCTAATCTCCTTTCTCGCCGACCACACAATCAACTTCATTGGCGAACCTAGCACCGTGCTCTGTCGCCGCAGCGATCTGCTCGATTTCGGTGATGAGCTTTCGGTACTTAATGGCGTGCGGGTGACCTGGGTCGCCGACCTCGCGCTATATGTAAAGCTGTTCAAGCGCGGTCATTTGGCCATGCTCGCTCGCCCACTGACAGACTTTCGCGTATCACGTGATCAGTTCAGTCAGCTGGGTCGTGACAAGCCTGGCGTCGGTGACAAGGGGCACGAGGATTTTCGGCAGGGTATTCGCGACCTCGGTTGGTACCGCAGTGGCAGCAAGACGCGAATGGTTCAGGTGGCGCCTATCACTCGGCTGAAAACGCGTGTGTTCAAACCCCTGGACATACTCGCAGCGATTTACAAAGCGGCCGGGCAGAGTGGTACATCACTGAGTGCCTGGCTCGCTGCGCGCAAGCCCTCGGCAGAACAGATGCCATTGATCGAACAGCGCCTGCAATCCCATGGCGGCGGCCCGCGTTTTGGCGTGCTCTTGCTGGATCGTAGCGGTGATACGCAGGCGCTGGAACGCAGCGTCGTCAGCCTCGAAGAGACCAATGTCTACCGCAATATCGACGTCCAGATCGTCTCGATGGCGGGCCTGTCCTCCTTGCCTGGCCGCTCGATTACGATTATTCCAACCGACTCAGTCGCTGCGGTCGAAACGCTCAATCGCGTCATACAAGAGTGGCCCGTGCACTGGTGCCTGTTGGTTAACAGCGGTGTTACGTTCACCAGCAGTGGTTTGCTAATGACGGCCCTGGAGCTGATTGGAAATGAAGCCTGCATCGCTCTTTATGGTGATGAGTTGGTGCGGGGCAGTGATGGCGAGCTGGGTGTTGCCCTGCGGCCTGATTTCAACCTTGATCTGTTGCTGAGTTTTCCTGCCAGTACGGCGCGTCATTGGCTGTTTCGTCGGGATGAGTTGCTGGCTTTGGGCGGCTTCAATACGCAGTTCGACGAGGCGTTTGAGCTGGAATACATCCTACAGCTGATTGAGCAGCGCGGCCTAAGTGGTTTGGGCCATGTCAGCGAGCCGTTACTGGCCGCAGATGCGTTCGCTCTACGGGACAGCCCGCAAGAGCGAGAAGTGATCGAGCGCCACCTTCGTACTCGGGGGTATCAGCAGCCCAGCGTCGCCTCACGGCAGGCGGGGCGTTATCAGCTGGATTATGCCCATGGTCAGCAGCCATTGGTGAGTATTCTGATCCCCTTTACTGATCAGTTGGGGCGCCTGCAGCGCTGCGTGGAAACGTTGCTAGAGAACACCACGTATCCACACTACGAGCTGCTCTTGCTGGATTTGGGGAGCGAGCAGCAGGGCACACTCGACTGGTTGCAGGCCATCGAGCAGATTGGCAAGGAGCGCATCCGTGTGCTGCATTTTGCAGCGGGAACATCTCGACCATTGGCCGGTAATGCGGCGATGGATTACCTACAGGGCGAGATATTGCTATGGCTGGATGTCGGTGCCGGCATAGTAGCCGGTGACTGGCTTGTACAACTGCTGAACCATGCTCTGCGTCCCGAGGTGGGCGCAGTGGGAGCCAAGTTGCTGTCTGCAGACGGTCTTATCCATCATGCTGGCCTCCTGCTGGGATTGCGCGGCCCGGCGGGCAAGGCCTTCGAGGGACTCGAACTTGACGATGCTGGGTATATGCAGCGGTTGCAGGTAGAACAGAACTACTCTGCGCTCAGCGGTGAGTGCCTGATGATACGCCGGGAGTTGTTTGCCGAGCTGGGTGGATTTGATCTGGAGCCCTTGTTAGAGCGTTGGGTCGATGTCGATCTTTGTCTGAAGGCTCGACAGGCGGGTTACCTCAACGTGTGGACTCCACGTGCGCAGCTGCTGATGGACGGCCAAGCCTCGCTTCCCGCCAGCAACGCCCAGGAAGATGCGATGTACGCCCGTTGGCTGCCCATTCTTGCTCGCGATCCTGCCTACAATGCCGGCCTTTCCCTGCAAGCCGAGCAAGGTTTCAAGCTGGCCGATCCTCAATTGGCCTGGCGCCCGTTGCAGGCTTGGCGGCCTATTCCGACTATTCTTGCGCACCCGGCTGATCTATACGGGTGTGGCAACTACCGGGTTATCCAACCGTTCTCGGCGATGAAGCAGGCGGGGTTAGTCGACGGTGCCTTGTCAGTGGGCTTGTTGCACGTGGCTGACTTGGAACGCTACGAGCCTGATGTGGTGCTATTGCAGCGTCAGATTGGCGAGACTCGACTGGAGGCGATGCGACGGGTGCAGGCTTTTTCCAACGCCTTCAAAGTCTATGAGCTTGACGATTACCTGCCCAACCTGCCGCTGAAGAATGCCCACCGCCAGCATATGCCGAAGGACATTCTCAAATCATTGCGTCGCGGTCTGGCCTATGTCGATCGGTTTGTTGTCTCCACTGAGCCTCTGGCAGAGGCGTTCGCGGATTTACATACGGATATTCGAGTGATCGAAAACCGTCTGCCCGTGCAATGGTGGGGTGGTTTGCAAAGCAAGCGCCGGGTTTCTGCGCGACCGCGTGTAGGCTGGGCTGGGGGCTCGAGCCATACCGGCGACCTAGAAATGATCGCTGACGTAGTCAGTGAGCTGGCAGATGAGGTCGATTGGGTATTTTTCGGCATGTGCCCTGACAAACTGCGGCCCTATATGAAGGAGTTGCATGCAGGGGTCGAAATTAGTCGTTACCCGCAGGCCTTGGCGAGCCTGAATCTTGACCTGGCCTTGGCGCCTGTAGAGCAAAACCTGTTCAACGAGTGCAAAAGTAACCTGCGCCTGCTGGAGTACGGGGCTTGCGGTTTCCCAGTGATCTGCAGTGATGTGCGCTGTTATCAAGACGCTTTGCCTGTCACTCGGGTCAAGAACCGTTTCCGCGATTGGGTGGATGCCATACGCATGCACCTAGCCGACCTAGATGCTTGTGCGCAGGCAGGTGATGAGTTGCGCAGGGTGGTGCAGCGGGACTGGATGCTGTGTGGTGAAAACCTGACAGCCTGGCTCGGCGCCTGGACACCCGATTGATGTTCCGAATTTGTTGGGAAAATCAGGGTTGCCAGGTGGGCGACATTAAGACGCACATCCCAGCCCTTGGACAGCCACAGCGCTATGCTCATGATCAGACAGCAGTGTGAGATTGGGCCACCCTTCTTGTGATCAAGCGATTAACTGGAATATAAAATGAGCGATACTCAAGCAAGCGAAGCCAAACAAGTGAAAATGCCAGTTGAACTCAGTCAGGAAGAACAAGAGATCGTCACCTACATCATGAAAAATGGGTTGACGCTGGTGTCTTATCAGCGCCTGTGGGCGACATTGATGGCATGCAAGCATGCAATCGAGCGCAATCTTGAAGGTGACTTCGTTGAGTGTGGTGTCTGGCGTGGTGGTAATGCAATTCTCGCGGCGGCTATGTTTAAACTGCATAATTTTCCACGCAAGGTTTACATGTTCGATACCTTCAAAGGTATGACCGAGCCGACTGATGCAGACAAGTATTTTTCCAATGGCGAAAAAGTCTTAGGCGTCTTTAGCAGTAAACAACGAGATACGCACAACGAGATGTATTATTCCTCCATAGATGAAGTTAAAGATAACTTCATTAAGGCGGGTCTGCTCGGCGATAATATTGTTTTTGTTGAGGGCGATGTGCTGAAAACCCTGGACGAGAAACACAATGTCCCTGAAAAAATATGTGTTCTCCGCCTTGATACTGACTGGTATGAATCCACTAAAAAGGAACTTGAGGTTCTCTATCCTCGGATCGTCATTGGTGGCTCAGTGATCATCGATGATTACGGCCATTTCACCGGATCCAAACAGGCGACTGACGAGTACTTTTCTGCTACGAAAAAGCGGCCGCTGCTATGCTACACCGATTACACCGGCCGAATTGGGGTGAAATTCGACTGATGCCTGTTAGGCAGTTGTACTGGCTGGGGGGCGAATTAGAAAAGTTATTTTAAATCATCAAGTTGATTTTATGGCCTGAATGGATCGCGACCTTTGATCCTCATTAAGGCGCATGGCAGTACGCTTTTCGCACCCGTTCGTACCGCCGTTTATCTAGCACAGCGACCGCCCACTACGTCCCTTTGATCGTGTACTGGCTTATGGGACACGTTACTCCAGCACAAACATGCCCATCCGTGGGTGCGGCTCAGTTTTTCTGTGCGGTGTCCGTACAGCCTTGTCTGAGTGGTGTTTGCGACAGCTATCTGCATCCCCTATCATTTTTCAGGTGGATTGTCGAGTCTGAGTCGACGACTTTCTACCTCTAACATGAAGCGGTATTCAATATACTCCGGGTTCTCTGACCACCACGAGCCCGCTGTCGCCCGTTTAATCGAAAAGCCCGCCCGATGGAAAAGCATCAACCAGTTTTCCAGCGGGAGGCAGTTGAAGTGGGAGTAGAACCATACCCACTTTGTACTGTGCTGCGGCACTATTACCAATAGCACCCCATCGTCCTTGAGTGTCCTGTTGTACTGCCAGAGCTGGAACAGCGGGTTTAATGAATGCTCAAGCGTATGGCGCGTGGTGATGAAGTCTAGACTCTTCGGTAGGAAGTGCTCCGCAAATTCACTCATGTCGGCAGTGATATGCTTTCCTATTGCTAGGTCAGAAGGTGGGAAGTAGTCGTAATAGGTAATGTCACGGCCCATTTCCTGAGCTTTTTTCACCAAATAGCTTGTCCCGCCAACGTCGACGCCGGTGCCCGCGGGCAGTCGCTCAAGTATCCAATCGCACGACATCTCTTTGGATTTGGTCCATGTATAGCCGAAATCCTTAAATTGATCTTTCAGCTCGGCCATGAATTCTGAGTAGATTGCCATGTTATTCCCTAAAGAATTGAGCGCAGAGTTTCTGTCGCCGCCGGGCTGTTGGCGATGACGGATCGGGCAGATCATAGGTGCATCATTAAGCTGTCGCCAAGTGTAATCGCGGTTTCGGCGCAAGGACTCCGACTTTGCCTGCGGTCTCGCTCACGGCTCGAATGGCCGAGGCTCAAGAAATTTTCGCGTGGGTCGATAAGTTTAACGACGTCTTGGGACAGCGTGATTTTTGGCGGTCTGAGTGTCACTGGGAAAAAAATTTTGGCCTGGCCCTAAAGCTCCGATCCCTCAGGCCGATAAGCAATACGAACGCGAACTCAATGGCTGCCTGAGAAATGCAGGGCCCGATTCGCAAGCTCAGGCAAACAAGCTAGGTCCTACGGAGGACATCCATCATGGCTTTGACAGTCAATACCAACATTGCGTCCCTCAACACTCAGCGCAATCTGAATACTTCGTCCAACGCGCTCAACACCTCTTTGCAGCGCCTGTCGACTGGTTCGAAAATCAACAGCGCCAAAGACGATGCTGCCGGCCTGCAGATATCCAACCGTCTGAGCAGTCAGATCAATGGTCTGAACGTTGCGGTGAAGAACTCCAACGACGGCATCTCCATGGCGCAAACCGCTGAAGGCGCCCTGCAGCAGTCGACCAGTATTCTGCAGCGTATGCGTGACCTGTCGCTGCAATCGGCCAACGGTTCGAACAGCACCGAAGAGCGCAAGGCACTGAACTCTGAAGTCAATGAACTGAAGAAAGAGCTGAACCGTATCTCCAATACCACCACCTTTGGTGGCAAGAAGTTGCTGGATGGTTCTTTCGAGACCACCACCTTTCAGGTAGGCAGTGCGGCGAACGAAACCATCAGCGTCAAGATCGACGAGATGAGCACTGAGTCGCTGAAAGGTACCTTCAGCTCGGGTTCGATTACCGGGACTAATGTTGCCAGCTCCACCGCCGGCGCTTCCGGAGCCATGGCTATCAAAGTGACGATGGTCGGTGGTACCGAGCGCTCTTTCAGCACTACCTTCGCTAGTGGTGCTACGGCTGCGCAGCAAGTACAGGCCCTGGCTACCGTGATCAACGATGCCAACATCGGTGTAGGTGCTTTCGTAAACGATGATGGCAATATCGAGCTGGTATCTGCTGCTGGCTCAGGCTCAGCTGCTGGCAACATTCAGTCGTTCAGCTACGGTTCGGGTACCACCGTTAGCGGTGCGAAAACTGCTGCAACCACCGCTATCAACATCGCTGAAGTTACTACCGGTAACCTGGTAGACGACATTGATATCACCGATGTTCAAGGTTCGCAGAAGGCGGTCATCGTAATCGACCAGGCGATACAGGCGATTGACTCGCAGCGAGCTGAGCTCGGTGCTGTGCAGAACCGCTTCGAGAACACCATCGGTAACCTGCAGAACATCGCAGAGAACGTTTCGGCTGCACGTGGTCGGATTCAGGATACGGACTTCGCGGCAGAAACTGCGAACCTGACCAAGAACCAGATCCTGCAACAGGCCGGTACTGCGATCCTGTCCCAGGCCAACCAGCTGCCGCAGGCGGTGCTCAGCCTCCTGCAGTAAGCCAAATCGGCTAGGCTGCTTTAAACTCCGGGGGGAAGTGCATAGCGCTTCTCCCCGTTTTGCCTTGCGAGGTAAAAGAAATGGACATCGCAATAAATAGTTTGTCTCCAGTCTTGGCCAAACCAGCTGGATTATCTGCGCCAGCGGTTAGCGCGACTTCGGCTGGAAAAGCCGATGAGCAGTCGTCGAGTGCTGCGGCCGTTGAAGATACTGGTCGGATGTACGAGCAGGTGGACGAGGCCGTCACTTCGATCCAGAGTTTCGTGCAAAACATTCGTCGTGATTTGAATTTCAGCGTCGATGACTCTAGCGGTCGGGTTGTGGTCAAAGTGACCGACGGTGCTTCTGGCGAGGTTATTCGCCAGTTGCCATCTGAGGAGGCCCTTCGACTGGCCGAGAACCTTGAAGAGGTTCGTAGCTTATTGTTCAAGGCCGAAGCCTGAAATGGCTCGCTTCTTGAATGCCCGAATGGGGTGAATGGACGAGCGCCAATATGGTGACGAGGGGGAATTATGGCTGTTAGCGGTATTACGACTGGCATCAACTCGGGGCTACCCATCGGCGAGCTAGTAACCGCCATGGTAAATGCCGAAAAAGCGCCTAAGGAAGCACAGCTCGCCCGCCTCTCGAGCTCGACCACCACCAAGCTGTCCGGACTGGGTCAGCTCAACAGCGCGCTGGGCGAATTCCAGACCGCGCTCAAAGATCTCAATAGCGCGACCCTGTTCGAGAAACGTACTGCTACCTCGTCCAATACCAGCGCCCTGACGGCTACCGCCGGCAAGACTGCTTCGCCTGGTTCCTATGAGATTGAGGTCAAAAGCTTGGCCACGGCCAGCAAAGTCGCGACCCAGGCTCTGGGAGCCACGTTCAAGAGTGGCGATGACGAGCAGACTTTGAGTGTCAAGATCGGTGAGAGCGGGACTGCGGTCGATGTAACAATCGCTGCTGGCTCCGATCTGAATAGCGTCCGTGATCAGCTTAATACTGCGCTCAAGGGCAAGGGTGTGAGCGTCAGCACCATCAACGACCCTGCCACTGGCAAGTCTCGACTTGTGTTCAGCGGCAACGAAACGGGAAATGGCAAGGATGTCATCGTGTCCGGAAGCGGTGACCTCGCCGCGCTTAGCGTTGATGGTCGGACTCAGCTTGATCCCGCCGATACTCAAGGCGCGGGCTACATCGTCCAAGCGACCAATGCTCAGTTCTCTGTAGACGGCCTGGCTTTGAGCAGCCCGACCAACTCGGTCAAGGGCGCTATAGCTGATGTCTCTTTTGAGCTGGTCGGCAAGACCGATGACAAACCCTTGACGCTCAAGGTCGGTGAGGACGGCGCGGGCGTCAAGGCGGGCATCAAAAAGTTCGTGGACGCCTACAACAAGCTGATCACCACGACCAATGATTTGACCCGGGTTACCAAGGTGGGGGAAGACGGGACACCTCTAGTTGGCGGGCTTGTCGGCGACTCGACGATTCGCAACCTGCTCAGTGGTGTGCGCAACGAGCTGGTCAATCCAACCGGTACCGGTGCGTTCAAGGTCTTGGCGGACTTGGGGATTACCACTCAGAAAAACGGCACCTTGAAAATTGATGACACCAAGCTCGATACAGCCATGAAGGGGGACTTCGATGCTGTTGGTTCGTTCTTCTTGGGTGATACCGGTTTGATGAAGCGTCTCGATGGGCAAGTTGCGGGTTACAGTCAGACAGGTGGCATTCTCTCACAGCGGATGCAGGCGCTTGAGTCTACTCGCAGCGATATCAAGAAGCAGACTGATGATCTGAACCTGCGCGTCGACAAGATGCAGCAGCGTCTGCTCTCCCAGTTCTATGCGATGGACTCGCTGGTGGGCCAGCTAAATGGTACCAGTAGTCAATTAGAGAGCGCCCTTTCCAACCTCCCTGGTGTCGTGAAGAAGAGTAGATAAATGAATACGCCTATCGATACCTACAAGAGCGTCAAGACCAGCCAGCAGGTCACTCCCTACC
>Ga0265797_10005455_pt1 | contig 18547 bp, 13 predicted proteins | sample P2T30metagenome_FD_192433 | JGI IMG/M metagenome (GOLD analysis project Ga0265797, IMG submission 192433) | Plant litter microbial communities from East Loma Ridge, Irvine, California - P2 T30 | ecosystem: Environmental > Terrestrial > Plant litter > Unclassified | place: USA: California... | reverse complement strand
TGTATGGACTTGTGGAAGACCTCCAACACTCGGCCAACTAGTTTTGCATGTGTAACCAAGTGTGTCAACAGAAACTCATGCCTATCTGGAGAAGGCAAGCCGTCCCTCCTGGGCTCGACGTCGTCTTTGCCATGCCGCTGAACTACGTGGGGTAGGCTCGATTTGTCTCTCTCGGCAGATCCAGCGTAGCGCTCGGATTGGCACGGACGTAACGTTTCGGCGGCACTGTCTGGGGTGGCCGAGTGCACAGAGGAATGCAGCTCTGGACAGCCGGGTGCGCAGACATCAACATCCGAGTCCGCGATTGTGGGTGGCAAGCCAAGCGCCTGGCTAAGATATCGATCCAAGATATATGCACTCCAGAATATGCGCTTTCGTAGATCTTGCAAGTCGTTATCCAATTGTTCATACCGAAAAGGACAGCGATGCAGACCCGCATGTAGGAGCAAGCGAGATAGTAATCCCGAGTGCGATGATGCTACTCGCAAGGCCATGGTCGATATACATCGGAGTTGTGCCATTAAGACAGCTTGTATTGTCAAGAGATCGTTATGAGAAGCAAGCTGCCCAACAATAGCCAGTGTGTCCGATGGTGATACAGATGCTTGATTTGGATTTAAGGTGGCGAACAAACAGCGCAGAAGGAATCGGTGACACCCTGTCCGGGATTGAGCCAGAGCGGGCCGGTGCTCATTTGGATGTTGGGTTCCAAGATACAGATCTTCGAGGTCGCGCATAAAGTTAGGTCCATACAGGAAGGGTAGGAGAGGGTGCCATGATTCGAAATATTGGATGGCCATAGTCCGAGCCTCTATATGTGACGGCAGTGAGCTGTTGGTCTCCAATATAGCCAGGTAGTCGTATGACACGGACGACGTAGCCCTTGCGGATGGTGTGGTTTGAGACCGGAGGCTGTTATACCGATCAGTGGCATCGCTCTCATCGCCATCTCCTCCGAGGAAATCTTCCGTTCGCAGGTTGTCGGATACACTGAAATGGCTGGCGACCAGTGTGTCTGCGCAAACGGCACGTACAAGCTTTATGAAGTGCACGCCACTGCTGCTACCGATGAACTCGCTTTGCTGCGGCGCGCGCTGAGTCAATGACCCAGTCTCGAAGTGACTGCTGGCTGGTGAGTCCGATGTTGGCGCCATGGTTGGGTGAGCACTACAGTGTTCAGCTGGCACGTCCGCCTTTGGGTTGTTCGCCACGGCGACAGTCAATGAGTCTGCAATGAATTTGGCAGTCCGCTGACGCCGCGTCTCGGCCGTCGGATGTCGTCGGAGAAACAAAGCAGCGAGGTTACGCGTCATCGCAAGCAGAAAGCGGGGTCGGGACCATTCCCATACAGAAGACGGGCGCCTCTCACATGCACTGCCTTGCCAGCTCTGTAAGGAAGACGTTATACCTAACATCCATCGAACGACATGTCTGACTCCCGTGAGATTGCAAAGACATCCCGACAACGCATCTCCATGGCATGCCTGCCGTGCAGAGCAAAGCGCCGGCGGTGTAGCGGAAATCGGTAATGCCGACTTGGAAGCTCCCTTTCAGTTCTCCACCCTAATGTGCTGGGCAGTCCGATTTGCACACAGTGCTGTACGTCCCATCAGGATTGTCAATGGCAGCAGAATAAGAAGCGGTGAGTCGCATCGCTCCTCTCGCTTTCCACGCTCACACATGCGCAGTGGTCCGGCCAAGGACTTCCTCAAAGTGTTGCAGTCTCGTCTGCACGAAGTCGAGATCTGCCTGCTTAGAGTCTTGTCCGCCATCTCGGATGATGAGCTGACAACGGCTTTGGAAAAGCCAGTCGCGAACTTCGCGACTTCAGAAGATGTAGGAGAGCATTTGTGGTCGCAGTCTCCTATGAAAACGACTTCTGCTGTACGCTCGTGGCAAAGAGTCCACACAACAAACAGTACAGATCGAGGAGGGGAACCTAATGAGCCGCTCAATCCTGTCGACGACGGCGTGACGCCTTCAAACTACGATAGCAACACAGCATGTGCCACAGAAGATATCGATTCAACATGGCAAACCGAATCTGCGCCCTTCGAGCGAGGTCACACAACAAGCCACGCGTCTACGACACCGCGTCAATTCTCTCCTAGTGAGCTGAGGAAAGACGATGTGGTGGAAGATCACGAGACTAGACTGTCCCACTCGAGCCTTCCACCCCGCGCGCTTTCCACGCTCCCTGGTTATTCGGCCACGCAGAAGCATGATATACAACAACAGCCCGTTTCGTCGCCAGTACGTCAGTGCTCGTCAGTCATATCGCAAGGTCCTGACCTGGCATGTCTGCCACTTGCACAGCAAGCGTCGTTGCCAGTTGAACCCGACGGACCGGGCTTTCCGGGGCACCTGTTTTGGTAACATGTGGCGCAACGAGGTTAGTATCGGAGAGAAATCAATACCCAACTAGAAAAATTCATCGATAGTTCTTGGATACCATCTGCTGAAACATTTTGCGCGTGCAGCACCTGGGAACTGTTTTGTTTCGTACTATGGCTGTGTGAGTATCATAATGCGATGGACATGCAATGCGTTAAATGTTCGATAAATCTATGAATTCACGATATATTTCCTCATTGAGCATATCTCCGGATCTCTTCACAAACCGCTTGAGTAACTTGTGATGTGTTCGATGTCCCCCCAAGGTCAGCCGTCAGGACACCCCGCTTGCACACTCGTTCAACACATGCGATGAGGGTATCGGCAGCAGATGTTTCACCCAGCCACGACAACATCTCTGCAGCTGACCAGAATGCTGCGACGGGGTTCGCAACGCCCTTTCCCATGATATCGAAAGCACTGCCATGCACGGGCTCGAAAATGGAAGGATTCTTGCGTGTGGGATCGAGGTTCGCAGACGGTGCAACTCCGATAGAACCAGCCAGAGCAGCAGCCAAATCAGAGATGATGTCCATGTGCAAGTTCGTTCCGACGATGGTGTCAAGAGACTGCGGCTTAGCCACCATCCGTACCGTCATGGCATCGACCAGCGTTTTGTCCCAAGTCACGTCCGGGAAGTCCTGCGACACCTCGCGCGCAATCTCATCCCACAGTACCATACCATTGCGCATCGAGTTGCTCTTGGTAACGATCGTCAAGAACTTCTTTGGCCTCGATCTTGCGGTCTCAAAAGCGAATCGCATGATCCTCTCAATGCCAACGCGGGTAAAGACCGCTGTCTCTGTGGCGGTTTCCCATGGCTGCTTGAGATGAGTACGCCCACCCTGTCCTGCGTATTCGCCCTCGGAATTCTCGCGCACAATGACCCAGTCAATGTCACTGTCGCTGGAGTCCTTCAGCGCACAGTGGGTACCAGGGAACGTCCGGATGGGACGAACATTGGCGTAGAGTTGCAATGGTCCACGAAGAGCAAGCAACAGTCCCCAGAGCGAGATGTGGTCAGGAATATCTGCAGCATGTTAGTCGACTACTTTGGAAAGTGAATCATCGACACGTACCTGGATCTCCGACCGCGCCGAAAAGGCAAGCGTCGAACTTGCGTATAATACCAAGGACATCGTCGTCAACAAATTTCCCGTTGGCTTTATAGTAAGCGCTACCCCATGGGATATGCTCGAACTTGATATCGAATGTCCGGAGGGTCGAGATCAGCGTCTGCAAAACTTCCAGGGCAGCTGCAATCACTTCGATGCCAATTCCGTCACCAGGAATGGATGCGATGTTGTACGTTTTTTTTTCGCTGATCATGGCGATGGTTGTTGGGAGGGAATGGGTATGACAGACTCTATGCAACGAGTTTTTAATCAGGGAGAGGGACCGGTACTGATCGGTTGGGCATACACGTGCTGTTCCATCCATTTGTTCACGCCTCATCGGCCTCATTTTCTTCCGATCGATGGAGAGCGGGGTAACGTTAGATAGTTTAGCCTAAATATATTGCCGTCAGGTCCCGAACCAAGCGGCGGCACCTTGATGCAGCATTCCGCATGCCTCCACGCTCCACCAGGTTTCGGGTTGATCGCCAAGATGTTTACATACTGCAAGCATTAACACGAAGGCAAGAAATGTTGACGTACTTATCAAGCTTGTTCGCAGCTTCGTAAGTCTATAGATAGATCGGCATAAACAAGACCTCCCTTCCAAACGCAGAAGCAATCAAGACACCCTACAAGATGGTCAAAGCAGCAATTCTTGGTGCCGCTGGGCAGATCGGCTCTCCATTGAGCTTACTGTTGAAGATCGTGAGACATACATCATCCTGAGCTTTTCCCTGGTGTCACTTCGGATTGCTGACTTTGTACAGAGCCCTTTGGTTGCGGAGCTTTCGCTTTACGATATCGTTCACGCGCCTGGCATCGCTATAGATCTTAGCCATATCGACACACCTGGAAACGTGACCGGCTACCTTCCTGCCGATAACGGTCTTGAGAAGGCCCTCACCGGCGCAGATATCGTTGTCGTCCCAGCTGGTATCGCCAGGAAACCTGGCATGACAAGAGACGGTACTCCATTATATCACACAAGACCACATCTTGGTCAGGAGCTGACAAATTAGTCGCAGATCTCTTCAAGACCAATGCAAACGTCATTCGCGACCTCATAGAGGGCGTTGCCAAATTCTGTCCCAAGGCATACGTCTGCATTATCACGAACCCAGTGAACAGCACTTTGCCCATCGCATGCAAGGTCCTCGAGCAGCACGGCGTGTTCGATTCGAGGAAAGTCTTCGGTGTCACGACCCTGGACGTCGTGCGTGCATCGACGTTCGCCGCACACGCTCTCGGCACACACGATCCGAAGACGTACAAAGTGCCTGTCGTTGGAGGTCACAGCGGAGCTACCATTCTGCCGTTGTTCAGTCAGAGCAGTCCCAAGGTGGAGTTCTCCCAGGAGCAGCTAGATGCCGTGACTAATCGTGAGCACTGCCCCTTCAATTTACAAGATCTCGGAAAGTACTAACTTTGTTTCTCAGGTGTGCAGTTTGGAGGCGATGAGGTAAGCGTATATGCGCATTCATCAGGGAATACTCTTCTGACATGTAGCTAGATCGTGCAGGCCAAAGCTGGTGCGGGTTCCGCGACGACTTGCATGGCGTATGCAGGCTTCCGGTAAGTCAGCAATATCGAAATTTGTCGCCTAGATATGCTACTAACGCCAGAAGATTTGTGGAAGCAATCTTGAAGGCAGCGAGAGGTGAAAAGGGCATCATCGAAGCCGCTTACGTGTACCTTCCTGGTATCGCAGGTGGAAACGAGGTAGCGGAAGAATTGGGTGTACGATATTTCGCAACGAAACTCGACTTCGACGAGGATGGAGCAGCCAGAGTACATACCATCGGAGTGCTTTCGGACTACGAGAAGAAATTGCTCGGTGCTGGGTTGCCGGGATTGAAGAAGAGCATCGAGGACGGAGAGCGAGCGGTTAGCCAATGATGGAATTCCGCTAAGTTACCCATGAATCTCTCTCGGCGGCTCAGATGGCTCACCCGGGATGTGCTCAATTGATGACAGAGGGAAATATTTGGAATTCGAGATATGATTAGAATGAGGACTGTGCATTCATTTGTTTGGCGCCTCAAGCGTTCATCGTCCGACGTAACGGTGACAACAGATTGCTGGTACCACTGAATACATGCTCCGGCTTGTCACTCATCGGTAGCGTGGAATAGATATCGAGTGCAATCTGCGCAAGCTCCGCCAGATAGATCGCTTGCTCACCTGGTAGGGGATAGGAAAGTCATTCTATAGCATCTGAAGGTAGGGCTCCTGCTCGTATAGATATAGTCGATTAGCACCTAATCAATATGAGGCCTGGCACTACTCTCACAAAGCCCGATTTCACACAGAGGTGTGCACAATCAACTTTTTACTTGACAACTTGATTGATTTGATTTGATATGATATTCCATTATCCTGGTGTAGCTCCCTTACGGGTCCATGCAGGCTGTTACTATCTATGTTATCAAGGAGGGAAACCGTGGTCGTCGGCATAAGCTTCTACCCGGGTGAAAACTCCTTCTTTTCCAATGAGTGGCCTTGCCCTTTCGCCAGTGAGTCTATATTACAGTACGGAGTGGCTATGCACCTCAAGCGCGCTTCAGTGATCTCCGTCATCCTCATCCACATACGTCCCCGGCCTTCGAACTCTTCGCCTTGGTTTCGCATCATCCATCGTCCTTGCTAGCGAGAACTGAGTAAGGACATCCCGCTGTAAGAACCACTTCGTCACTGCACGCAAGCCCGCCTCCGTCGACAGTAGCTTGGTATTGTTGGTCGTCTTTGCCTCTGACAGCATCTCTACTCGTCTTGTCATGTGTGTAGGACAAAATAGGATAACGTGCTTCGGAGTCTGTCGTGGCCAACCGCAGTCGCAGTCTGGCTTTGGGTACCCGGGCACCCGCCATCGACATAGGTAGTCGTTCAGGCCAATGTGCTCGGTCCGTAACAGCGTTGCGACTGTGCTTTCCGCCCTTGTCAAAATCTCCTTCGTACGCAATTCTCGAGTCCACGTTGCACGGACTGCAACCGAGAGTCTGTTATTGTTTGCCACCTCGCGCGTCTGCTGCCGGCGAACAGTATACATTGTCTACGTAGTGCAATGTATCAAATGTAAAGTGGCTTCGACAGGGCATGTACATACCCACTACAATAACTTCCCATCATCACCATTAGTCCCGAGGACGCTGGACTTTTTGACTCGGGTTCCTGGCCAAGCCAAACCTTTCCCCATATCCTGCTCGCAGTTTATTCCTTAAGCCAGACCTATCCCACCCTCGCTCGTGCCGAGTTGGGCGCTCAACCTGAGCGACACGCGCATCCTGTCCTCTCGGGCCACCTAGATAGTGTCTTCTGTCGCTATCATTAGGTGCCTTGCCCCAGAAGTGACCTTCCTTCGCGATACCTTGCCGGGTCTCCCCTCCCATCAAGGCCGACCGTGTCTCGCAGCCTTGCTCGAGCACTTTCTACAGCCGTACGACAGTACCCTTGCTTTTCCGACCACTAACCAAAGTGCCCATCTGTTCTCCCGCCTGCTATGCCTGTCCATCCCTCCCTGCTATGCCTGTCCTTCTCTTCCTGCTATGCCTGTTCTTCATTTCATTCTCTCTTCTCGTCCTGCCCTGCTATGCCCGTGTCCTTCTACGAGTTCGGATGAACTGTCGTACGAGGCACCCTGCCGCCTCTCGGCGACATCTTCGCACCTATTCGGACGGTCCTTAGACCCGGTGTACGCTCGGTGCGGAGTGGCGGTAAGGCGTAACGCCTTGCCTAGTCGTACAAGGTCTCAACGAGAGCTTCGAGTCGAATATTCGGAGAGAGAGATCCGATTAACAAGAGCTTCGAAATATCCGGTCAACAGGAGCTTCGAGTGGTGTGGTTAACAACTGCTTCGATGGTTTTTCGGCGGCGTCGGCCGCATCGCGTGTTGCGACCGTGGCTGCGTCGTGAAAACTCTGCAACACCCCAGAGGTGTCCTTTCAACCGCCAAAGCCTTGGCTCTTCGGTCTGTACGTTGTACAACGTACAGGAGATCTGCTTCCGACACAGATTAGCGGTTGTCGGATGGTTTTCAAAAGCGGTTTGGTGATAGTCCTCTGTTCTGAGTTGGCAGCTCGCTGCAGCCGCCTTCCAGGCCGTCCCTTGATGCGACTACTGCGCCCAACTCAGCTCCACCGTGACTCTTTTAGGCTCTGAAGACGCTCAAGAGCGCTTCAGGTTCGTAGGATGCACCGCGTAAAGGTGAGAGTCTTCGCATCCCCTGCTGATTGATTGATTGATTATGTCCTACTCGGTTTCAGCCACCTTTCCCAGTAGCTATGCCCCGCTGGAGGAAAACGCGACAAGACAGCTGACACGTCCCGTGCGGGCCATCCCACTTCGCCCAGTCTGACATCTAAGTGCAGACCGGACCAGCTGCCTTTCTGCGCTCTCCCTTCCTCTCTTCAGCCACTGTCTATCATTGCTTGCCAGCCCTCGCAGACGGTGGCTCACGTTCATGTTCGCTACCTAGATAGTCTTTCCTCGATTTTCATCACCCGCATACCTACAATCTCCCCCCAATGCTCGGCTTCGTCTACTCCTCCACGATCCTGCTCTGCCCTAGGATCTGCGTGCGTTCTATGAACTTGATGGCTTTGATGGCTACTTTGCGCTTGCTCAGGATTGCTCGAAGGTCGTTCCCTTCCGGTAAATGGCCGAGTTCCTGTTTCCGGACGTCCTTGAGCTTCCGGCATATCAAGAGGATGTGTCGCACTGTCTGGCGGCCTTCCTGACAGTCGCACATTGGATCCAGAATTTCAGGCACCTTTCGGCGAAAGAGAAAGTCCCTGAGTCCTATCTTCTCCGTCCTCAGCTGCACCAAAATGGCGCTTTGCCTCTTAGTAAGGACTTCATGTAGTTGCAGCACCTTTTTTGAGGGTGCTGGTGTGTGCCTGAACGTGGTTCTGCCTTTCGTTCCTCGTTGCCAGCTGGTCTCCCACATTGTGTCTGCCTCTTTGCGGCTCCACATCTTGAGCGTGACTTGAAGTGCATATAGCTTTGGTGGTGGGTCTGCTCTCGATCCTGATGCTGGGCCTGTAGCTTTCCTTACGGCGATGTCTGCGGCTTCATTTCCTTCGATACCCTCGTGCGACGGGATCCATCGTACTACCATTATGTGTCCCTTCTCTTGGAGCGATTCAACCCTGGCGGCGATTTGCTTGAGGATGCACGTTCCCGACCTGCCCTCTGGTCTAGTCAGGGAGTGGATGGCCGCACGGTTGGCAGCGAAGATATTCATGTGTCTCTTGAACGCGCTTGCGTCAACTTTTGCTGTTGCTATCGTCAACGCGAGGTTGACGCACTGCAGCTCTGCTGCGTAGACCGTCGAGGTCGCTTCTGTTGCCATGTATGAATTCCTCATCTGTCCTTTCTCGAAATATACCGCCGCTGCGCCGACGTGGCCGCCGATACAGCTGCCGTCTGTGTAGAAGCATATACCTCCATTTCTGGTCTCGCGCTCGTGTGTGGAGCGTGCATCTGTCTCCTGTTCTATATATGTGACAGGTCCCCCCCACCACGGCGGTGTGACGAAAGGTGGTATCGTCTTTGTGTGGTGGACGTTTGTAGGGTTCTTGTCCTTGTACCGTCGATGAATATTGCGCAGTGGGCTAGTGTAGGTGGGCATGCGTGAGTTGCCGGTAGGTCCAACCCTTGAGATGTTTCCCAGTTCCGGCACTGCCTGATAGGACATAATGCGGCTCAGGGTGTGTGTGTTTTGCTTCTCTATCTGCTGCGCCACAGGAACTAGATGCGCTTCAACGTCTAAAGCAGCACTCGACGTCGCTCTGAAAGCTCCGCAGATCGCTCTAGCTCCTCGTGATTGCAAGCTTCGGAGGGTTTGAAGTGTGTTTCCTGTGTATGAGGTGCCGTTTCCTCTCGAGTTGGACCAAGCTGAGCATGCATACATCATCTGCGGTACCACGACACCACGGTAGATCTTCCGCATGTCAGACATGCGGACGCCCCACGTGGAGCTGCACAGAGATGCTAGGGCGTTGATTGACTTTGATGCCTTCCGTCTGATTTCGCCGCTGTGTGACTTCCAGTCCAGTTTCCGATCCATTACCACACCCAGATATTTGCATGTTGCCTTTGGCACGACGTTTCCCCACCCGGTTTCAGCCTCTTTTCTGGTATCGAAGCGTGTTCGTGATCTGGTGAAATGGGTCAACTGGAACTTGTCTGGGGCAAACTTGGATGCATGTGCAGAGGCCCAATGCTGCGCCTTCTCTAGTGCCAGTTTGAGTTTCTCACAGGTCTCTGAGGTTGTATCGCCGCACGCCAAGATTGCCGCATCATCGATGTATCCCGTTGTTGTGGTGTCTTGATCCGCCTCGCAGGTCTCGAGAAGACCAGCGTTGTAGAAGATGTAGAGCATAGGAGACAGCGGTGATCCTTGAGGGATCCCAGTATTGATAGCGTATTCTTCTGATGTGAAATCGTCTATTGTGATCCTTGTCTGTCTTTCGCTGAGAAAGCTCGCGATCCAGAGTACCATCCTCTCGTCTGCTCTGCGCGTGCGCAGATTATGGAGTAGTCTTTCATGTGATACATGATCGAATGCGCCGGAGACATCCAAAAGCAGAAGACTGGCGACCTTGCCACGACCGGTGTTCCAGGCCTTGTGGATCCTTTCAATGATCAGATGTAGCGCATGCTCGGTCGACCTCAGTTTCCGGCCACCGATGTGAGTGTTTGGGAGGACATGGTACGTTTCCACAAGGTAGCTCAATCTGCGAGCCAGATTAGCGTCTATGATTTTACCAATTGTGTTCAACAAAGCTATTGGACGGTATGCTTTCGGTACTGTGTAGTCGTCTTTTCCCTGTTCTCGCAGAACTACGGTAGTCGAAGAGCGGAAATGGGCTGGGCAGTAGCCAATGTGCAAACTCTGATTAAAGACGCTTGTCAGATGGTCCACTATGGTTTCCGCCGTCGCTTGTAAAACACGGTTCGGCAGACCATCTGGACCGGGTGCTTTTAGAGGTGACGTTGATTTGATAGCTTCGAAGATCTCCTTCTCGGTTATCGGCGGTAGACCGATCTGTCCAGCGTACCGTGCGTTTTGCATGTCTTCTAGATCGGCCGCTGGCGGCCTAGGAAAGAAGGTGCGTCTGAACACTTCTGCCTTTTCACTTGTTTCGGTGACCTCAATCGTAGTCTGTGAATACCGGAGCGAGGGCGTCACGCTTGGTGGTAGTGCCTCTCTTCCTCTGGCCCACTTGGCTACCCTCCAGAGAGCTTCCGGGGAGTCCGACGCTGCTGCCATCTTCTCCCTATGTGCCGTCCGTAAAGCTTTTCTGATGGTCATCGCCTTCCTGTTCCTCGCGGCACGGTAGGCTTCCGAGCTTTCTTCTGTATGATCTCTACAGTGTGCTCAGTGTAATCGCTTCGACTCTGCCAGTACCCGGGTGCAGTCGTCGCTCCAGCCTTCTCTCGCCTTTGGTGAGAGTCGCGTTCTTGCCAGTACCTTTTCGACCGCCTTATCGATTGCCTCTACGATCATCATTGTGTATTGGTCATGTGCGGTCTTGGTTCTGGGTCGTTGCCGTTGCGGTAGAGTCTGTCGGAGCGCTTCGCACAGTTTCTTGTCGTCCAATCTCTTCCCATTTCTCTTCGGCTCTTTGTCCTGCCTCTCAGCACTCAGATCTAGCATGGTACTAATTGGAAGGTGATCCGAATGGTGATCAAGGTTTTGGTCCACCTCGCTCTTGATAAGCCTGACGAGAATACCTAGCGTGATCCATCATAAATCGATAGTCGTTCGATCATTGCGTTCCGCGTACGTGACTGCTCCCTGCTGGAGTGTGTTTGTCATATCGAAGCGCTCCACTATGATATAGAGCTCTCCGGCTTCTTGATCTTCATGGACCACTCGATCTCCACCCCACGAGCGATGGTGGAGATTAAAGTCTCCCAGGACCATTTGCTCGTCCAGTGCGTATCGCTTAAGTAGCGTGTCGATTAGAGGCAAGATACTCTCCCGGTTTTCCGTTGCTTGGACGGGATTATAGATGTTATGGACGTGCAGTTGCCACTGCGTTTGGCTTCCTGCTCCGCACCGGATATGGAGTGAGCACGCGTCTCTCGTATGTGGCTCGAACTGCCATGTCGTGTTGTCGAGTCGCTTGTTGACAAAGGAGCATACTCTTGCGGGTCCATCTCCGATGGCTACCGGGTAGCACAGGTGAAAGTGGTTTTTCACGGGATGATGTGTTGTCGAAATAAACGGGTGCCTCCGAGGCTCTTGAATGGCGAGGATGTCGTACTCCATCACCCTCTCGTCTCGTAGCAGGGTCGCCATGACTGTATCTCTGGACTTCCGAACGTTGTACTGTAGTATCTTTAGTGTGGTGCTCCGACCCATGATTCCACGTCAGAGTCGATTTCCATATGCTGGCTGTTGGTACGAATTAACGTATTGTTTTCTAGAGCATCGAGGGCCCTCCTAGATGGGTTGGCAGCCCTCTGCGGTCTCTGAGCACACACCGTCCTTGGTTGCTCGTTCTCTTCATCTGCTGGTGCTAACGTCAGTCCGGTGTTGGTCCATTTTTGTCCTCTTCCTGGTGAAGAGGTTCCTCTGGCAGTGATCGTCTTCGACGGCTGAACATGGTCCCTCAAACATCTTGTCCTCCGTAGCGTTCCTGTCACCGCTCCTGGCTGAGCTTCTGACCTAGAAACCTCCGGTGCCGGGTGATATTGAGCCCGTGTAGCGTATGCTGCCTTAGTCCGAGCGAGCTCCTCCTTCCGGATCGGGCAGTTCTGGTTCCATGCCTCGTGTGCGCCGCCGTAGGCTGCGTACTTCCTGGTCGCCGTCAGCTCGGCCTTCGACGGGCAATCACTAGAGTTGTGCTCCTGCGCACAGTAGCCACATGCTGTTGTTGCCTTGCACTGGACTCCTATGTGGCCATAACTCTGACACTTGAAGCACTGCTCCAGGCGACACTGTCGTTCGTACCTCTCGCACTGCAACAGCTCATCCTGCCAGACCAGACCTTCGTCGATGATCTTGTTTGCGTCTTCCGGCTGACTGAACTCGATGATTACCAATGATGCCGACTTACTATAGGCATTCCTGGTCAGCCAGCCCACATATTTGATCTCCGCTCGTGGTATAAACGGTCGATTGTCTTGCAGGATGTTCTGCCGGATCTCTTCAAATTTGTCCATTCCCATGGTGCTGGTGCGGATGCCGTGTCCGAGGACGCCATACGTCGGGTTGCGGATGTTCGCTCCGTTACCGACTCGGCAGACCCAGTCGTCTACAAACTGTCTGAGAGCCTTTGTCTCTGAGGTAGTAGCTGTTCTGAGGCTCAAGTCCCCGCTCTCCAATTGGTTGGAGGACATGATCTTCACATGCGCAATGTGTTCGTTCTGGCTTTGCTCGAGGGCACGTTCGATGTGGGACTTCAGGTTACGCGGGTTCATGGCTCGCAATTTTGAGATGGTCAATGGGTTTCTGATGCTCACGATAACTTCACGTTGGGCTTGGAGGGAAGCGGCTTTGACCCTATGTGCATCGGGCGTTCCCGAGGCAAGCACTCCATTTGCTGCGACTGCTGCATAGCTCATATGTCCTTGTGTCCTGACGGGAGGTGCCTTTTCTTTCAGCTCCTTAACCACGTCCACCACCATTTTGCTCCTCTCCGTGGCTTCTCGTGCTGCTGTCTTTGTCTCCTCTTCAATTTTGATGATCCAATTGATGTCTGCGGCATTGTTCCTCATTTCCATTTTGACTGTCTCTATGACGTTTGCAGTCTCTTCGGCTGTATCTTTCGCTTCGGTTTGCATGATGTTAAGTGCGTCCTGGATGGTGGTGAGATCCGGTGTTCTGAGTGTCTTGCTTATCATGGTCAGTGTTCCCGTGATCATGGTCCTCACATGGCTCGCAGGCACGGCCTGGCCTTGCGAGCGGTCAATGCAGTTCAGCGTGTCGCGAAGGTACTTGGTAAGTTCGGTAGCGTGCTCGTGGAGTTCGACTGGCCGGTTTGTCCCTGGAGGCCATGGAATAGCCATCTCGGTACAGCCGCGCTGGGCAACGCGACCGACATGATAGCACTCCAAAAACCACTTCTAGAAGCCGTGGAAAATCGAGTCTATTCCAAAAATAAGAGTACTCGCTGGTGTGGTGTTTGTCACGTCGCGAGCGGAATAAATGTCGCAGGCCGAGGCACTTTGGGAATCCAGGTCACGGGCCGCAAGATTAGCTTGCCAAGACCCTAGATAGAAATGCCCGGTTTACCAGGCCGCACGCTTAAACAATAACAACAATCTATCAATCTACACATATAACACTGAGGGACCATCCTCTCATGCAACGATAAATGCCAGGTGCTTAGTAATTTCGCAGTGTTATTGTCAAGAAGGTGGGGTAACAGGTCGTAACGATACAATGCTCCCAAAAACACCTGTTAATCTGGCCGAACTGACGCATGGCACGACTTTTCCCAGCTTAGGTTAGAGTGGGTCTCACCTACTCTCGAAGAAGGTGGAATTAGCCGAATGTTCCAATCCTGTCACGTGCTATCTATCAGGTCACAATCCTCTATGTCACTACGTCTATGCCATCGCTATAATGACTTCAAGACCCAAATAGTAACCTAAGAGGCATGCGAATGCTAATTATTGAAAAAAAAAATCAGATGTTTGCAATGCTTTTTAGGCGGACTCTCGAGAGATAGGTGAGCCCAAAGAATCGTCGCATCCAACAGGTGTTCATGGAACGGTTGTAGGAATTTGAGGATTGAGATCCCCAATGTTAGCTAGCATAGCATGTCGTATATAATTGATTCGTTCATTGTGAAGATTATATCATGGAAAAGTGCGTTTTTTCAGATCATGAGTACAAGCTGTTGTAGATTGTCGTTGCTACGGGAGCTAAGCATAAGACTGAAACATTTATAGTCGAATCGCCTTCTGAACAGAACGATCCTCACCCAGGATCAATCTCATTTGCCACCCGCTCTCACTGTAGATTCCCTTTCTCAGAGCATCAGTGTAAAGCTCGTATGCTGGATAATCTGTTTACATTCAGCCGATAATATCTGGTATCCTGGTATGCGATTACTTACAATTGTCGACGAATGCATGAAACTGCTCTTTGGTCATACCAGCTCCCTTCTCGCCCCACAAAGCTGCTTCTTGCTGTGATCGCCACTTATACACGTAGCGTGTATCGGCAGCATCGCTACAGTGGATTCAGTAACCGTTAGGAACGACGGGCGCGACTCACAGGCTTACATGTGAATCAAGGCTCCAAGTTGTCTGTCCATGTCGTCAATAATAGATCGACTGTTCTTTCTTGGTTGGCAAAGCTTACCTTGTCACTTGGTCATATTGTCGGAGGCTTCGGTTGATGAAAAGCACGTGGGCCAAATTTGAACGACCAAGGCGGCCAATTAAGGTTTCCCCTTCGGTCTGGATCCGCTCCACCGCGATGGTTGTGGGGTGTCGCGGAAAGAGATCCGGACAGCGTAGCTACCTGTTTCATTCCAGTCAGCCGCTTATATTTGATGTGCGTGCGGTACTCGCGGCTCGCCTTCAAGTCCAAGGGGCGAAACCAGTAGGCTTACCAAAGTTGACTTGCCTGGTCTCTGTACACCATTTAGACCGACGAAAAAAACCGGTGGGCTCTCATTTTTTGATAAGTATAGCTGCTGGTAATTGTTAATACAGTCCAATATAAAGGGGATGCAATGTCTCGACTTGTCGTCGACGATGGCCGGTTCTTTCTTTGGAAGTGCCATGCCAATGTCTCCCAACCTAGTATCGGACTCGGGCTATAGGTTGGCGAATGCGACGGAACAGACAGTTGGTTGATGATCATAGGGCTTCGGAACGTTGGAATAAGTAGCACGCCGACAATTGCTCAAACTAGTGATCGTTATAAGAAACCTTAGCAAACCAAGAGATGTATGTGTACGCCCAGGGCGACGCGTGCGATTGACGCGTCATCAGGCCAGGGTCCCCAAAACTCTGTGGTACGAGCAATTTGGAACGAGTACAGCTATCACTGTATAGCGTCGTACATGTACCGGATCAATCAGCTTAGAGCTGACATTTTCGGCGCTAAGGTCGTTGCCTGCCAAAAAAGCAAAAAAACAGGATATATGTATAGCCTGCAGAGTTGTTGCTATGTGTATTAGGAGCCATCCTAGTAGAGCCTAAACGTTTACCCTCGAGCAGAACATGACCGTAGGCACTTGTCCCAGTTAAGAAGCTACCGTCAACTATGGGTGACTATGGACAATCTACCGCAGGAGGAGATATCATCAGATGACACTTGATGAACACACGCATTGATCTGACAGGAGTGAGTCCTCACTCAAATGTCCAGGCGAGCTGCGGACCCTCAGTACAAAAGACTGATGATTTCATCGACTCCAGACTACTTCTGCCTGTCTGGAGTCACAGAAGATCCGTGCAAGATCACGGCTGATGCACTCCTTCGCGTTGTGGCGCGGGTTACATGACTTCGATCTCTTAACAAAACTCGTCGAACTTACTGACAATGAGGAGTCTGCTTTTGGGAAGCAGACTGCAAAGTCAAGTTCAATGTTGATTGACTCAACGTTGCTGACGAAATCAAAGGCGTCTCTGGTACACTTGAAAAATGCTCTGCGCTCGAAAGTTGCTTCATTGGCGCACATAAATTGTTTGCGAGTGGAGGAAAGGTATCACATGAGGCCAGAGGTTCATCTAATTTGTCTTTGCAGAATATCTGGAAACCCACATCAGGCGATGCGCTGTATTCAAAAAAAATCAAATCCTGCTGAGACTCAAGCTATTTCTACGGTGACTAACGTCGCATCCGTGCCAGTCACTCGAGCCGATCAGATAGAAACTCGTTGAGTAGTAATGAAGGAGTCAAAGCGGAAGCAGACCCACAAACATTATGGTCGTCTCCCGGACTCGGCATTCGTTCGAAGGGATTCGACATGGTTCGCAGAGATGTCGTTTTCTTTTGCTTTCCCTTCGACGGAATGATGATTGGTACCATCGTCCAAATCTAGACTTTGCGGTGGGATAGCGTGACGCGCTTTCTTTGATACGACATCGTACCAGCGTGGCGCGCTTGAAAACATGGTGTCGATCTCGTCGAATGATCTTCCTCCTAGCTGAAGATAGTCAGCGCGTCGTCGTCGTGCGCGAGTAGGATTCCAAGGTACTTCGACTTGCCTCGGGGAATGTCATGACTGCGATCACAACGGAAAACGCAGATATCGAGGCGAAGATGATGTATGTACGGTGTCCTATGCTTGCAAAGGAAACAGGCACAACCTCAGCGATGACGAAGTTGAAAAGCTGTACGTACAAGTCATCAGCACAGTTCGAGGCTAATCAAAGCGGAGTGCTGTTGATGGCCTGTGCCTCGCTCACAGCAGAATCCAATACAGTCTCGGTGCTGGCGTGCGAATGATGAACGTAAACATACCCAGTGTGTCTGTACCAAAGTCAGCGAGATGCGCCATGTAGGATATTGAGTCACACAACGTGTATGGAACACTCAAATTTTACCACTCACCGCAGTTCCAATGGTCGAAAAATGTTCACGCATATGCCGAGGTGCGAGTTCAGTGGCATAAAGAAAGTTCGCTCCTAAGTAACCGATTGGAAAGAAGCCCATGTAGAAGAAAAGAAAGAACAAGCAGCTTTGGCAGCCGTGGCGTTGTCGATGTGTGATACTGTAGCTGCAAGTCCAGTCATTGCAACACACATTCCAAAGCCAGATATGATGAAAAGTGGTTTGCGACCAAAGCGATCCACGATCAGTAGTGGTATAATGCAAACCAGAATTTTCCAAGTCAAGATACTGGCACTCAGAATGGTTGCAGTTCGTTCAGCAAAGTGGAGACTCTCGGCGAAAATGGTCTTCGCATAACACGTCACTGCGTTAGCACCAGTCATCTGTGAGTTGAAATTGACGGCGAAAGCGAGGGCGGTGCGGTAAAGCTGCTTGTTTCGCTGATCTCTTGACAACAGACTTGCCCAACCACGAATGGACTCCTTGTTCTCAGACACCTGCGACAGGTCGGACAAGATGGCACTCACGACTTCGTTGTCTTCAGCGAGGTCCTCTAGTGTCGTAATAGCGCGAGAAGCATCACGCATTCGCCCTTTCTCGGCTAACCACATAGGCGATTCTGGGAAAAGATGAATGGACGAGAGCAGAATAAGGGCGAATATTCCAGGGATGGCGAGTGGTAAAGGCCAAGCTACTTGGCTGTGCGAGATTTTGCTCAAACCAAAATTGACCCTAGAAGCCATTGCTATCCGATGTCAGTATATTATGCTGCGGACTTGGCGGCATCATCGCGTAAAACATACCTTGACCAATCGCAACGAATATACCTATCACTACCACGTGTCTTCCACGGTTCTTGGGCTTCGAACATTCGGACTGCCACACGGGAACAAGGGCATTGATTCCGCCTACCCAAGGTCAGTGACCACTCTTCCAACGATCAGTTGAAGAAGCCCGAATGATGAACTCTGAATGACGTGACCGACAAGTGCAGTGATGACATATATCGCAAGCCCACGTCGTCAGCCAGATACGCCTCTGAGATATGCCGATGATAGTGCGCCAAACAGACACCCAATAGTGTAGATGGCTACTACTGTGCCTGATCTCATAACATCAGTGAATAATCAGGCCAGGGGATCTGTGAGTCCCACCTTGAACAGTAGCATTGTGTACTTTCTGCTCGCCAGAAGTGTTCACTGTGTCCAGACCAGTGAAAGTGGTCGTAAAAGAGGAAAATGACAAGATGCCTCCAGTCTGCGATTGGTTATAACCAAATAGCAAGAAAGCCGGCAGCACGACTAAGGCTATGCGTGCTCTTGCGAGACGGCGTCCACGGATTGGGAAACCTAGCATTGCGCTGCGTAGTTTGGTTCTGTCGTTGCGGCAAGTGATAGGTACAAGTCTCAGGGTCCTATCCATAATCCTTCAAAGATCGATACTTCCGAGCAATGATAATGTATGGCGCGCACGTCCCCTAACTTCGAGTAGAGTGTTCGGAGCAATGAAC
>Ga0265797_10005453_pt1 | contig 18550 bp, 13 predicted proteins | sample P2T30metagenome_FD_192433 | JGI IMG/M metagenome (GOLD analysis project Ga0265797, IMG submission 192433) | Plant litter microbial communities from East Loma Ridge, Irvine, California - P2 T30 | ecosystem: Environmental > Terrestrial > Plant litter > Unclassified | place: USA: California... | reverse complement strand
CGCGCTCCTACAAGCAAGCCGTTACCGACCTAGACGCCGAGACGATAAAAGCCCTCGACGGCCCCTACCGAACAACCGTCCTAGACCCCATCCAGCGATTCTGCTCTTACTTCCCCGACATCAACGCTTGCATCACAAAGCGCGAACACAAGCAGATGGACTACGACCGCATGCGCGCGCAAGTCCGGAAGCTCACCGACAAGCCCGACAAGGATGTCACCAAGCTACCGCGCGCTGAGAAGGACGAACAACTCGCCAAGGCCGCGTACGATCAACTCAACGACACTCTCACAACTGAGCTGCCGCAGCTCATCGATCTGCGAGTACCATACCTAGACCCCAGTTTTGAGGCGCTGGTCAAGATTCAGCTCAGGTTCTGTGCGGAAGCTTACTCAAGAATGGCGCAAGTGCAACAGTATCTGGATGCGAACACAAGAGATCAGTATGCACAGGGCGAGCTGGATGCGCGGGTGGAGGAAGTGCTGCAAGAGATTCGGGACCTGAGTATTGCGGGTACTGTCTAAGAGCTGGGAAAGGATGATATGTTCTCAGGGTATCGTACATGGTAATTTCTGTGGCGTCAGAATCATTGGGTTTGCGGCATTGAATGGGTTGCGTAAGGATGAATGAAGAAATCCAATGACAGTTCACTCCTTCTGCCACAATTGACTTGACAGGATCTTAAGATTGCTGAGGCTTTCTGTATTTGCAATAGCGCCGTTATTCTCCAATCCGGCTGAGTCCTCGATGTGAGCTTTTGTACATGCACGGCACGTCTGCTCTTCCAAGAGTGACGAAACCCACGCACTGTCTTCCAGAAGCCTGTGCTTGCCATGATGGTGACCAGACAGCACCCCACGGACCAATCTATCTTCGAGTCATCGCTAGTATAAAGACCTATGCAACGACTTCTGGATTAGTTCTTCATACCTCTGAAAACTTTATGTGCTCTGCAAGCACTAACTTACTCAGTCTGTACATCACTTTTTAAACATATAATAACCCGCAAGTGGTTACACCTACCCTTAAGAAGAAGAGTCCATCCATCCCTCCGCCGTCTTCCTCCAGTGACTCCACCAAAAGTGGTCCTCACAAACACTACACCAAGATGTTAAAACAGCGGCCGGGATACAAAACACAGCTCGTCGGACCAGCATGTTCCCCTGAGGAAATCTCCCACATGGCCGAAAACGTTTGCAACCACATAAACAGCAAACCGCCGCTCGAAGCGGACATCAGATCACGCCTCAGTGAAAAGGGTTGGGCTGTGGGACGACCCGCCAAAAATGACGGACGGTAGAACTGCCCCATTTGCAACGAAGAATGGAGTGACGAGAAAATAGTATGTGGTAGAGAACCCACTTGCAAGGGCGTCAATGGGAACAGCTTTTTCGCATATTTAAAGAGCAGTGACTTTTCTGTGGAGCAAGTCCCACCGCAGTGTTGGGGCGACGTGTTGACGGAGGTCACTGGGGTTAAGCACGATAACAAGAATTTTTGTAAAGAAGATGCTGTACAGGTCCATAGGCGCTTGAGCCTCTAACTATGCCATGATGTCACTGAGATAGCATCACTCAAGAACTTTGGCGAGAGTCAATGTGTATATAATTCATGCATTCCCTAGTCTACGGTCATTCACATGCAGCCACTGCGCCGCCAATTGCAAGCCCAAAGTAGCCATGCCACGCATGATGAAAAGATGATTCAGAAACTCCGTTCCTATGCAGTGTAGATGCCATCCTAACCGTGACCGAACCCTAGGCGTGAAAGCCCGTTGCAGGCGTAACGCCATGAATACCATGCCGAAACCGAACGCCGCGCTTATGATGAAGACGTGGAAGAAAACCGAGGAATGGAAAGTTGGGCAAGGGGGTGAGAGGGCGATGCGCAGTTCCTAGTGCGCGAGTGTCCACCATATCGTTGGACGGGGGTGAGGGGGAAATGGAGTAGGGGCTGCCGAATCGCATGATGACGAAGAGAGGAGTGTTGAGGTAGGTGATGCTATCGGTGAAGGGACAAGGATAAGGGTGTCAGAACCCGAATCCTCTTCAGACGCTGGGGACCCACCCCTAAGTAGCCCTGGCATGCGGATGTGAGACATTCGCATGATGAGGGGCTCAGAGTTGCAGTCCATGGGCAACGTCTAGCGCTTCATGGGGGTATCGGCGTCCTCATCATCTTCAGCATCATCGTCATCGCCTTCGAAGTCGGAATCCATTTCTTGGTCCTCGTCCGGGTCGCTCTCGCTGCCACCAAAGTCCAGGCTCTCGGCATCGCTGTCTTCCCAGCTCATGTCAAACTCGCCCTCGTCCTTCTCTTTCTTCCACGCTGTTTCGTGCGTTGGCATGACAAAGTCCGTGGGGATGTCTGCCTTTGACAGCTCGAGATCCTTCTTGACCATCTCTTTGTACTGTTCCGGCTTATTGCGCAGCATGACTCCCGCGTCGACGTTAGCGGGTGAGGAGACCTCGGCATCGTCCAGCAGAGAGAGGATGGATATCAGGACCGTCTCGACACGCTGCACGGGTGACCAGCGCTCGGCGGCAGTCTCGCCAGACATCTCGTCATCGCCGGGTGGGTGGAGGATGGAGATACATAAGCGGCCGTCGGGGTAGATGTTGGGGTGGTAGAGCGGGCGGATGAACTTGAAATCTGGTAAACCGTTAGCTCCTGCCCTGCGCTTCGCGACTCCTTCCATCCCTGGATCCGCGTATTGGCAGTGACGTACCTGGCGGGCTATGCGGGTAGTTGCGAGGGAAGGTCATCTTGGCCTTGAAGTAGCCGCCGTAGTACATGGACTCTTCGTTCATGACTATCAGGGCGACACTCCACTCAAAGACGTTCTCGTTGATGAGCTGTGACGTGGTTAGCTCGGTGCTCCTGCATCGCCACTATGACTGTGACTCTGGAGGGAACGTCACCAAGACGCACCTCGATGTTTGTCCACTTCTCCTTGCTGAGCTGCTTGAACTCATTCATGAGTATCCGCTGCGCCATTTCCGCCATGTTGCCTTCTCGGTCCGGGGTCCTTGCTGAAGCGTGTAGTGTTCGTGGGGGTGCAGGAACAGTACTGTATTCGCCGAGGCGGTCGGTTGGGTGTTGTCTACGTGTAAAAGTGAGGGTGTGGGTTGAGAGAACGTCCTGGTGGTTTGTGCAAGGAGTGAGAGAGCGGCGGAAGGGCGAGAGTTTGTACTTAAGGGAGTCGGTCGGCTGAGGCGCTGCATGATCGAATGCTCTCGCCGAAACAAGGATCACTTAGTCCGCCCCTCGGCAGGAGCCTAAGTCACCGCTTCCGAACTCGCGGACAACGAGTGGAACCTTCCTTACTTGGTCCTCATGACTGCAGGGGCTCACCGTCACCACGTTTCTTTCATCGTCGGCACAGTTGCTGTTCGGCGCCTTGGATGCCGCGCATTCTGGCTTTGGCAGTGTTCCTTCCGACCTCGGAACGAATAGGAACGGTACGGAATGTCACCTTGGATGCGTCCCAAGGTTGGCTGCTCGCGTGATAGCACAGAGTTGCGGCTTATCTACGCTTCCATCTATCATCGCGTCTCTGGATGTCATGTGAGCGTATGAGCAAGGTAGTATAAACACGCGCTACCAATGCATGCCGTTTCATGTGATGTCATCATGGGCACTATCGACACCTGAAACAATACTGTAAAGCATTCTTTTGCTTTGTCTATTCGCGTACGCCAATCCCTAGCTTCATGGCTCATCGTACAGGGTATGCGCGCCTTCTTTTTTGGCTTGTCTGGTTTGCTTCTTGCTACCTTCTACCCAAAGCCATACGTAATTGTCGATCTGTGAGATCATCACATATGTGTCCAAATTCATACTCAAGCGATGTGCTGGCAGCAAAGAGCTTTGCGACGAGAACAATACTTTTCTAATCTAGAGTATATCTAATGCCGACATGATCGTGTATGACGTGACCCCCAATTATGACAACCTCCGGTACACCAGCGCTGGCGTTAATACATGTACTGAATGAAAAACCACGATACTAAACATAGGAGAAACAAAGACAGACAGTGTCCAACTGACAAAACAGGGAATTACCAACCAACAAATTCAATCAAATGTAACGCATCCTCTTAGCAACCCCCAAGCAGACAGCAACGAAAAGGACAATAACACCAATAATGCCAAAGAACCATCCGAGGCTGCCATCCTGACCAGGAACCTTGACGTTCATACCAAACAAACCGCAAATCAAGTTGAGCGGAACGAGAATCGTAGCGATGACCGTAACCTTCTGAAGCGTAGCGTTGCTGTCGTTGCCTTGAATGACTTGATCAACCGAGATTTGCGCAAGGTAGTTGGAGTGTGCGCGGCTGAGCATCTTCTCGAAATGAGCCAAGTTGGACATCATAGTGACGACGTGATCCTGGATATCGCTGAGGTACATGCCCACGTCACCCCGAGGAGCAACGCTGTACGACTCGTTGCAACGCTTGGCGAAGCCCTTGATGACATCTGCCTTGCCGCCCAAGAGACGCAGAAGCTGCATGACGCGCTTACGGCAGTCGCCGATCGATCGAAGAATGGCGCGAGAATCTTCAATGCGCGCAGTGAAGACCTGATCCTCAATCGCATCTGCCTCATCTTCGATGCCCCGAATGACAGGTGCAAAGCTGTCGACAATGTCGTCGATGAGGGCGTAGCAGATCCAGTCAGCGTTGAGGTTGATGTAGTCGCGAAGACGGCTGATACGCTTGCGCACAGAAAACGTGTGTGGGCTCTCGCAGAAAGTGAAAGTTAGGATGCCCTCCTTGAACACGACAGCATAGAAGTTGACAGGCTCCAAGTATTCCTCCGATTCCTTGTCGGCTTGGAAGAAGGAACGGAAAGAGACGAAGTAGTATTGATGGAACAGCTCCACCTTTTCGCGCGGCTCCTGGACGCAGATATCCTCACGGGTAAGAGGGTGCACGCCGAAAGCCTTGGAGATGGCGAAGACTTCCTCTTCTGTAGGGTTGACCATGTCGAGCCACCAGACGCCGCCGTCTGATGGGGTGTCAAACAGATCGCGGAAGCGTTCGCCAGGCATAAGCAGGCCGCCCAGTTCGGCAGCATGGATCGTGTCGTCCAACTCAGACGAGAAGAACGTCCAGCGGTTGAGCTTCACCTCTGGCGTCGGCTTCTCCGCGAACACGTGTGACAGACCTTCCTCCGCGAGCTTCTCTTGGATCGCAGGGTCTGCATTCTTAAGACTCAAAGCGTCGCTGTCTGTCTTGGGCGTTCCTGACTGGCTGGACTTGGGGCGGAGATCGGAGAAGACCTTGGGCTTTGTCGAAAGGTTGGAAGCGGTGCTCGCCTTGTGACGCAGAGGCTGGCCGATGGGCGTCTTCTCTTGAGCCTCTGCGACAAACTCCTCCAACTCTTCGTAGTCGAACCTGGTAGTCTTGCCAGTATCCTCGGCCACAGGGAAGCACACATCCTCCTCGGCAGAGCTGTGCGCAGATGCAACTTCAACGTTGTGCAGCTCATCGGGACGCTCGTCGCTGATTGTCGGACGGCGTGCAGTGCCGCGAGAAAGCGTCCTGTTCAATCCCAGCTCGAGCTCGGAACCAGCGTGGCTCTGGAGGGTGTTGGCACGGTCGCGGCGCCTAGGGCCGGCGAATGCGTCGACAGAGTTGGGAGGGGAGACGGAGCGCGAAGTGGTCGACGAAGCCCTGCTCCTAGTCAGGCGCTCGACTGCCGGGTCGCGCGGGCGCCTGAATGTCTCTCGACGGGCCTGTGGGCTGTGCGCCAGAGAACCGCGGCGGATGTAGGCATCGGGAGCCAAGTATTGGTCATCGTCTACGACGGCGCTTTCGAAATCGCGCCGAGTGATGTCTGCCTCGAGGGCCTCGTTGACTTGGAGGAGTATGTTGGGTCGGTCTTGGCCCTGGACACTTGCGAAAGTTGGTCGGCGCGACCTAGGGGGTGACGTGGCATCGGCTCGTGGGAGCGATACGGGCTGGTGGCGGTGGTCGTCGAGGTCAGACACCGGGGTGCTGAACCTCGTCTGGTTCTCGGATCTCGGAGTGTCAGTCATATTGGCGACTCAGGCGGCGATGAGTAGGACTCCGAATCAGATGTCGTATGCTTTGGTTAAGCCAGGTTGTTGGTGGATTCAGCGACTTCTTGCAGCGCAAGAACCACAGAAGCGGGCGAGTCGCTTGTGAGCGCTCACCTCTAGGGCGCGCTCAACTTGACGATGGCTTCGCGTAGGGTGGTCCCCTACACTAAGCCGATGGGAGACAGAGTCCGGTAGCCAGACTTCCACACCCTGTGGGAATAGGAAGAAATGTAGAGACGGTGATGCAGTAGCGAATGAATGTGTTTGCTGTTAGGGCGAGTTATGGTGGCTTGTGGTCGCCTCCGTATACCCAGGCCTTTGTGCCGAGCAAGGGGCGGATGAAGGAAAGCTTGTCGAGGTAGAGTCCCGCCAACTTGGTGGTTTGTATGTATATGGACGCCGTAGCGTCAGAAGGTGCGGTGTAAGGGGACGGTTGCAAAAACAAAGACCCCTTGAGCGATCAGTCGCGGTGGTGGATGGCGGTCCACGGAGATAAGAGCCGGATAGGTGGAGGGTGCGCGATCGCGACTGCTGGCAGTTGGTATCGTGAGGCGGTTGAAAGTCGATGGGAAGTGCGGTGGGTGGAAGTCCAGGGGACGGTGGGAGTGTTGTTGAAGGGACGGTGCGGGACTCAAATACCGCGATTGAGCGATGGGTCAAGGAAAAAGCTTGTGCAGCGACGGAACCTACTGGCCCGCTCTGATTGGGCAGGCGCGCTCAGAGAACGACAAACGGTCATGCATGTGACTGATCGAGAACTCGGCCGTTGTGGAGAGAGCGAGTGAAAGTGGTGCCGCACATTCCGCGGCCTAACTGACCAAGGTTCTTGTCGCACCTGGATGGCGAACCAGGTACCAAATGCTGTTGTTGCGTCAGTGTTGGGCGTAAATCAAGAGGCGTCGTTAGTGAAGGCTAGTGCGGCTGCGGACCCCTGCCTTCTAGATGTCCCGGCTCGTGGTAATGCCACCTCTCCGAGACAGTTAGGCCCGTTAGACGTTCAGTAGAGTTCCAAGTGACATCCGTTCCCGATCTTCACCAACCTAGCCTTCAAATACAACGATCACGACTCGGACATCCAGCATACCCCATCACCATGGCCGACCAGCTTCTGGAGCAGGTGCGCGACGCGGTCGAGGGCCAGATTGTATGCGACAGCGACGCCGCTATCTGACTTGATGCATGTGCTAACACGACCAGGACTTTGAGGGTCAGCGACTTGCAGAGATGCTGAGCACTGTCCTGCTTGGTGCGGCTGGTGTATGTGTCCCTCGCCCGCCTGATACACTTCAACAAGCTGACAACACAGATCATCGCATTCATCGTTGGCTTCCTGCAGCAAGACATTCGAATGGCACTCTACATTGGCCTCGCCGGCTCCGCGCTCACATTCCTGGTTGTCGTACCCCCGTGGCCTTTCTACAACAAGAACCCCGAGGACTGGCTCCCGCCGCACAACGCGACATCACAGTACAACATCGACGTAGACGGGCAGAAAGTTGGATAGTCGCGCTGGGACACGGAAGGGAGTCGCATGGTCAGGACACTTCACGATCGTAATGGAATCTGATTCGACGATGATAACCGCCTACGCTGCTACTTCTCCATGCTCTCATAGCCCTTTTGTGAAGGCCCTACTAACGCCAGACGTCCGAATGAAACCAAGACCCATGTTTGTCCCTGCTGAAACCAATCTCTCCACGGCTTTGCGAGCGTCTATCGGCCGTACTTTTGGAACTCCCAGTCTCGGTTGTCTAGCGGGCAGACTTGTCTGGTCTTGAGCCATCGTGAAATGCAGTGGAAGTGGAAGGCGTGCTGTCATGTGTCAGTACGGGTCAGTGCAGTGTCATGATAGAGCGTACGTTGCAGATGCCCCAGGCGACTGTGCATTCTTCGCTGGTGGCGGAGGCTTGGTTGGCCTGGCACTCGATGCACAGGTCCATGATGTGGTTACGGCAAATGGCGCAGTTGTCGACGACGATATCCCAAGCCCAGAGAGCAACCGCGTTCCACTGCGTCATGTTAGCTTCAATCTCTATGTCCTGTCCTCTGTCGTGTGATGCTGACCTTCTTGACCTCGAAACGTTTCTTGTCGCCCTCTGCAGCACTGGCCTTGCCGGTCTTGGTCTTCGCCGGGGGCGCGTCTGCCATGTCGACATCCGCCATGATTATGTGATGTATCGGGGTGGTGGGGTGCGCGGGGAGTTGGTTGGAGTGGGAGCTGCTGGGGTTGACGCAGCGCGGTGGTAGGCGGTGTACGGGCGGTTGCAGTTGGAAGGGAACAACGTGCAGCTCGCAGAATTATATGGCGGTGGCGAAGTTTTGTTGCAGCGCTGCCACTGTGTTTGTAGGTGAAGGCGCAGTGTGCAGGCGTCAGGCTCCAGCTACGAGCTCCCGAATGCCAAGGCCAGGCCCTGTGTACCAACCTTGGGACGAGGTGCCAGGTGAAAGGGAATGCACATTCTTTCGCTAAGCGTCCAAATCTCCTTCGGACGAGCAAACGCCACAATGCCACCGCTCCTCGCGATTCAAAGACGGGCGCCCGACAGCCTCCCGCTTCCATCATACCCAACCCGACCTCTCAGCCCTACGCCGCCGCAACCGTCAGTGCGCCTTGCCGAGATCAGCCTCGTTGGATCACAGCCACCTCCGCGCCGTTCACCGTCGATGCGACCGACTCTGCTCACAACACCCTCACTCTTCGCCCTATCTCACCCAACGGCGCGTGCCTATCTATACCCCGCGAATCTGGATATGATCACTTCAACATCTAACCCTTGCACATTCCCACCTTATCAGACAAAGACACAGACCGCGTCATCGCGCATCCAACCCACTACCTCATCACGAACCAAGAGCGTCCGCCTGCGCCCTACCAGATAACCCACCCCCATCACAATACAACAACTCCACAGACAACGCTTCACATGTCGACAGTACAGACGACGGCCTCTCCACGCGCTCCCCGGGGCAAGCCGCAGAGCCCAGCTCAGGCAGCGCACACCAACGCCGGCCGGCAGTCGCAACGCAAACCACGAGGCAACCGCGCTCACAATGGCTACAGCCAGAACCAACACAGTGCGGCAGGAGCGTCCCCGAGCAAGATGCCTGCTGAGCTCGCCCACGCGGAAGGCGCGTCCCACTCAGGTGAGGACGCGCACATGCCCTCTGGACCGCGCAACATGAGGAAGCCCAACCAGTCCCATCCCTCCATCGACCGCGTCTTCTCTCCTCCTGAATCAGAGCCTGTTCCGATCAACTCCTCTGCTACCCCGGCTAAGATCCAGGCCGCCTATGCCGGCCCGACCTTCCATGCTTCTCCGGCTCCTTCTGCTCTGCCTATACCCAAGTTTCTTTCTCGTTCTGTGCCGGCCAAGACACGTGCTGGTCCACCAACACCTCCGCCCGAAGATAGTTCTGATTCTGCTTCTCCAAGTCCTTCTGCTTCTCCTTCCCGCGCCCCGGTGGCCGTTCCTCCTCGTAATGAACAATCTCCATTGGACCTGCTTTTCAAGGCGGATGCGGCTGAGAGAGCCAAGGGCAACCATGGACGCCCAGCCTCCCACGGACCTTTCAACCCAATGGACACTTCCAGGCCACAGCATTTGAAGCATGATTCGTCACACTCGATGAATGGCGTCTTTCCCATAGAGCTTGACGGGGAAAGCAAGCACGCACACATGTCTCCCCCACCAGCAGCCTCGCCCGCCTCGCATCGCTCCGTTACAGATCCCACCAAGATTCCACAGCTCAAGGATATGCAACAGCACGGCAACGGCAACGATGTTATGAACGACCTACTGAATCGTCTCTCAATGTCACAGAAGAAGCCTTCGGCAACACCGCCTCGACCGGATGCGCAGGGTCCACAAGGATTCATGATAGGTCAAACACCATCACCTTTCCATGACGGTCGCCCTCCCCAGAACCCTTCTGGACCCACCACACCGCAGGCACCACCGCCGAACCAAGACTCTGAATTTTTCTATGGCAACCGTAATCTTTCTCCCTTGTTCAAAGCCGCAAAGGGCGATTCTGCAAAGAAACGCAACTCTGGTCTTCGTACCGAGATCTCGGCTGAGTCTCCTATGGTCGGACCGGGCAACTTCCAGAGCTTTCCTTCTGTTCCTCCCACTCAGATGATGGACCCCAACGCCTTTTCCCGAGATCAGCCAGGCAACGGTAACTCAGGCTTTGCCAACGGGCCCCGTCCATCAGCACCCCATGTACAGCCCTACCAACAAAGTCCAAACAACCGCAGGAAGGCGCCTGGCCGCCAGCCACACCAGCCACACCAGCCTCGCCCCGACACTTACCAGAAACGAGGCAATATGGGTGGGACTGGAAATACGGCGGCCAATGCTCCACCAGCATCTGCTCCGAAGGCCCCTACCAGCATGATGTCCTTTGTACCTTCATCAGTCGCTGCGAAACAACGCAAGACCTCAGCCCCCGCTGCCACTGCTGGTGCCTCACCCATGAAAACCGCCACCCCTTCCAATACGTTGTCTCTGGAGCAGGATCTCAAACGCTTGCTCAATCTCAGCCCGGCTGGCGAGTCCAGCGTCAGGTAGTCGTTGTTTCTACGAGACCTGCCATGTTTGGGCATGGTTTGGGCTCACTACATTCGCTTGTTTATATGGATTTTCTATTTGTTCCATGTTTATGGTTCATGATTGTATTGTCACTTCATTTGGATTTTATGGCGTTATCAATGGCTGGTCGCCATCTTTTTCGTGGAAGTAGTGAGCATTGACGGGCATGTCGTCTCAGGTTCTTTGGTCCAGCGCAAGCGTTTCTTTTGTCACTGTTCATGAATGGATGCATGGACATGGGATTTGAAGAGCTGGAAATCAGGCGTTTTCTTGCACCATGTTTCATGTTCTGGTGCATAGGCACTTTAGGGAATGTCTCGACTGGCTATGAGAAGTGAGCTTCCTCCGACAACTTTCTGCTGTCCATGATCTGGATCCAGGCACGACTCAACTCGACTATCACTACATCACCACAAACCACAAGTAAAAATCAAGAAAAAAATATAAGGGCATGATGCTCGGCTTCGGTGTCTCCCTCGGGAGGCATGAGGTTTTCATGTCCAAACAAGGTTTCCGTTCGGCACGACTTCGTGATGGTGAGCTGCTTCCCTATATTGTTTCTTCGTTTGACTTTGATTTCCACGTCATCTGTTCTGTCTGCAAGAGAAGTATATGACCCAGATAAGAGCATGGGGTGGCATACTAATTGTTGCGCGAGCGAGAGTTCTCCCTGTGCTCGGCTCATCATGGGAGTGAACTCTCACTTTCACCATCCCATGTCACTAGCGGCACGTGCCAGTGCTGCTTGGCACTGGTCGCGGTCTACCCTGAGTGAGCACTTCCAGTGGGCGCAGGTTCATTTTCCTGTTGTTTTCTCGCGCCTGTTTACGCACCACCAATCACACCCCCGCTCGATCGCTTTGATTCTTCTTTGCAGGCAATCACGCAACCTTTGCAACACTCGCCCAACCTTAAGTACTAACACAAAATCGAATTGTCACAACTGCCAACTGCCGCAACTGGTCAGGATGAAGAGTCTTCGGAGCAAAGGTAGGCTCTTATTCTCTCCCATAGGCAGCGTTGAGCCCGGGATGGATTCACTCGCTCCACAACCGCAAAAGCTTTAGCGTTAACATATAAGTAGCGTCGCACTTCTTCAGAGATAGCCCAAGTCGTGATGAGAAGACCGCTATCGCCGACAGTTCGGACATCGACTTTGACGCCGGGATTCAGGACGCGGGTATGCGGAAAAAGCGTAAGTCACTGTCCTGCATGTAGGCGGAGACACACTAAAACCATGTGCAGCATCGCGATTCTTCGGACTCAAGAACGACAAGCTGAACAAGCCACTGCCTACTCTACCTTCCAATCCCAACTCGTCCACGCCACTTGCCCCAGTCGCTACGCGTGTCACTCTAGGACAGCACGGCGATAGCTTCGAGAACCTACCCAACTACGAGGATCTGGAAGAGGAAGAGTGTCAAACAAGCTCACCGGCTCTTCCGCCAGCTTCGCGCAGCCTCTCCGTCACTCCAGGGCACAAACACGCTCGCGGTGGAGAGCCGCTCAGATCAAAGTCGCGACCCAACTTCGCATTGCTTAGAGAAAAAGGCATGTTTTCCGCTATTCATGCACATGTCGACTCAATCTTGACTCGTATTCTAGGCTCTCGTCTCTTCGGCGGCAGCAAGAACAACGACTCCACGCAGTCACCAACCCCTCCGCCTGTTCCACAGATACCTACTAGCGTTCCTCTCCCCAAAGCACGCCTTCCTGGCCTCACACCATTGTCAACAGCACGCGCATCGCGCGCATCTCTCGTCAAGACTCAAAACCGCAGCGTCTCTATCTCCCGCCCTCAGCTCATGACACAACTCTGCAGTCCACCCATCCCAGAAGACCACGTCACGGTACCCTTTGAAAAGCGTCCCGGCCCACCACCTCCGCGCCCTCCCCGTCCTGATAGTCTCGATGAGGAGACTCTAGCCTTCATGCGCGAAAGCGGTACACGTATGGTCCTTCCCTCCAGCAACCGCGGTAGCACCAGTACAGCGACAGCCTCGACACCCCGCAGCCAGGCTAGTTCCATCGAAGCGCGTCTCGGTTTCCCCTCTGGCCACGGCACTCCACGTACTTGCTCCATTGAGTCTCCTCTCGCAGCGCGCTTCACACCCGATCCCAATCAGGCCCTTCCTGTCCGTGACAGCAGTGGCGATCTAGTGTTAAGTCGCTTTAGCGAGTATGTTCGGTACCAGCAACAGCGTAGCCATGCGGTTGATGGTGTTGATGCTGAGGATAGGGAGGTTGGTCCTATTGAGCTGTGGGATCCCAGTAAAGAGGGTGATTGGACGCTGGAGAAGCGGATTAGTCAGGGTAGGGATGGGAGGCCCGGTGGTATGCTATTTCGGGATAGGTGGGGTGGGTTTCATTTTGTTGCTGATATCTAAGTTCTGGGTGATTGACAGTGGGATACATGTCGTTGTTTCGATATGAAAAGTTTGTAGCTTTTGCTTTGCACTAAACGAAGGACGGGCAAGTGTGAATGCGTCTTGGATGCATACATTGGCTATTTATTAGGCGGGTGATATTGATGCCCAGCACCGATACCCTTACTTGAAACCATGCATTCGCGACTGTAAATTTGAGGTTCCAGCACGTGGCGCACCTTCCGTTATCGTCTCTCACCATGAAGCTTGTCTCCACACGTCACTCACCGTACGCATTAGTGGCTCCGATACTTATATCTTTATCGCGACCTAATTTCTCCTTCTCTCTCTTCTTCCAACGTCAATTTGGCCTCACTCGCACACACCTCATCTTCCACTTGCCTTCACTCTCAACAACTCCAACACTCCAGCGTTTCGCGTACGGTCGCCATGTCAGCTCCACCATTCCGCTTCCTGGATCTCCCGGCTGAGCTACGCTGTGTGGTCTACGAAGCCATCGACGTGGCGACAAAGAAAGAAAAGTACAAGCCCACGAAAGAGTACGAGCCTCCCCACGTCCGCATGAATCGAAATGATGACTCTTCGAACGACAATGGTAAACTTGTCCTGTACTGACGCGTACTGCCGATGTCAATCCTGGCAACCTGTCGCCTCGTCAATCAAGAAGCTTCACCTATCATTGCTCAAAAACTCGAGAAGATGGTAAAGGAGCCAGTGCATTTTCGCATCGACTGGACAGCTGGCAATTGGATCCAAAATGACTTGTACGACTGCTTCACCACTTCACCTGAAGAAGCGCTCGCTGGTGCCAGATCTTCCGACCCCATGTGGCAATTCGTTTACACCTGCAGCTCGTATCTTGCGGAGATCGCTCGTTTGCGCCCAGCCGACACTGTTTCTGCTGATGTCGAAGTCACCGTTGCGACATGCCAACTGGATTATCGCAGTATGGGGTGGGATCGGGAATGCATCTCAAATTTCGTTGAGGGTCTCTGCCAGGGCTTCGGCATTCGTTCTATTGTAGATTCTGGCGTCGATCTTCGTATCGATGCGATAATCAGCCCACAACCAGAGAAAGGTTTCCGGTTAGACAACTGGAGGATCGTTCCAGGACAGCCATCAAGTTACGGGAGTGACGTGGTTCACGATATGTCTAAGGGCGAATGGGAAGAGCACGTGCAGATGTTGAAAGAACTCTGATTGGGTACGTACAAGGCTCAGGAATCGAGGGAGATAATAGGAAAGCTCGTCATGGATGCAAGTCTAATACCTTTACACGGAGGAGACATCGGAGTGAGAATACGACGAGAGAGAACAAAAGCAAGCATATGAAAGATTCGAAGGTCAAATTGAGAAAGCCAAGGTCATTACAAAACTTAGCAAAGAATCTACATCAAACATACCTGGAATATCACTGAACAGAGCGATAACACATGTGATGTCTTACCCCGGCAAGATTTCGCATATTGGCTGGCTGTGACGGAACGAATAGAGTGCACCTTTGACTCAGATTGCGGTCTGGTCTTAGTTCGGGCTGGTCATTGAGATGGTACTTTGGTATAAGGTATGATTGCGATAGCTTTGATGTACTGGCTGTGACGTCGATGTTCTCGTATATTATGAGGCGGAGCTCTACGAGAAGGTGAAGCAAGCGGAACTGTCGGGTTGGATCGCGCAATATCGCTATGTTCGTACGCTTGGTTGGTTGGTTACTTAAGACGGTAGGCAGGTTAACACCTACCTAGGTAGGTAGACAGGTCTCGCCTTGGATAAGGTGCAGGAGCGCCTTCAGTATTAGACAAGGGCGACCCGCTTCGGATCTCAGGGTCTATCACCCAGTAGTCGTCTTGGGACTCAAAAGGCGCTCATGCTCAACTTCCCAAAGGGACGGGGCGTTATCTTCTATCGCCTTGTCCGGCAGTCCAGAGGGATACTCGGGCCTTCTCAGCCTTGTGCTCGCCTTGCTACGATGTCAAAGTGGAAATGAAGTGCATTTCGTATGCGGATGCGTCGCATTAGCTCACAATGAAGAGTCTGGCCTGGCGGTGTCTAACTCTTTTGGGGACAGATTTAGCGAGGCTGGATTGGTGGCTGCTCAGCCGCACCCATAGCGCGACCATCTAGAACCGAATTCGCTGGCACGAGACTTCACGATGTACTTACGCCGCATACCCCTTACGTTCGAGTACGAGATATGGCTGTTTTTCAGCTGTATTCTTTCACGTGGCGCTCGCGCAGACCGCGCGGTACCTTTATATAAGGAAATCTTGTTAGGGTATCTCTTAGCTATCTCACGCTCCTTCTCTGTTTGTCGTATCGATTTATCGCTCATAGTTCGTAAACGAAATCTATATAATGCGTTCATCCTTGCATCTACTTGGCCTCGCCGGCTTCGCCAGCGCCCTCGTATCCGAACCACAGGCGGTCACGGACATTCCTGGCTACACCACCACTGCTCTAGGCAATGCCGCCATCCGAGCGCCTAACGACTGCAATGGCAAAGGCAGTTACATCAACGTCAAGACTTTTCCTGCTGATTCACTATTCGATGCACAACGCTGCGCTCAAGCCTGCGAAGAGGAGACGCAATTCAACCTGGACCACCTCAATGGACGCGCCATCTGTCGGTTCTTCAACTCCTACCTAAGTTTGAAGAACGGAGAGCCAGTCGAACAGATCTGCGCGCTGTATACTCAGGCCTGGGATGCTTCGTATGCCGATGAGACTGGCCAATGGCGTGGTGACGACCACTACACCATCTCGAATTCCTACTCCTACGCCAGCAACACCGATGCCTTTGTCGCACCTATCTGCCCGTCTGACTTGAGCCAGCTGAGTACGCCTGAGAACCTCGACTTCTGTGCTAGCTACATCGGCTACGTTCCCCCTGTGGAAACTTCCAACATCGCCACTACAGTCTCCACCCTTGCGTTCACCACCATTACCGAAGCCTCTACCTCTATACCACCGCCCGCGACCGTGACCAGCACCGTCATCTCCTCTCGAGAAACAACAATCATCGTGGCCACTGAGACTAAATTGGTGACCGAGTCCGTCACAGCCGCTGCAAAGAAGCGAGCGCTGGAGACCCCAACCCTCGTCTCAAACTGGGCACCCGAAAAGATCTCAGCAGCATGCAGCAAAGTCGCGACCTTCACGAAGACTACTACCCTCACCACCGCCACGGAAACAGTCTACACGGCAACCGACGCTTTCACCACGACGCAGATTAGCGTTGCGCCTGCACCTACTACGACGCTTGTTATTACCTCTCCGCTCATCAATACCGTGAGTGCGACCTTCACCACTCTGGCAACTGTCACTTCCCGAGTCGCCACACCGGCTCCTGTCTGTACCGATAACCCTTTGTGCTGCGCAAACATAGCCACCTGGTCTACGAACCCCACTGTCTGGGGCAATATCTGCGGATACTTCCCCTTAACTGGACCATTGGAATTGATCGGAGCACGATGCATTCCTAGGCCCGCTTCTGGTATGTATTTCTAATCTTTGATATCTAACGCTGGATTGAATCACCAACTAACAGATGGTTACAGGTATATGTCCCGCTGGAACGAACAAAGCGTGCTGCAAGGGAACAGTACCTGGGCAGTGCGCACTGGGCACGAACTGTGTGAAACTGTAGATGGCTTCGGTATCGGATGAAATCTCGCAATCAAGTCAGTAGCTGCCTGTGGGGTCATGATTGATAATGTAATGTTTATTCCTAGAAGCATCCACACTTTGCTACACAACCAGCATAACCTCGTAGAACAAAAACCGTGAATTTGTGATTATCATCACAGTCTCAGACGAGAGCATTACATGGTATGCCCATCGTGCTCATCGCCCATTCATAGCGCAACCCGAAGACACTCGCAATTAGTTCGTCAAGCTCACATTGCGCACCAAGATATCCTCATCCTTCTGATATGGAATACCCGCCTTTTCCCTCGCCATATCGTTGATCCATCGGCCGTCAGGTGCGACATGCTCCCCCTTGGATAACTCATCGGCCAGATACAGCCAAGCCAGCGCATTGCCCACGGTGCTGACCTCGTCGCTAACATGCTTACTCGCATACTCCGACATAGTCGAGTGAAGTTCGGAATCGGTGAAGAGATCAAACAAGTGCTTGGCAACAGCGTCGTGATCACCAGGCTTGACCAGGAAGCCGGACTTTCCATCCTGGACCTGCAGAGGGATACCGCCAGCGAGAGTAGCGATGATAGGTGTACCCTTGTGGAGCGCTTCGCTGACCTTGACTTCGAAGCCTTCACGGGTGGAGAGCTGGAGGGCGACGTGAGCACAGGACATGAGTGCGTTGAGCATCTGGTCGGACGGTCCGATACGCATGATGATGACGTCGTCTTTGAACTCGTTGAACTCCCCGTTGAGAGCAGTCTCGGTTTCTTTGAAGATGCGTGTAGCATCTGGATCGTCGACGGCACCATGGCCAGCTATGACGAGCTGAGGGATGTCTACAAGGGGCGTGTCTTTCATGTAAACCTTGCGCAAGAGTGCGTATGATGCGAGTACATCTGGGATACCCTTCGCTGGGTCGAAGCGAGCGATTTGAACGATGTATTTGCGATCCGGATGAGCGAGCTGACGCATACCAGCTGAAAAACACTGGACCTTCAGCTCATGGATGTAATACTGCTCGTCCCAGGGGTGCATGTGCTTGTTCAGGCCATCTAGCCAGTCAGTAGTGGCAGGCAGGTAGCCCACTTTCTCTGGGGTTACAACCTCGGGCACGAATGCTCGCACGGGATGGCTGACGAAGACATCACAATCTTTGACATGGTTCCAGATCCAGTTCCACACCTCGGAGGTAGCGGTACCTGCTTCGTCAGCTAGGTCAGCTCGGACCTGGATGTGGCTGCGAAAAATGACTGGGCGACTAGAGGATAGAGTTAGTATGAAGAGATATCCTGGATGAGCTCGTAAGCAATTCGGGAGTACGTACCTGGAGTCTCGCTCCTTCGCAATCTTGACAAGGCTCGGCATCTGAGGATCATCGACAATAATCACATCGGCACCACCCTTCTCGCGAGATGAGAGCGGGCCGCCGTGCTCGACCCAACGACACTTGTCAGCCTCTTCGATGACCCAGTCATCAAGATCGACCATTTTTTCCTCGGTTAAACGCTCGCCCGCTATGGCGACACCCTGAAGAATATTGTGGTTGTCTTTGGTGATCCTGAAGATATCGGTTTTTCCGTATGGAACGTACCATTTGCAGTCGACACCGAGAAGAGTCAGATATCTCATCAGAGCGTGCCTCATGAGAGCAACACCTCCGCCTTGTGCTGTGCTGTTGAAGAAGGCAATCTTGGTCCTTCTCTTCTTGAGCGAATTGGCGTAATGCCTAGTTGCAGCTCCTGTAGTGTCCATCCTGACAGTAGAATCGTAGCTTTCGCGCTCGGCGATGTGCACGTGGTTGTCGAGATCAACCAAAACCTGACGACGATGACCCATCTGAACGGGTAACTCACCCT
>Ga0265797_10005452_pt1 | contig 18552 bp, 15 predicted proteins | sample P2T30metagenome_FD_192433 | JGI IMG/M metagenome (GOLD analysis project Ga0265797, IMG submission 192433) | Plant litter microbial communities from East Loma Ridge, Irvine, California - P2 T30 | ecosystem: Environmental > Terrestrial > Plant litter > Unclassified | place: USA: California... | reverse complement strand
TGCACGCGATCGCGCAGGCGTATGACGACTGGCGCGCCGATCCTGACCGGGCGACCGCCTTCGTCACGGTCAAGCCCTACACCGATCCCGGCATGCAGGACATGACGACGGCCTGGAACGGCCGGCGCGACCTGGCCGCGCACCTGAAACTGCGCTTTGCCGCCGCCGAGACGACGCCGCTGGGAATGGAGCGCAATGTCATCTTCCTGGAAGACGTGACGGCCATCGAGAATCAGGCGCAGCAACTGAAGCTGGCCTCGATGGGGCGGCTCACGGCCAGCATCGCGCACGAGGTGAGGAATCCGCTGTCCGCCATCGGCCATGCCACGTCGCTGCTGGCCGAAGACCTGACAGCGCCCGTGCACGTGCGCCTGCTGAAGATCGTTGGCGACAACGTGGCGCGGGTGAACCGCATGGTCGAGGACATCCTGCAACTGTCGCGCAAGGCGCACAGCCACGGCGAGCCGCTGGCGCTGGCGGCGCTGGTGGCGGACCTGAAGGAGGAATTCGATGAATTGCATGGGTTGGACGGTTCCGTCCTTGATATCGGCGGCGTAGCCGACATCACGGTCCGCTTCGACCCGCTGCACCTGCGCGAGGTGCTGCTCAATTTACTGGGCAACGCGGTGCGCTATGCCAGCCGCGAGCCGTCCAGCATCCGCCTGTTTGTCGTGGCGGCACCCGGCTGGCCGCCCGAACTGCACGTGCAGGACGACGGCGCGGGCATTGCGCCCGAAGTGCGTGCTCACCTCTTCGAGCCGTTCTATACGACGTCCTCGAAGGGCACCGGTCTCGGGCTGTATCTGGCACGTGAGTTATGCTTGAATAACGAAGCGATGCTCGATTACGAATACCGCTTCGACGTGGCGGGCGGCGCCAGCCCGGCCTCCAGCGGCCGGTTCGTCATCACGTTTGCCCGCGCCGGCATGTAGTCGTCCCAAATAGCTGTCTATATATATATAGAGCAAAGGTCCCCATGAGTGCTCCGAAAGTCCTGGTGGTCGACGACGAAGACGATCTGCGCGAGCTGCTGGAGATCACGCTGCTGAAAATGGGCCTCGACGTCGACAGCGCGGCCGACCTGCGCACGGCCCGCTCTCACCTAAGCGGCGGCGCCGACTATGGCCTCGTACTGACGGATATGCGCCTGCCGGACGGCCTCGGGCTGGAACTGGTGCGCGAGGTGGCGGCCAGCGGCAAGAACACGCCGATCGCCGTCGTGACTGCGTTCGGCAGCGCCGACAATGCCGTGGTTGCGCTGAAGGCGGGCGCGTTCGACTATGTCAGCAAGCCGGTGCAGCTGGACCAGCTGCGCCAGCTCGTGCTGTCGGCACTGCAGCTGAACGGGCCGGCGCCGGTGGCGCCCGATGAAGCGGTGGACACCCGTCTGAAAGGACAATCGGCGGCGATGCAGGCGCTGCGCGCGCAGATCGCCCGGCTGGCCCGCTCGATGGCGCCCATCGCCATCACGGGCGAATCGGGCAGCGGCAAGGAACTGGCCGCGCGCGAAATCCACGCGCAAAGTTCGCGCGCCGGCCGGCCGTTCATCGCCGTCAACTGCGGCGCCATTCCCGAAGCGCTGATGGAGGCCGAGTTCTTCGGCTACCGCAAGGGCGCGTTCACGGGCGCAGCGGACGAGCGGGACGGCTTCTTCCAGGCCGCCCACGGCGGCACTCTGATGCTGGACGAGGTGGCGGACCTGCCGCTGGCCATGCAGGTAAAACTGCTGCGCGCCATCCAGGAGCGGCGCGTGCGCAAGATCGGCGCCACCGCCGAGGAACCGGTGGACGTGCGCATCGTCAGCGCCACCCACCAGGACCTGGCCCGCTGCGTGGAGCAGGGCCGGTTCCGGCAGGACCTGTTCTACCGCCTGAACGTGATCGAACTGGCACTGCCGCCGCTGCGCGAGCGGCTGGACGATTTACCGGTGCTGACGGAAGCGATCCTGGCGCGGCTGTCCGGCAGCGGTCCGCAGGCGACCCTGGGACCGGGCGTGCTGGAGGCGCTGCGCGGCTACAGCTTCCCCGGCAATGTGCGCGAACTGGAAAACGTGCTGGAACGGGCGCTGGCGTTTGCCAACGACGGTGTCATTCACGTCGAGGACCTGGCACTGAAGGGCGCGAAGCTGGCCGAGACGCCCGTTCGTGCCGATGCCGTGCCGGCCGAAACGGCGCCTGCTCCCGTGACCGAGGCGCCGCCGGCCGCGGTGACGCCGGCGGATTTGCCGCCGCTGCCCGACCTGTCGGTGCTGCCGGCGAACCTGCCCGAATACCTGGAACGCGTGGAGCGCGAGATCATCGTGCGGGCGCTGGCACAGACGCAGTACAACCGCACGCAGGCCGCGCAGCTGTTGGGGATCAGCTTCCGGCAGTTGCGGTATCAGATGCAGAAACTGAACATCAAGGAATGATCCCGACAGGCGGCCGAACGACGGGTCGGCAGGTCGGCGGGCAGGTCGGCGGTTGGCTACGGCCCCGGCCGCCATCGTCTATAATGCCGGTCCGCGCCGCACAGCGCGGTAGTGTCCAGCCCATAAGATTGTCATAAGCCTAACGTCGGAGCGTGCCGAGTGCCTGCCGTTTAAGCAGCCGTCGCCGGTCGCCAAAAGCAGTGTTAGCGCTTGCTCACCCGATAACGCCCGTCGTTTGAGGCACATCAAAAAGTCAATCGAAACTTGGACGTTCTGGCAAATTATTTTGCGGTTGTAGCGCTTGTAGAAGCTGGGCGCTCTCACTACAATTAGTGCAACAACTTGCACTACTCACTAAATCTAGTGATCAAAGTTTCTACATATCAACGGCCGCAGCGATTCAACCCGCGCGGTCCGAGCCTTTTCTGCACGTCGTTTTCGGGGAGCCACAATGCAATCTAACCAAGACATCACCACTAATCCGGCAGCGCAAGTGCCGGCGTCCGCAGCGTCCGTGTCCGGTGGCATGGCAACGTCGGGCGCGCTGGGCGACTACCGCATCATCCGTCGCAACGGCGCCGTCGTCGCGTTCGAACCGTCGAAGATCGCTGTCGCGATGACCAAGGCCTTCCTCGCCGTGCAAGGCGGGCATGGTGCCGAGTCCGCGCGCATCCGCGATCTGGTCGAAGAGCTGAAGAACAACGTGGTGAATGCCCTGGTGCGCCGCCAGCCTTCCGGCGGCACGTTCCACATCGAAGACGTACAGGATCAGGTCGAACTGGCGCTGATGCGCTCGGGCGAACACGACGTGGCCCGCGCCTACGTGCTGTACCGCGCCAAGCAGATGGAAGAGCGCCGCGCCAAGAAGGCCGCCGCCGGCACCGCCGAAGTCGCCGAACCGGAACTGCACGTGACGGAAAACGGCCAGCGCCGTCCGCTGGTCATGCAGGAAGTGCGCGACCTGATCGCTGCCGCCTGCTCCGGCCTGGAAAAGCACGTCGATGCCGATGCCATCCTGGCCGAAACGGTCAAGAACCTGTATGACGGCGTGCCCGTCGAAGAGCTGCACAAGTCCGCCATCCTGGCTGCGCGCGCGCTGATGGAAAAGGACCCGGCCTATTCGCAGGTCACCGCCCGCATCCTGCTGCACACGATCCGCAAGGAAGTCTTCGGCAAGGAGACCCCGCAGGCGCAGGCCGCCGCGGCGTATGTCGAATACTTCCCGCAATACATCGCCAAGGGTATCGCCGCCGAGCTGCTGGACACCAAGCTGGCCGAGTTCGACCTGGCCAAGCTGGCCAAGGCCATCGTGGCCGACCGCGACCTGCAGTTCGGCTACATTGGCCTGCAGACCCTGTACGACCGCTACTTCCTGCACGTGCGCGACGTGCGCATCGAAATGCCGCAGGCGTTCTACATGCGCGTGGCGATGGGCCTGGCGCTGAACGAAGCGAACCGCGAAGCGCGCGCCATCGAGTTCTACAACCTGCTGTCGAGCTTTGACTTCATGTCGTCGACGCCGACGCTGTTCAACTCCGGCACCCTGCGCTCGCAGCTGTCGTCGTGCTACCTGACGACCGTCTCCGACGATCTGGAAGGCATCTACGACGCCATCAAGGAAAACGCGCTGCTGGCGAAATTCGCCGGCGGCCTGGGCAACGACTGGACGCCGGTGCGCGCGCTGGGCGCCCACATCAAGGGCACCAACGGCAAATCGCAGGGCGTCGTGCCGTTCCTGAAAGTGGTCAACGACACGGCCGTCGCCGTCAACCAGGGCGGCAAGCGCAAGGGCGCCGTCTGCGCCTACCTGGAAACGTGGCACATGGACATCGAGGAATTCCTCGACCTGCGCAAGAACACGGGCGACGACCGCCGCCGCACGCACGACATGAACACGGCCAACTGGATTCCCGACCTGTTCATGAAGCGCGTGATGGAAAAGGGCACGTGGACGCTGTTCTCGCCGTCCGAAACGCCGGACCTGCACGATAAGGTGGGCAAGGCCTTCGAACAGGCCTACACCGGCTACGAAGCCGCCGCCGCCCGTGGCGAAATCCGCGTCTTCAAGAAGATCGAGGCGCTGGACCTGTGGCGCAAGATGCTGTCGATGCTGTTCGAGACGGGCCACCCATGGATCACGTTCAAGGACCCATGCAATATCCGTTCACCGCAGCAGCACGTGGGCGTCGTGCACAGCTCGAACCTGTGCACCGAGATCACGCTGAACACGGGCCCGGACGAAATCGCCGTCTGCAACCTGGGTTCCGTCAACCTGCCGGCCCATATGAAAGAAGGCAAGCTGGATCACGTCAAGCTGCAGAAGACGATCCGCACGGCGATGCGCATGCTGGACAACGTCATCGACATCAACTACTACGCCGTCGAAAAGGCGCGTAATGCGAACATGCGCCACCGTCCGGTGGGCATGGGCGTGATGGGCTTCCAGGACTGCCTGCACATGATGCGCGTGCCGTACCAGTCGCAAGCCGCCGTGGACTTCGCCGATACGTCGATGGAAGCGGTCTGCTACTACGCTTACTATGCGTCGACGGAACTGGCCGAAGAGCGTGGCCATTACGAGTCGTACAAGGGTTCCCTGTGGGACCGCGGCATCCTGCCGCAGGACTCCGTGAAACTGCTGGCGGAAGAGCGCGGCGGCTACCTGGAACAGGACATGTCGTCGTCGATGGACTGGACGCCGCTGCGCGAGCGCATCAAGCAGTTCGGCATGCGTAACTCGAACTGCGTGGCGATCGCCCCGACCGCGACGATCTCGAACATCATCGGCGTCTCGGCCTGCATCGAGCCGACGTTCCAGAACCTGTACGTGAAATCGAACCTGTCGGGCGAATTCACCGAGATCAACTCGTACCTGGTGCGCGACCTGAAGGCCCGCGACCTGTGGGACGAAGTCATGATCGCCGACCTGAAATACTTCGACGGTTCGCTGACGAAGATCGATCGCGTGCCGCAGGACCTGCGCGACATCTACGCCACGGCGTTCGAAGTCTCGCCGACCTGGCTGGTGGAAGCGGCATCGCGTCGCCAGAAGTGGATCGACCAGGCCCAGTCGCTGAACATCTACATGGCCGGCGCATCGGGCAAGAAGCTGGACGAGACCTATAAGCTGGCATGGCTGCGCGGCCTGAAAACGACGTACTACCTGCGCACGATCGCCGCGTCGCACATGGAGAAGTCGACGTCGAAGACGGGCGCGCTGAACGCCGTCTCGGCCCACGGCCCAGCCACCGGTAGCGTCGCCGCCGCCGGCAGCGCCCCGGCCGTGCCGACCCACGAAGCGCCGACCACGGTGCAGCAGGTGGAAGAGGGTGCCGCATGCTACCTGCGTCCTGGCGACGCCGGTTTCGAGGAATGCGAAGCTTGCCAATAAGCTGCCAATAAGTTGCCAGTAAGGTGAGGTAAGCAGGATGGGCCACCGGCTCATCCTGCGGCCCGGGCTGTCAGCTCTTGATTGGCGCCCGTCGAGTCGCCAACTATTACAGGGCACACTCCCGATCGGGAGGGTGCCATTACCAACCAACGAACTCAAAAAACGCCACGACCGGTTACCCGTCAACAGCTATTGAGGATTCAAATACAGAACTGAAGGAAACAACATGCTCTCCTGGGATGATGAAGCGGCCGCCGCGCCAAGCCAACCACAACTGCCAGCCGGCGCCGCCGGTGACGAATCCACCGCCGAGCAGGTCGCGCTGCGCGTCAACGCGGACGACAAGCGCATCATCAACGGCAAGACGGACGTGAACCAGCTGGTGCCGTTCAAGTACAAGTGGGCGTGGGACAAATACCTGGCCGGCTGCGCCAACCACTGGATGCCGCAGGAAGTGAACATGCAGCGCGATATCGAGCTGTGGAAGAACCCGAACGGCCTGTCCGAAGACGAGCGCCGCCTGGTCAAGCGCAACCTGGGCTTCTTCGTGACGGCCGACTCGCTGGCCGCCAACAACATCGTGCTGGGCACCTACCGCCACATCACGGCGCCGGAATGCCGCCAGTACCTGCTGCGCCAGGCGTTCGAGGAAGCGATCCACACGCACGCCTACCAGTACATCGTCGAGTCGCTCGGCCTTGATGAGCAGGAGATCTTCAACGCGTACAACGAAGTCAAATCGATCCGCGACAAGGACCAGTTCCTGATCCCGTTCATCGACACGCTGACCGACCCGGCCTTCACGACCGGCACGATCGAAAACGACCAGAAGCTGCTGAAGTCCCTGATCGTCTTCGCCTGCCTGATGGAAGGCCTGTTCTTCTACGTCGGCTTCACGCAGATCCTGGCGCTGGGCCGCCAGAACAAGATGATGGGCGCGGCCGAGCAGTACCAGTACATCCTGCGCGACGAATCGATGCACTGCAACTTCGGCATTGACCTGATCAACACGATCAAGCTGGAAAACCCGCAGCTGTGGACCCCGGCGTTCCGCGAAGAGATCAAGGCGCTGTTCCTGAAAGCCGTCGAGCTGGAGTACGCATACGCGGAAGACACGATGCCACGCGGCGTGCTGGGCCTTAACGCAACGATGTTCAAGGGCTACCTGCGCTTCATCGCCAACCGCCGCGCCGTGCAGATCGGCCTGGAGCAGCTCTTCGACCAGGACGAAAACCCGTTCCCATGGATGAGCGAGATGATCGACCTGAAGAAGGAGCGCAACTTCTTCGAGACGCGCGTGACCGAGTATCAGACTGGTGGGGCGTTGAACTGGGATTGAACCCGGTCGCCTCGTGACAGGAAGCCCGTCCTTGCGACGGGCTTTTTTTATGTTTTTTCCACAACTGTAACGGCGGCCGCCTGTTCGCTGCGCCACGCCGCCGGCGCATCCAGCCTGAATCCCTCCAGCAGCAACCCGCCATGCGGCGCCAGCACCTCGTGCACGGCGCGCCCGAACGCCAGCTTCGCGGCCGCCGGTTGCGTCAGCACCGTCCCCATCGCGTCCGTCAGCGTCGCTGCCAGTGCGGGTGAGGTGGCGCGTAGCCGTCGCGCCAGATGTCGTCCACCGCCCGACCAGGCACCGGCGGCGCGCAGCGCGAAGTCGGCCAGCTCCAGGTACAGGGCGGCGGCGATGGCCAGGGTTTCGTCCGGCGCCGTGCTGTCCGTCACGTCCTCCAGCAGGTTCGTGATGGCGTAGCGCCGGCGTGCCAGCGTTTCCGGCGTCAGCGCCGGCGGACCGGCGGCATGCAGCGCCTCGGCATGCTGCCGCAGCCAGCGCAGCAGCGGAACTTCCGGCAGCACGCTGACGCCGTCCATGACCATAGCCGCCAGCGGCATGCGCCCGGTCGGGGCGTCGATCTGGCGGCAGAAGTAGTCGAAGGTGGCGGCGTCGTGGCCGAACAGTTCGACCGTCTGGCCATCCACCTTGAGCGTGTCGCGCCAGGCCTGATCGACGTGGTCGAACAGCAGCAGCAGGTCGATGTCGGAAGTGGGCGTGGTCTCGCCGCGCGCGGTCGAGCCGCCGATGATGGCCACGCGCGTGTCCGGCCAGCGTGGCAGCAGTTGCGCGCGCACGAGTGCCGCCGCGGTGTCGATGTCCATGGTCTCTCCTGTCTTTTCGATCTCATCAGTGTAGCGCGCTACACTGGCCGTCCACCTTCAATCACCTGAAAGGATCACCATGAAACTGATCGGCATGCTCGACTCGCCTTATGTGCGCCGCACCGCGATCTGCCTGAAGCTGATGGGCCTCGGCTTCGAACATGAACCGCTGTCCGTGTTCCGCACGTTCGACGCATTCGCCCGCATCAACCCTGTCGTCAAGGCGCCCACGCTCGTGCTGGACGATGGTCAGGTCCTGATGGACTCCACCCTGATCATCGATTACGCCGCCGGGTTGCCGGGAGCACGGCGCGTGCTCTGGCCGGCCGATGGCGCTGCGCGCGCGCACGCGTACGTGCTGACCGGCCTGGCGCTGGCGGCATCGGAGAAGGCCGTGCAGCTGGTGTACGAGGACCTGCTGCGGCCGGAGGACAAACGTCATGGTCCATGGGTCGCGCGCGTGACGGGACAGCTGTCCGCGGCGCTTGCCGCGCTGGAGGCACAGCTGGCGGCGGCGCCGCTGTCCGACGACGTCGACACGTGGGGCGTGGCGGAGGTGACGGTCGCTGTCGTGTGGCAGTTCATCCCGGCCATGCTGAAGACAGTCGATGCCGCAAGTTACGCGCGGCTCAACGCGCTCTCCGCCGTCGCTGAACAGCACCCGCTGTTTGCCGCACTGCCCGGCGCCTGAAGTGCGAGCGGTGCAGCGACACGGCACGCATGCGCGTCGCGACAGCGTGACCAGGCGCGGAGCGGCGACTTGAAGGCGCGGCACGCATCGCTTGTGCGCGCTGGTGCGCCGCCTTGCGTGCCGCTGTCGCTTAATCGGCACTGCATCGCGGCGACGGTGTGGCGGCACGCCGCACCTGTCGCATGCAGCACGCACCGGTTCGCTGCTGCTTCGCATAGCGCCTTTAGGTAAAGGCGCTATGCGAAGTGACGCGATGCGGGAACACGGCATTGAGGCCACGCGTCGTGCGTGAAGGCGCTCGGCATTGACGATCCAATGTGCGTTACCTCGCGCAGCGCAGTAAAAAAAGAGTGCGAAAAGCATGCGTTCCCGTTGCGCATCAATAAGGTTTTCGTGTACTTTACGAACTTGAAAACGCGTAGTTATGCAAGCGCTCTTTTTTGGAGTGTGTTGTTGACGCAAACCGCAAAGAAAAACAGGACAAAAAGTTCGCACAGATATGCACACCAAGCACACCGTGATCTGTAAGCCGCCTCGCCTGAATTGAGTCAGGCCGGGCGGTTTTTTCTTTGAACGGAGCACGCGATGTGCCGCGATGTCTGGTCCACAAACTGTGGTTGGAGCTGAAGGCGCGCCCACACAGGGAGACACGTAGAACAAGAATTTTTGATGACGCCCTCGCCATGGACCCATGTGGCCATGTCGGGGGACGAGTCGAATGGCTGAAGTGCTGCAGTCGTGAGGAGCTGCAGCAGTTCAGCCGGGTGCCGAATTCATTAGCGCAAACATCGACATGTTTGCGCCGATGAATAATTCGCTCGGACCTCCCGCCTGTGGGTGAGGGGCCCGGACGGGTTTCAATCATGTGCGTATTTTCATCCCGGATGAAGGAGAATTATTATGGCTACCGCCGCTAAGAAGACCGATGTAAAAAAGCCAGCCGCTACCAAGGCTGCTGCTCCAGCTAAAAAAGGCGCGACCGCCAAGTCGTCCGCCAAGACCGCCGCCGCCAAACCGGCAGCTGCTGCGAAGAAGACCACGACCGCCGCCAAGCCGGCTGCTGCGAAGAAGACGACGGCAGCTGCGAAGCCGGCCGCGAAGAAGACCACGGCGGCGGCAAAGCCAGCGGCCAAGAAGACCACGGCAGCTGCAAAGCCAGCGGCAAAGAAAACCACGGCAGCAGCAAAACCAGCGGCCAAGAAGACCACGGCAGCTGCAAAGCCAGCCGCCAAGAAGTCGACGACGACTGCAAAGCCGGCAGCCAAGAAGTCCACGACCGCCGCAAAACCGGCAGCGAAGAAGTCCACGACCGCTGCAAAACCGGCAGCCAAGAAGTCCACCACCGCCGCGAAACCTGCAGCGAAGAAGACCGCCGCCAAGTCCTCCACCAAGCCAGCCGCCAAGCCAGCCGCCAAGAAGACCGCGACCAAAGCCGCCGCCAAGCCAGCTGCTAAATCGGCTGCAAAGCCGGCAGCGAAAAAGGCCGCTGCGAAGCCAGCCGCCAAGCCAGCCGCCAAGAAAGCCGTAGCCGCCAAGCCGGCAGCGAAGAAAGCCGCCGCCAAGCCGGCAGCCAAGCCGGCAGCCAAGGCCGCCGCCAAGCCAGCTGCAAAATCGGCCGCCAAGCCGGCAGCGAAGAAGGCCGCTGCAAAACCCGCAGCCAAGCCTGCCGCGAAAAAAGTCGCCGCCAAGCCAGCAGCAAAATCGGCTGCGAAGCCAGCCGCGAAAGCCGCAGCCAAGCCTGCAGCGAAGCCTGCTGCCAAGCCAGCCGCGAAGCCAGCCGCAAAGCCGGCCGCCAAGCCAGCTGCAAAGCCGGCCGCCAAGTCCGCAACCCCTGCGGATGCCGCACCAGCCGCGTCGGCACCAGCCAAGAAGGCCGCTCCTGCCAAGAAGAGCACGGCCGCCAAGCCAGCCGCCGCACCGGCAGCTGCCGCTTCGTCCGCGCCAGCCGCGAAGACCGTGCCGGCACCTGCCGCCGCATGGCCGTTCCCGACCAGCACCCGTCCTGCCTGAGACGCCGGTCTGGCTGGTCACTGACCGCGCCGCCCCGTGCGGCGCGTGGTGCCATGCCTGGCCACCGTCTTTTGCAAACGGCCTGATGGGCGTAAAAACCGCTGTGTGAGACAATCGCACAGCGGTTTTTTTACGCAAGCCCCAAGCTTATTGGAGAATGCTCGTGCTTCTTAGTATTGTGATGCTGATCGTCGATACCGTGGCCGTCCTGCTGGGCGGTGTACTGCTGCTGCGGTTCTGGATGCAGGCGACTCGTGTGCGGCCGCCATCGTCGGTGGCGCAGTTTACGTTCCAGCTGTCGGACTGGCTGGTGCGGCCCATGCGGCGCATCGTGCCCGGCGTGGGCGGCTATGACTGGGCCAGCCTGCTGGGCGCCTTCCTGATCGTGCTGCTGGCGTCGTCGCTGCTGTTCATCGGCGGCGCGCCGGTCGAGGTGGTGCTGCAGGTGGCGCTGCTGCGCTTCCTGCGCTGGATACTGTACGGCTTCATGATCCTGCTGGTCGTCGAGGCGATCTTCAGCTGGGTCAATCCGCATGCGCCGCTGGCGCCGTTCGTGCGGGCGCTGAACGAGCCGCTGCTGCGGCCGATCCGGCGCGTGGTACCGCTGGTGGGGAATCTCGACCTGTCGCTGCTGGTGGCGCTGGTACTACTGCAGATCGCGCAGCTGGTGCTGGGGATGGCATTCGCGGGGTTCTGACCCCAACAAAAATCGGGTCATAAACTCGGGGTCAGGTCCGACATTCGGACAAAATTAAACTCGGGGTCAGGTCCGACATTCGGACAAAATGGCCGGCAAGCGCCGGGCCCGTGTCCGAATGTCGGACCTGACCCGGGGTTATCAGTACTTGTAGCCGAAGGCTTTTTCAAAGCGGTCGGCGATTTCTTCTTTCGTCAGCACGTGGTTCTGCGCGCCCTTGTGGGCGATCTTGATCGCGCCCAGCAGGCTGGCCAGGCGGCCCGTCGTTTCCCAGCCCAGGTCGTGCGTCAGGCCGTACAGCAGGCCCGCGCGGTAGGCGTCGCCGCAGCCCGTCGGGTCCAGCACGGCGTCGGCCTGCACGGCCGGGATGTCGATGCTGGTGCCTTTCGTGTAGATTTCCGAACCCTTCTCGCCGCGCGTGACGATCAGCGCTTCCAGGCGGTGCGCGATCTCGGCCAGGGACAGGCCCGTGCGGTCGACCAGCAGCTCGATCTCGTAGTCGTTGCAGGTGACGTACGTCGCCTTGTCGATGAAGGCGATCAGTTGTTCGGGCGTGAACATCGGCATCTGCTGGCCCGGGTCGAAGATGAACGGGATGTTCAGGCGCACCAGGTCGTCGGCGTGCTTGAGCATGCCCAAGTGGCCGTCCGGCGAGATGATCGCCAGGCGCGCGGGGCCCGCTTCTTCGATATTGTTCTCGTGCGCGAACGACATCGCGCCCGGGTGGAACGCGTTGATCTGGTTGTTGTCCGAGTCGGCCGTGACGAAGCACTGCGCGTTGTACGCGTCTTTCTTGATCAGGATGTTCTGCGTGGAGATGCCCAGCTTCTGCAGCCGTTCCAGGTAGGCGGCGCAGTCCTGGCCCATGACGCCGACGATGCGCGGATCGCCGCCCAGCAGCTTCAGGTTATAGGCGATATTGCCGGAGCAGCCGCCGAATTCGGTGCGCATGGTCGGCACGAGGAACGACACGTTGACCTTGTGCAGCTGGTCGGCCAGCAGCGTATCGCCGAAGCGTCCTTCGTATTGCATGATGACGTCGATGGCAAGCGAGCCACAGATCAGGGATGTCTGGTTCATGGAGAGTCTTCAGGGGTAGAAAATCGCGATGTGGTAGCCCGATGCCTTGAGCCGGTTCAGTTCGAAATACAGTTTCACGGGCTGCTCGCTGCGTGGCCGGAAGCCCGGTTTCAGGTCGGCCGGATTGCCCAGGTAGTCGCGCGGCGCGAAGACGCGGCGCAGCACGGGCTTGTCGGCGGCGTCGTTCAGTACCAGCTCGATATGCGGCCACGCCTGCGCCGTGCGCGAGCCGTTGCGCAGCACGGTGGCAAAGCTGAAGGTATTGTCGGACAGCGTCTGCAGCTCGCCCTGTTCGATCGCCAGCGTGTCGATCTGCATCGGCAGTTCAACTTTGCACATAAATGGTGCGCACAGGGCGGACAGCGCCGGCGCCAGTGCCGGATAGCGGGCGGCCAGCGGATTGCGGAACGTCGTGCCGATCTGCAGCAGCAGCAGGAGCGCCAGCAGCGGCGTGCCCCAGCGCATGACGACGCGGGCGTTGCGGCCCAGGTGCTCGCGGCGGTTGGCCTGACGGATGAATTCGGGTTCGGCTTCTTCGTGCGTCTCGTCCGCGGTGGCGGCGGCGCCGGCACCGGCGGCCAGCAGCGCGCTTTCCGGGGCGCCCGTCAGCAGTTCGGCCGCTGCGGCATCGTCGGCGGTGCGCACGGCGCTGGCGTCGGCGTCGTCGCTCTCCTCGTTGCGAGCCAGTGGCTCAAGCTCCGGTGGCGTGTCGTCGAAGCTGTGCACGTCGTCCAGCGCGACGGCCACGATGTGTTCCGAGGGGAGGTCGAAGTCGCTGTCCTGGCGTGGCTCCGGCGCGGCGGGCGCTTCATCCTGGAGAGGTTCCGGTGCGGCCGGTTCCGGTGGCGGCGCCGCCAGCTCGGGCTGCGCAACAGGCTCCGGCTCGAATGGTTCCGGTTCGGCGGGGTCTGGTTCGACAGGCTCGGGCTTGACAGGCGTCGATGCGACAGCCTCCGGCCCAACAGGTTCCGGCGTAACAACAGCCTCCGGCGCCGGCTCGATGTCCAGCTCCAGGTCCAGCGGCGTATCAGGGGAAGGTGACGGCAGCGGCGGCAGCGCCGGCTCGATCAGCGCGGCATTGCCGTCGAAGATTTCATTGCAGGCGCCGCAGCGCACGATGCCCCCACGCAGTTTCAGCTGGTCGTGGGCGACCCGGAAAACCGTCTGACAGTGGGGGCATTGGGTGGCGAGCGCCATGCGCGTCGGCTGAACCTTAACGCGCCGGCAGGGCGGTGGCGCTGCCCAGGCGGCCGTGCAGGGCGACCCAGCCTTCGTGCTCGGCCCAGACGGACAGCTTGATGAACGGCGCATACGCGGCCGCCACTTCCTCCGCTTGGCGGGCCAGCACGCCGGACAGCACCAGCGCGCCGCCATCGGCCACGCGGCCGGACAGCATCGGCGCCATCAGTTTCAGCGGCGACGACAGGATGTTGGCCACGACGATGTCGAAGCGTGCCTCCGCATGGGCCGACTGTGCGAAGTCTTCCGGCACGAAGAACTCGATGTCTTCGACCTTGTTGCGCACGGCGTTGTCGCGCGCCGATTCGATCGCCTGCGGGTCGATATCGACGCCGGCGACCTTGGTGGCGCCCAGCTTGCGGGCCACCATGGCGAGGATGCCGGAACCGCAGCCGTAATCGAGCACCGATTTTTCCGGGGCCGGATGGGCTTCCAGCCACTCCATGCACAGCTTCGTGGTCGGATGGCTGCCGGTGCCGAAGGCGAGACCGGGGTCCAGCTCCAGGATCAGCGCATTCGCATCGGGTGCTTCGTGCCAGCTCGGCACGACCCAGATGTTCTTGCCGATGTGGATCGGTTCGAACTGCGACTGCGTCAGGCGTACCCAGTCCTCGTCGTCCACGTTGCGGGTCGTGAAGGCCGGCGCGGCGGCCAGGCCGATCGCGGCTGCCGCCTCGGCCACGATGGCTGCCTGGTCGGCGTCGACATCGGTCAGCGCCACGACGCGGCTGTGTTCCCACGCCGCTTCCTTCGGCTCCATGCCCGGCTCGCCGAACAGGGGCTTTTCCTGTTCGGTGCCTTCGTCCGCATCCTCGACGGAGACGGACAGCGCGCCCGCCTCGATCAGGGCGTCGGACAGGGCCTCCGCGTTGTCGCGGGCGACCTCGATGACGATTTCAGTCCAGCTCATGAACCTGCCTTGGGCATTTCCGCCAGTCGTTGTTCCAGATAGTGAATGTTCGTGCCGCCTTCGATGAAGCGGGCGTCGACCATCAGCTCGCGGTGCAGCGGGATGTTGGTCAGGATGCCCTCGACCACCATTTCCGACAGCGCGATCTGCATGCGGCGGATCGCCTGTTCGCGCGTGGCGCCATAGGTAATCAGCTTGCCGATCATCGAATCGTAGTGCGGCGGTACATAGTAACCCGCATACGAATGTGAGTCCACGCGCACGCCCGGACCGCCCGGCGTGTGCCACGACGTGATGCGGCCGGGGGAGGGGGTGAACTTGAACGGATCCTCGGCATTGATGCGGCACTCGATCGCGTGGCCGGACAGCATGACGTCGCGCTGGCGGAAGCGCAGCTTCTCGCCGCAGGCGATGCGGATCTGTTCCTGCACGATGTCGATCCCCGTGATCATTTCCGTGACCGGGTGTTCGACCTGCACGCGGGTGTTCATCTCGATGAAGTAGAACTCGCCGTTCTCGTACAGGAACTCGAACGTGCCGGCGCCGCGGTAGCCGATCTTGCGGCACGCTTCGGCGCAGCGGTCGCCGATCTTCTCGATCAGCTTGCGCGGGATGCCCGGTGCCGGCGCTTCCTCGATGACCTTCTGGTGGCGGCGCTGCATCGAGCAGTCGCGCTCACCCAGCCAGACGGCGTTGCGGTGCTCGTCGGCCAGGATCTGGATCTCCACGTGGCGCGGATTCTCCAGGTACTTCTCCATGTAGACCTCGGGATTGCCGAACGCGGAACCGGCTTCCGTCTTCGTCATCGTAACGGCGTTCAGCAGCGCCGCTTCCGTGTGCACGACACGCATGCCGCGACCGCCGCCACCACCGGCCGCCTTGATGATGACGGGGTAGCCCACCTTGCGGGCGATCTGCACGATGGCTTTCGGGTCGTCCGGCAGCGCGCCGTCGGAACCGGGCACGCAAGGCACGCCGGCCTTGATCATCGCCTGTTTGGCCGAGACCTTGTCGCCCATCAGGCGGATCGAGTCGGAGCGCGGGCCGATGAAGACGAAGCCGGATTTCTCCACGCGTTCAGCGAAGTCGGCGTTCTCGGACAGGAAGCCATAGCCGGGGTGGATCGCTTCGGCGTCGGTGACTTCGGCGGCGCTGATAATCGCCGGCATGTTCAGATAGCTCAGCGACGACTGCGCCGGGCCAATGCAGACGGATTCGTCGGCCAGCTTGACGTATTTCGCGTCCTTGTCCGCTTCGGAGTGGACGACCACCGTCTTGATGCCCAGCTCGCGGCAGGCGCGCTGGATACGCAGCGCGATTTCACCGCGGTTGGCAATGAGGATTTTTTCAAACATGGCGTGTTCTATCTTTGCGAACACCCGGACAAGCCGGGTGTTCTTTGTAGATGAGGAGGTGCTGACCGGTGCGGCTGCTGGCAGCCGCGTCCAGGTCTCAGCCGATCACGAACAGGGGCTGGCCGAACTCGACCGGCTGGCCGTTCTCGACCAGAATCTGGGTGACGGTGCCGGACTTGTCGGCATCGATTTCATTGAGCAGCTTCATCGCTTCGATGATGCACAGCGTATCGCCTTCCTTGACCGTGCTGCCCACTTCGATGAAGGGAGCGCTGCCCGGAGCGGACGAACGGTAGAACGTGCCGACCATCGGCGACTTGACGATATGGCCGGTCGGCTCGGCGGCCACCGGAGCGGCCGCGGGCGCGGCGACCGGTGCCGCGGCAGGTGCGGCATTCTGCGCAAACTGTGGCGCGCCGTGCGACGGCATCATGACGACCTGGTTTTGCGGCATGGCGGAGGACTTGACGATGCGTACCTTGCTCTCGCCTTCGGTCACTTCGAGTTCTGCAATATCCGATTCGGCAACCAAGTCAATCAACGTCTTGAGCTTGCGTAGATCCATCTGAGACTCCGTTTAATCTTGTTTTGTAAAAGTATGCGTAGCGACCTTTTGGGTCAAAACGCGAAAATGCGTGCAGATCGCGTAGATTAACTGCTTTTTAGAGCAAAGTCGATGGCAAGGCGGTATCCCTCGATGCCGAGGCCGCAGATCGTGCCGGTTGCGATCGCACTGAGATAGGAATGGTGACGGAAAGATTCGCGCTGATAAATATTCGAAATATGTACTTCCACGAACGGGATCGCGACACCGGCCAGCGCATCGCGCAGTGCGACACTGGTATGGGTGTAACCGCCCGGGTTGATGACGATGTAATCCACGCCTTCGCCGCGCGCGGCATGGATACGGTCAATCAACGCGCCTTCGTGGTTGCTCTGGAAGAAAGCCAGCTGTGCACCTGCCGTGCTTGCCTGCTTTTGTGCGGCCTGTTCAACATCGGCCAGTGTCGTGGCACCGTAGATGTGTGGCTCGCGCGTCCCCAGCAGATTCAGATTGGGGCCGTTCAGCAGCAGCAAGTGTTTTGCCATGTTCCTGACCATAGTCCGCGAAAGTTCCGCATTTTGCCGTCAAGCGCGACCATTGGCAAGAAAAAAGAACATGCGAAAGTGCTCACAACGTGCCCAGATCCTGCGCCAGCTTGTCGAAATTGAGCCGTCCCAGATACCCTTTTTTGACCTGGCCATCCGCGCCGATCAGCACGGTAAACGGCAGCCCGCCCTGGGCGTTGCCCAAGGTGCGCGACAGTTCCGTGCCGTTCGTGCCGCCCACCAGCAGCGGGAAACCGATCTTGAACTTCTGGTTGAATTCGGCGATGTTGGTGGGCGTATCGATGCCGATGCCGATGACCTGCAGGTCCTTGTATTTACCGTCCGTCTGCAGGCGGGACAATTCGGGCATTTCCTGTACGCACGGTGCGCACCACGGCGCCCAGAAGTTCACCAGCAGCGGCTTGCCGCGCCACTGGGCCAGCGCCTGCTGCGTGCCCTTGTCGTCCGGCATGGTCTGCGCGAACAGGTTGGCGACCGGACCCGCCGGCTCGCTGGCAAGCGGTGCGGCGCCGCCGCCGCCCGGCGCCGGCTTGAAGGTCATCGGTTCCGGCGCCGGCTTCAGCTTGCCGCCGACCAGAAAGCCGGACGCGGCAAACAGCACGGCGACGATGCCGTAAGCAAACAGATGCTTTTTATTCATTGTTCAGGTGGGGTGTCGGATATTAATAGAGCGCGCAGTTCGGCGATGTCGATCCGGGTGGGCCGGTCGCCGCTGCGCTGTTTTCTGGCGCCGCGCAGGTCGTGGTACTCGTACAGTTCCGCGTGCACGCCTTCGTGGCGGTACAGGAAGCTGACCGTCTCGACGGGATCGTGGCGGGCGCCCTTGAAATGGTCGCTTTCGCTGATCTCGATTTCCACGTTTTTATTCAGCAGGTAGATCTGCACTTCCTTGGCGCTGTCGGCAAACAATTGCAGCCGGATGTCGTCATGCTCGCCGGCCGTGCCGTTCAATACCGCGCCCGTCAGGAATGGGTTGAAGTCGGCCAGCAGCTCCATGACTTCCAGCGCCACGGTGCGCAGATGCCGCAGCCGCGCCGGCTGCGTGTCCGCATTGAACAGTGCGTGGTACTGCCGGACTTCCTCGTCGATCTGCACGTCGTCGGGCAGCAGATCGCGCTTGGCGTTGGCCTGTTCGCCCAGCAGCTGGAAGGCGGCCTTGCGTTTCGCGGTGGCGTAGTCGGCGCCGTCCTGCGCCACCATGCGCGCGGCCAGCGTGGCGATGCGGGCCCGCAGCTGCGCGATGTCGTCGTATTGGTTTGCCATCATAGGCGTGATCATACGCTGAACCGGGAAAAACCCGCGCGTCGGGTAAAATCCCGTTCCTGTATTTATTATATTGACCGCGACCATCATGCATATCCACATACTCGGCATTTGCGGCACCTTCATGGGTGGCCTGGCCGTGCTGGCAAAGGAAGCCGGCCACAAGGTGACGGGCTGCGACGCCAACGTTTATCCGCCGATGAGTACACAGCTGGAAGCCCAGGGCATTGAACTGA
>Ga0265797_10005451_pt1 | contig 18557 bp, 17 predicted proteins | sample P2T30metagenome_FD_192433 | JGI IMG/M metagenome (GOLD analysis project Ga0265797, IMG submission 192433) | Plant litter microbial communities from East Loma Ridge, Irvine, California - P2 T30 | ecosystem: Environmental > Terrestrial > Plant litter > Unclassified | place: USA: California... | reverse complement strand
TGTTTTTTCTCCGCATCAAATGGTCCGGATTGCTGCAGAATCCTGCCGTTCATTTCTGCCTGCAATTGCTTTTTATTCCTTTGAATTATTGTATTCAGTTGTTTATTGACTTCTTTTTCAAATATTTTGAGTTCTAAAGGTTTCGAAATGATAATCCCCAGAAAAGTTGCTAAAATCAATCTTGGGATCGTCATCAGAATCTGATTCCACCAAGTGCCTGTTTTTTTGATTGATGACACAATGTATCGATCCAAATTGAAGATCATCAATCCCCACAAAATCCCGAATCCAACGGCGGTCCAGATATTGTCGAAAACCGTAAACATTGCATAACCGGCAGAAAGTGTGGCAAATATTGCTGTAAATAAAACGATCCCACCAATTCCTGCAAACTTGTTCCACTCGCTGGGTGATTTTCTGAGTAAATGAATATTTCCGCCGGAACAAATCATCAGGAAATGCTGGAACCAATTCATTTTGTAGTTGGTATTTATCTTTTTCATATCAGTTAATATCAATAATATGTAATCAGGAACGTTAATTTGTTACAAATAGTATTAGGCTTTACCTAATATCTAATTTTATACCAATTGTATTTCGCTTTTCTAAAGGTATTATTTTTGATAAGAAGCAAATAAATTAAAATATGAACAAAGTTTTTTCGCTAATCGTGATTTCTTTTCTGGCCTTTTCTTGTAAATCTGCTTACACAACTGAAAATTTACCGAAACCCTTACCTCAACGGCCAATTCAAAGCGAAAACAGCGGCTCTCTAACTGCTGAGGAATCAAAAGAATTGGATAGTTTAAAAACCAATATAACAACTATAGCAAACGGTGAAAAATGTGTAAACGCTGCAGAGTGGAAATCTATTGGCATTGGTGTCAAGCCTTGTGGTGGACCAGTTGCTTATCTAGCGTACTCTATTAAAATTGATGAAAAAGATTTCCTGGAAAAGGTTGATTTTTATAATCAGAAAATGGACGCGTACAATAAAAAATACAACCTGACATCAGATTGTATGTTGGTCGCTCAGCCAGCAAACATAGTTTGTGAAGGCGAGAAAGCGGTGTTTAAATAGACTATAATTCTTTCGGTATCAGTCTTCCATTTTCGGTTTCTGCGTCGCGGTAAAGTTTTGCCTTGCTCCACTTTGCATGTTTGGATGGAACAATAGTATGGCCTTTCCTGTAAGCATAAACTTTAGTAAATTCTGCCCCGAAAAATATGAGCTGGCAGGAGTAGTTGATCCACATCATCAGCAAAATAACCGTTCCAGCGGCGCCGAAAACTGAAGTTGGCTTGGAGAAATCAAAATAGAAACTCATCGCCATTTTCCCTAGATTGAAAAGCAAAGCAGTTACAATCGCCCCAATCCAGACAGATTTCCATTTGATTTCAACATCCGGCAGAACTTTAAACATAATCGCAAAAAGGACCGTAATCACAGCAAAACCTAGAATAAAATTGCTCCACTGAATAATAACATACGTTTCCAGTCCGAAATATTTGGTAATTAAACCATTAGCCAAGCCGATTACAGACGACAGAACCATACTGATTAACAGCAAAAATGCGATCATCAAGATCATCCCGAGTGAGTTTGCCCGGTCGAGTATAAATTTCTGCCAAGCTTTTTTGGGAGCGGCTTCTACATCCCAAAGATTGTTAAGTGTGCTTTGCATCTGGAAAAACAAACTGGTTGCACCAAATATTAAGGTCACAACGCCTAAGGCTTTCATCCAGAAATTTTCCTTGTCGATCATCGCGCTGGCAATGATATCCTGAATACTTTTTGCACCATCATAACCCATAATCCCTGTAAGCTGGCGGCGGATCTCACCATTCACAGCTTCTTCACCAAAGAAAATTCCTGCGGACCAGATAATGATAATCATCAATCCTGGCAACGCAAAAATAGCATTGTAAGCCATACTTGCGCTGTCTTTTGAAGCCGAAGAGGAGGACCATTCGCCAAAAGTTTCCTTTAAAATATCCCAAAAAGATCTGAGTTTTACCATAGTCTGAATTTCTAAGGAAAATCCAATCTTTGTACCAATCTACTCCTGTTTGTACCAGTTGGCGTACTTTACGTAATTATTTGCGATGCGGTCTATCTCACCTTCAATGAGACTTTGCGAGATATCTTTTACTTTTTTAGCAGGAACGCCGGCCCATATTTCGCCTTCTTTTATAATCGTATTAGCAGTTACAACGGCACCAGCCGCGACAATAGAATTGCTTTCAACGATACAGTCATCCATAATAATTGAGCCCATCCCAATCAGCACATTGTCTTTTATTGTACAGCCGTGAACAATCGCGTTGTGGCCAATCGAGACATTATTGCCAATGTTAGTCGGACTTTTTTTGTACGTGCAATGGATCATCGCGTTGTCCTGAACATTGACTTTGTTTCCCATTTTGATGTAATGCACATCGCCTCTCAAAACCGCGTTGTACCAGATACTGCAGTCGTCTCCCATCGTTACATCGCCAATAATCACGGCTGTCTCCGCTATGAATGTATTCTCACCAAAGACAGGTTTTTTTCCTAAAAGTTCTTTTATAATTGCCATCTTATTTTTTAATTTTTTAATTAATATATTTTGGGCGCCTTTATCCGTATTCCGCTCCCAATCTTTTTTGCAGACGATTTCAGTTAAGTTGAACTTGTGTACACGCAAAAAAGGATTTCCGCTCAATCCGGGGCGTAGATTCGTCATTATTTCGGGTTCTGTCATCCGAAACTCCCAAAATCAAACCAATAGAAAGAATCGAAAATCTGCAAACCCACTCATAATCAAAACTTAACACAACATTGGGATTCAGCGGCTTTTTTGTTCCACCAAATTACGATATTTTTGTACTTCAATATACGTAAAATGAGACAAATCATTATAGAACCAACCGAGAATCCAAAAGTGATGAAGTTTGTAACGGACTACAACTTGATTCCGGGTTCACTAGAATTAGACAGAGAATCTGATATTTCAGAAATCCCTTTGGCACAGGAACTTTTTAATTATCCATTCGTCAACAGAATTTTCATCACAGCCAATTTCATTGCCGTTGCAAAGGAAGATGCTGTAGAATGGGAACATGTGGTAGAAAGCTTGAAAAACATTATCGAGGACGAGTTGCTGGCCAATCCAAGAATCTACCTTCAGAAGAAAAAAGAACATTATCAGGTTTATTCTGAAATGACTCCGAATCCTGCTGTGATGAAATTCATCTCCAACAAAATGCTGATGGACGGCTTCATCGAGGTCAAATCGAGAGAAGAAGCGGGCGAAGTACCTTTGGCAAAAGAATTATATGAAGCTTTTGATTTTGTCAAAGAAGTTTATGTAAGTGATAATTTCGTCGCTGTGACCAGAGATAGCCAGTTTGAGTGGCATGAGATTATGAATCAGGTTCGTTCTTTCATCGCAGAGTTTTTGCAGGCCGGGAAAACCATTTCCAATGCAGAACCTCACAACCACGAAAATCCAATGTTGAAAATCATCAACAGAGAATATACAAGTGACGAGCAGAAAATCAGCGACATCCTGAATGAATATGTTGCGCCAGCCGTAGAAAACGACGGTGGAAAAATCTCACTAATCGAATATGACCAGGAAAACAAAACGGCAAGAATGTTGCTTCAAGGCGCCTGCAGTGGCTGTCCGTCTTCTACCGCAACTTTGAAAAGCGGCATCCAGAATATCCTGAAACAATTCGTTCCGGAATTGGTGGAAAACGTGGAAGCTGTCAACGGATAATTAATGAAAAACTTTCTTCTTTGCTTAATTTTGCTCCTTTCTGTTTCCTGTAAAAAAGAGGCACAACTGAACGATGGCATCCACGAAGATTTGGTAGAATCCAAATTGGCAAAAGACAGCCTTCAAAAAATGGATGTTGTTTTAGCAAAGCTCAATAAGAAAAATACGACTTTTCTGGATTATTATGTTCATTATTATTACGGACTGGATCAGAAAGCGATAGAAGAGTTTCATAAGATTTACGGCGACGACATCTATTATGGTGACAAAGATTATATCACAAAATTTGATTCTATCAGCCATATTTTGAGCGACAAATACAATAAAGAAATCGGTCTTTCCGACGATGAAGAAATGCTTGCAAGAGAGATTTACATCAATCATCTGAAAGCGAAGTACAACCCGACTGTAGAAAGTCAAATGAAATCAATTTACAAATGAAAGGAATTCTTCTCGTCAACCTCGGATCTCCGAGATCGACTGACGTTAAAGATGTTAAAGAATATCTGGACGAGTTCCTGATGGACGAAAAGGTCATCGATTACCGTTGGATTTTCCGAGCCCTTTTGGTGCAGGGAATCATCCTGAAAACACGTCCTAAGAAATCTGCCGAAGCCTACAAAACCGTTTGGACCGACGAAGGTTCGCCTTTGATTGTGATTTCCAAACATCTTCAGAAAAGACTTCAGGAGATTGTGGATGTTCCGGTTGGTTTGGGAATGCGTTATGCTGAACCATCCATCAAAACAGGCATTCAGGAGTTGGTGGACAAAGGCGTGACCGAGATCACGCTGTTCCCGCTTTATCCGCAATATGCGATGAGCACTACAGAAACGGTGATCGACAAAGCTGAGGAAGTAAGATTGAAATTCTTCCCGGATATCAAAATTAATTATGTAGAGCCATTCTACGACCGCGAGATTTACATCGATTCTTTAGCTGAAAGTATCAGGGAAAAACTTCCAGCGGATTTCGATTTGCTGCAGTTTTCATATCACGGTGTGCCGGAACGTCATATTTACAAAACCGACCCTACGAACACCTGCAATATGAATAACTGCTGCCAGAAGGAAGACAATCCTTCGCACAAATTCTGCTACAGACACCAGTGTTTTAAAGTGACCGAATTAGTATGCAAAAAACTGGGATTACCGAAAGAAAAAGTGATGGTTACCTTCCAGTCCAGACTGGGCAAAGACAAATGGATGGAACCTTACACCGACGCTACTTTGGAAGGTCTTGGCAAAAAAGGCATTAAGAAACTGGCGATTGTTTGTCCTGCTTTTGTTTCCGACTGTCTGGAAACTTTGGAAGAGATCTCTGTGGAAGGTAAGGAAATCTTCCTTCACGGCGGCGGTGAAAGATTTGATTACATTCCCTGCCTGAATGAGGAACAGAGCTGGGTGAATGTTGTGAAAACGCTTTGTGAAGAAAAGCTGAATGATTTTTACTTTCATTAATATCCAGATCAAATGATTTTCCGATACGCAAGACATACACAGAATCTTGAGAAACTGATCTACTTTTATACTTCCGTTTTGGAGTTTGAGGTGATTGGGAGGTTTGAAGAACACAATGGCTACGAAGGTATTTTCCTCGGGAAAGCCGGTGAGAATTGGCATTTGGAATTCACGCAGGATGGGAATTTGCCGGATTCAAAGTTTGATGATGACGATATTCTGGTTTTTTATCCGGAAACTTTGGAAGAGTTTCAGAAGATCTTGGCGAATCTTGAACATTTTAAAGTTCCGACGCTCACGCCCAAGAATCCTTATTGGAAGGAGAACGGCATCTGCTTCGAGGATTGCGATCACTACAAGATCATTATTTCTGACCTTAGAATTACTAAATAAATTATAAGACTTCAATTTTCATTGAGGTCTTTTTTTGTCATTTTGACATATTGTTTTGATGTGCTATCGGTATACGGTCGGTATACGCTTCCTATACGCAAAATGTGTTTTTTTTATTTGGGGAGATTGAGGTGTTTTTGTCATTTTGACGGATTGTTTGATGGATACTTTCTAATAGTACGCTGAGATTCCTCCGGAATGACAAACTGGACGCTGAAAACAGATATTGTTTTACACCGAAATCCATAGCCCTGATTGCAGTGGAAATCCTTTTTTGCGTGGGCTTCGGGAATTTCCGCGTGACAAAACGTGATGCAAAAAAGATTGCAACGGAAAGCAGGTTCCCGGCTCCTGAAAATTTGTAATGATCTTTATGTTCTGTCGGTTTGCTATTCGGATTTTAGATGGAGGCCTAAGTATCTTGTGCATCTGATTTCGTTTGTGATCGTGAATCTTATTTTGGTGCCTCGGTTTTACGCGGTAGAGCAAAAAACCAGGGAATCATCATTTTACTGAATAAAAGAGACTCTAAGCTGCGACAAACGAAGCTGAATGATATTTATGAAAATATATTGAAGTAGCTAACTCCCATCATCATAAAAAAACCGCCTCAGATTACTGAAGCGGTTTTTAATTTTATGCAAATAACATTATTTTTTATTGAAATCTCCAGCGAATACGGACGTCATCTTGTCTTCGCTCACGTATTTCTTTAGAACATCATTTACCTGAGCTACTTTCAAGGCAGAAACCTTCGCTTCCAAAGTGTCGTAATCCTCCAATGGCAGGCCGTATTGAAGCTGCGCATTGACAAGTCCCATCAAAGTATTGTCGTTTCCTAAACCTGTTTTTCTGGCATTGAGCCACGAGGTTAGGTTGGATTTGAATTCCTCCTCAGTAAATCCGTCTTTCACTGCTTTGTTTACTTCTTCTTTAAGAGCCTTGCTTACCAGATCTTTTTTGGTCGGATTGAAAAACGCGTACCAGCCCCAAGACGCCACATTATTTTCTACAGGAATACTGACATAGGATCCTGCGCCATAACTGATTCCCTCTTTTTCGCGAAGTCTGGTCGGGATTCTTGCCGTAAGGAAACCGCCACTTCCAAGCATTTCGTTAGCAATCGTAAGCGCCGGATAATCCGGTGACTTTCTGTCCATTGAAAATGAAATCTTTCCAACTGCAGCGCCATTTTCTTTATCAGGCGTCAGGTAATCTTTGTCCTGTTTTTTGGTTGCAAAGAGTTCTGGTTTGATGTACTCATAAGTGGATTTGGAGTTCCATTTTCCGAAGGTTTTTTCTAAAAGGGCAGATGCTTCTTTCCCATCTACATCGCCAACTACTGTACCGACACCATTGTTGCTTCCTAAAATTTTATTGTAGAAATCTACAAGTTGTGCTCTGGTTACTTTTGTATTATTCTCGATCTGTTCTTTTGTAGACGCAGTGTAGTAAATACTTTCTTTCGAATAATTCTCGGTAATTTTTTCGATTTCGGAAAAAGCGATGGACTGAGGATCATTCAAAGTACCTTCCAGATAGGTATTGTATTCGCTGACAGTTTTGCCAAGTTCCGCTTCCGGAAAAGTAGATTCTGTAAGTATTTCGTTAATTAGCGCCATAACTTTCGGCAGGCTTTCCTTGTATGTGCTGAAGTTGACAAACAAAGTCTGACCGCCGAAGCCAAAATTAACATTGGATTTCCAACCATCCAGCATATCCTGGATCTGCTCTTTTGTATGCGTTTTGGTACCGGTTTTAAGAACCTGTGCCATCAAGGCGCCAACGTCTGATTTCCCACTAAGATCTTTGGCATTGCTGACAGGAAAACGGAAGCTTCCCAGCACTTTACCGCCTTTGATTTCTTTTTTGATCAAGCCGTATTTCATACCATTGCTCAACTTACCTTCCACCAAGTTAGCCTTCAGGTTTTTGATGCTGGCTTCAAAAGGTGCTGTGTCTTTTTCGAGCGCTTTTCCTTTGTAATTGTTTGTTAATGATGCAATTTGATCGTTAGAATATTCTACATTCTTCACGCGCACCTCATCTTTTGTAGGGATGAAAACACCAATCGTTCTATTGTTGTCTTTGAAATATTTTTGGGCTACAGCCTGTACATCGGCTAATGTCAGTTTCTCAACATTGTCGCGATACAGCATTCCTAATTTGTAACCTCCAGCACCAATGATCTCGGTGAGACCGATGGCGTAGTTGATTGTATTATTTTTAGAATTCTCAATCTGTTTAAGAAGTTTTGCTTTTGCTCTCGACAGATCCTGTTCTGTATATTTGGTTGTCGGGATTTTATTAAGCTCGGAACGGAATTCGCTTTCTGTAGCCTTTACATCTTTGTCATTGGGAACCTGCAAACCGAAATACATAAAACCTGCATCTCTAAGCTGCTGCTGATATGCATAAACTGATGCTGCTTTTTTGGAATCGATCATCGATTTGTACAGATATCCGGAAGGATCCGCTGTAAGAATTTCCGACAATGCATCCAATGCTGCATAATCTTTGTCTGCGAAAGGTGCCGTGTGATACAATGCGCCTACTACTTTGCTGTCGCCGGCACGTTTCAATTCTACAAATCTTTCTCCATCCTGTGCCGGTTCTACAGTGTAGGACTGGTCTAAAATCCTTGTAGGTTTCGGGATGACAGAAAAGAACTGCGAAATATAATTAAGTGCCTGCTTTTCATCAAATTTACCAGCCACAATCAAAGTAGAATTATCGGGCTGATAATATTTTTCATAGAATTTTCGTAGCGTAGGCGCTTTTACCCGTTCGATATCTTCCTTGCTTCCGATTGTACTGTTTCCGTAATTGTGCCACAGGAAAGCTGTAGAATTAATCCGCTCCTGCAAAACACTTCCCGGATCATTTTCTCCGATTTCAAATTCATTTCTAACCACAGAAAATTCTTTGTCAAGATCAGTTTGTAGGATGGTGGCGTTGATAATTCTGTCCGCTTCCATCTGGAGAGACCATTTAAGGTTTTCGTCGCTTGACGGAAAAATTTCGTAGTAATTGGTTCTGTCATACCAGGTAGTGCCATTCGCCTTCCCGCCTTTTGCAGACAATTGATTTTTGATGTCTCCCAGGTTTTTGGTGCTTTTGAAAAGCATATGTTCCAGCAAATGCGCCATCCCCTTTTCACCGTAACCTTCATTTTTGGATCCCACATTGTAAACGATATTCACTACCATATTACTTTGGGAAGGGTCGGGAATCAGCAGGACTTTCATCCCGTTGTTCAGGGTGTATTCTTTAATACCCTCGGTATTGCTTATGAATTTCGGCATTTCTGCTTTTTGCGAATATACAGATGTAGAAATCCCGGCATAGAAAAAGACTGCCGCAGTAAGTAAAAGATTCTTCATGTTTTGATAGTTATAATTTTAGGTTCTTAAATCTAATAACTTTTCATTAAATAGATCATAATCTTATCGATTTTTATGAAAATCTTAACGTATTTTTGCCATTATGCAGGTTGAAAAAATAATCTTAGGAATTGATCCGGGAACTTCCATTATGGGATTCGGAATCATCTCGGTTAAAGGCGGGAAAATGGAATTGCTTGCGATGCACGAGCTGATCCTTAAAAAATATGAAAATCACGAAACTAAACTTAAAGTTATTTTTGATCGCACCTTAGCGATTATTGATGAGTATCATCCGGACGAAACTGCTTTGGAAGCACCTTTCTTCGGGAAAAATGTTCAAAGTATGCTGAAGCTTGGCAGAGCACAAGGTGTGGCCATTGCCGCAAGTCTCCACAGAAATATTCCGATTACCGAATATTCGCCAAAAAAAGTAAAAATGGCCATCACCGGCAACGGAAATGCCAGTAAAGAACAAGTAGCCGGAATGCTTCAAAATCTTCTTAAACTGAAAGAATTTCCAACAAAATATTTGGATGCGTCGGATGGTTTGGCAGTTGCCGTGTGTCATCATTTCAATTCCGGAACTATTGCGACGGACAAATCCTACTCTGGTTGGGACAGTTTTCTTAAACAGAATCCCGATCGTCTTAAATAATATCGGAATATATCTCTCGAGAAGTCTGCAGATTGGTTAGTCTGAGGTTCATCGGTCTTGTCTTTTGACTCTTTTTTCCTTATTTTTGACGCGATGAATGATTCCCTTTTTGACCTGATCGAACACACCAACCGAAGTCTATTTCTTACCGGAAAAGCCGGAACGGGAAAGACTACTTTCCTGAACGATTTTGTCAAGAAAACCAAGAAAAAACACATCGTTGTCGCACCAACCGGAATCGCCGCGATTAATGCCGGAGGCGTTACGATCCACTCAATGTTTGGGTTGCCACTAAGGACTTTTCTCCCTACAACGGAACGAATTGATCAGAATATGGCGAACAACATTGCCGACCTGATGGTGCATTTCAAATACCGGAAAGACAAGCTGAAACTTCTCCGCGAAATAGAAATTATCATCATTGATGAGGCCTCGATGCTGCGTGCGGATGTGCTTGACATGATGGACTTTTCCCTGCGACACGTTCGCAGGAATCAAAACAAGTTTGGTGGTGTCCAGATTTTATTCATCGGTGATCTTTACCAGTTGCCGCCGGTTGTGAGGGATGAATATGTCCTGGCCAAATTCTACAAGTCGCCCTTTTTCTTCCACGCTAAAGCCTTGGAGGAAGTCAAATTAATAACGATTGAACTTACCAAAGTTTACCGCCAAACCGATGAAACCTTCCTCGACATCTTAAACGCGATCCGAAACGGCATTGCCAAAGATATTGATTTTGATCTATTGAATTCCCGATATCAGCCTGATTTTGATTCCAAAGATGAAGCTTACGTCTATCTCTGTTCCCACAACAAAATGGCGGACGACATCAATCAAAAAAAACTGAAGGAACTCGGCGGAAAATCTCATTTGTATAATGCTGATGTGGTTGGCGAATTCAAGGAAACACAATATCCGAATGATGAGGTACTGGAACTGAAAATCGGAGCGCAGATTATGTTTATCCGAAACGACACGTCATCCGACAAAAAATATTATAACGGAAAACTAGCACAGATTTCCTATCTGGATGAAGATGAAATCTCCGTTATCCTCGACGGAAGCGAAGAAGAGATCACTTTGAAAGCCGAAACCTGGGAACAGAAACGCTATTCTCTGGATGCTGACAAAAATATCAAAGAAGAAGTTTTGGGCAGTTTCAAACAATTCCCGATCCGGCTCGCCTGGGCGGTTACGATCCATAAAAGCCAGGGTTTGACCTTTGACAGGCTGATCATCGATGCTGGGAAAAGCTTTGCTTCCGGACAGGTTTATGTGGCGCTTTCTCGTTGCAGAACTTTAGAAGGCATTATTCTGAAATCGAAGATTACGCCGGACGTTATTTTCAGTGACAAGCGGGTTTCGAAGTTTCAGGATGAGACGCACGCCAACTCCAAGATGGAGGAAATTATTAATTCTGAAAAATACGATTACAGCATCCAAAAAGTCATCAGAAGGATCGATTGTGTCTGGTTTCTGTCGGCTCTGGAAAAGTGGAATATCGATACGAGGACAAGCAAATTCATTGAGAAAGACCGTTCGCAGAAACTTTATCTAACCTTAAGATCGGAGATAGAAAATCTGACGGTTATCTTCCAGAAATTTGAAAGGATCCTGATGCAGAAAACGCAGAAATTCCTGAAAGGTGAAGAAGAATGGCAGGAAGTTGAGGTGAAAGCAAAAGGTGCTGTTAATTTCTTTTTCTCAAATGTGAATGACAAGATCTTCTCTCCACTCAAAGATTTTTATGCTGAGACTAAAGGCGTAAAAGGTTTGAAAGCTTTCAATGAAGATTTCCGGGTTTGGCTGGATGATCTGGAGGAATATTTGAAGGATTTAAAAGACGTTTACCTTTTGGAAACATCATTATTTGACAAAGAAAAAGATGCTGTGATCTCAATGTCAATCAATAAAGTTCCGACGCACGTTCTGACTTATCAATTGTTCCAGGACGGGAAAACCGTTTCCGAAATTGCAAGAGAACGAGGTTTGGTCAATTCCACTATTTTTGGGCATTTATCGAAATATGCTGAGCAGAATCTACTCGACAAAAGTGATCTGCTACGAATTTATCCTAAGGAAAAAGTGGACGCTTTTGAAAAGGTCTTCAAACAAAGTCCAAAAGAGAACATCAACGATTGGAAAGCGGCTTTGCCAGCGGATTTTGATTATGGCGAGATCCGATTGATCTGGAATTATTATTTGAATTTGAAGAAATAATCTGCGTCTCAAGATCAGGAGATTTTGATTGATCCAACGCGTGCGCACACGTGAGTCCGTCTCTGCGCAGAGGACAAGTCACGCGTGCGCACGCTTCAATCATCGGATGCGCATGCGTTGGATCTCCGGACAGCATTGCTGTCATACTACGAAAAAAGCCACAAATAAACTTTGTGGCTTTCATATTATTTAAAAGTAAGAATTAATTGATCAATTCAAATTTTGCATATTCTGCGATTTTCTTTGGTAATTTGATTCCTTCCTCGGTTTGATTATTTTCTAACAAAGCGGCCATAATTCTTGGCAAAGCCATTGCAGAACCGTTCAGTGTGTGAACCAATTGTGATTTTCCGTCAGACTTGTAACGGCATTTCAAACGGTTGGCCTGGAATGTTTCGAAGTTGGAAACGGAACTTACTTCCAGCCATTTTTCCTGTGCAGCACTCCAAACTTCGAAGTCGTAAGTCATTGCTGCGGCAAAACCTGTGTCGCCACCGCAAAGTCTCAGGATTCTGTAAGGCAATTCCAGATCTTCCAAAATGGACTTGATATGTTCTACCATTTCTTCCAGAACAGCGTAAGAATTTTCCGGCTTTTCAAGTCTTACGATCTCCACTTTTTCGAATTGGTGAAGACGGTTCAAGCCTCTCACGTGTGCGCCATAACTTCCCGCTTCCCTTCTGTAACACTGCGAAAACGCTGTATTCTTGATTGGCAGATCTTTCTCATCCAACAAAACATCGCGGTAAAGATTAGTCACCGGAACTTCCGCTGTTGGAATTAAATATAAGTCATCGGCATTGATGTAATACATCTGTCCCTCTTTATCGGGCAATTGTCCGGTTCCGTAGCCAGAAGCTTCGTTCACTACGTGAGGCGGATTCACTTCCAGGTAGCCGGCATCAACATTCTTATCCAGGAAATACTGAACCAAAGCTCTCTGCAACCTTGCACCTTTCCCGAAATAAACAGGAAAACCAGCGCCAGCGATTTTTACGCCCAATTCAAAATCAATCAAATTGTATTTTTTAGCTAGTTCCCAATGCGGGATTGCACCTTCGCCAAGACCTTCAACCGTTGTAGATTCGTAAATAATTTCGTTATCATCGGCAGAAACACCCGCTACGACTTTCTCGTAAGGCACATTTGGGATCTGATAAAGAATGGTGGTTAAAGATTTCTCGGCTTCTCCCAGTTGAGATTGTAATTCTTTGCTCGATTCTTTGTACTGCGAAGTTTTGGATTTTGCCGCTTCAGCTTCCTCTTTTTTCCCGTCTTTCATCAGAATCCCTATTTCTTTCGAAATTTTGTTCATCTCGGAAAGTTGTGAGTCCAGCTCAAACTGTAGTTTTTTTCTTTCGTCGTCAGCATTGATGGCTGCATCGACCAAATCTAATTCCTTGAAGCTTCTTTTCTTCAAGCCTTCCAAAACGCGCTCTTTGTTCTCGCGCAAAAAATTAACCTGTAACATAAAGTATGTTTAATGTTTAAAAGTTTGTTTTAAAGTTCTGAGTAAACAAGGAACTCTGAATTACGAACTTTAAACCGTTCGCTGCAAATTTAAGGATTTTATTTCACGATTGTGACAATGTTTGGCTGCCCGGCTGCTTTTGTAAATTTCAAATCGCCATTGTACCAAAGTTTTGAAATCTGAAAAAGTGAAGGTGTCCAACTGTATTGGATTCGGATGGTATCATCATCGTCCGGCGTTGCCGGCGTTGTCGTTTTCGAAAGGCGGATTACAAATCGGGACTCATAGGTTTTCTGATCTGAATTTACAGAATCTGTCAAAAGTCTTATGGCGCCCGCCGGATAATCCAGATAAACTACAGTATCTGCATCCCGTGCAAATGTATATCCCGAAACAGGCTGCAAATCTCGGTCTCCCAAAAGATCCAATAAACTGGCACTGGTATAGGAACCACTAATTTTATTATTGAGCAAATCCTGACCGGCAGCGTTTTTCAAATAGAGTTTTAAAACCTGGTCTATCACCTGAGTGTCCTCCTCATCCCTTTGGCAGGAAAGAAGAAGTATTAATGCTGATAAAATAATTGAAATCTTGAGTTTCATCTGTGCAAAGATAAAAATTCTTTCAAGACAATTTTCTGTAGTGGGAAAAGAATCCGCCCATCAGTAAAAGACCTGTCACAAATAATGTGATGGACTGCGCAATTGCCATTCCTTCCACTCCAAATCGTGGCACTAATAAAAACGCCAGCAATAAGAGCATTGCAAGTGCAATGGCGGATATTGCCGTATTATATGCCATCTTACCAACTGCAGAAAGCAAATTTCCATATAGATTCCTGAAAATCATATTCATAAGAAATGCAGCGCTGAGAATCATAAACGGCGTCTCGATTCCCTCATATTTTTCACCGAAAAAAAATGTCACAATAAGGTGGCGCAGGAAAAATATAACGATAAAAATAGCTGCGCACAAAGGAATAAATATTTTATAATAGTTTGATATGTAATATGCTAAAAACTGTTTGTCATTATGATTTTTTGCTAATTCCGGAAAATCGCTTTGCATGAAAGTAAGGGCAATGAAGGTCAAATTTGCAGGAATTAGTATGGCTGTTTTATAGTCTGCTACAGCGGATTCATTCAGCAGGAAACTCATCAGAATAATGTCTAATGAGAATAAAGCATCACTCAAAACTGCAGTTCCGGCAGTGAATAATCCGTAGCGCCAGATTTCCTGTTTTGAAAAACTGATTGAATTATTTATTTTTAAAAAATCAATATTTTTGATCCAAAACAGAGCAATGAAAGGCATCACTGTAATCGCTGCCAGATATCCTGAAAGTCCAAAAATGTATGTTAAAACAAGCGTTGAAATAAGCCCAAAAATATTGACTGCATTATTCAGTGTAGCAAATTCTTTATTTTTTGTATTGATTCGCAGTTGAGACTGGATATGATTGTAGAAAAAAAATCCGATAAGTCGGACAGCAAAAGCTAAAAATAAGATAATAATCTTTTTAAAATCATCAAGATAAAAAAAAGAAGAAAGGAGAAACACAACACTTAGGATAAGCTGATAATAAAAGCCCCGCTTCCAGAGATAAATAGAAAGTCCGTTTTTCTCTTCTGCTGTCTTGGCAATCGAGCCATATCTGAGCAAAATCTGCTGGCTTCCAAATCCGCTGAATGAAAGAAAAACAGCAGACATTGCCGCAACAATACTTATCAAACCAAAATCACTTTCCGGCAGCAAACGTATAATAGCAACTGAAGTGATGAACCCGCAAATCTTGGCAATCAGCAAAGATCCAAAGACAAAATGGCCTTTGTTTCTGAAGAAATTTCTAATAAAATCTGAGAGGTTTCCCACTAATTAAAAAATAACTTAAAAATAGCTAAAATATTGACGGCCTGACTTTTTTGATAAAAATCCTTTTGTGCAAAAAGAAAGTGTACATCAGATTTCAGTTCCGGATGATTTTCCAGACGCCAGATATTACTGTCAAAGTAAGTCTGATAATAAGTCTGGATATCCTGAGAATTATAGTAATAAAACTCGTACGGATACATACTTGTACGGCCGGCTCGTCTTGTAACTTTTGTATTCCAAAGCTTTGAAATCCGTTTTTTCACTTTTGGTCCAATTGTATTTTTCCATTGTGCGTCTGGTCTCATTCCTGTTTTTTCCCAGACATAGTCAGCTGCTTTTGGCATGCACTGATTTAGCCATTCGAGGTATAACTTTTGGTTTATTTTCCATTTTTCCGGTAGACTTATTGCAAATTCGAGCATTGTTTTTGTCATAAAGGGAGAGGTTTGGTACGCATACTGCTGAATGACCTGAGCTCCTAGAACCGTTCTGTTGTAGGCCACATTTCTGAGATAGAAAAGTTCTTCAGATTCGTACTGCTTAAGAATTTTATCAAAGTCGGCTCTTACTTTCGGAAGGAATTTTCTGTTGACAACAATTTTGAAATCTCCAGGCTTCTGTCTGTGCGGAACTGTATTAAAGCCACCTAAAATACCATCCCCGATGGAGCCGCTGTGAACAATTTTGAAGTTGGTATCCTGTAGTTTTTCAAAGGCATAATGAACGTGTATTCCGCCGGTAAACAACCCGCAACCTTCTGATAATTCCGTAAGTTTATCGATATATTTTAAATAAAGGCCACCGTCCAAAGACTGGAATTTATAATCAATGTTGTAATCTTTGGCTATCTGCCTGGAAATGGTCTCGTCCAGATATCCAGACTGCGAAAAGCACAAAACCTCGTTTGGCTTATGCCCTAACTTACTGGCATACAGTAGTCCCATTCTACTGTCCAGACCGCCACTTAGCAGAGTAAAGTGTTTGGAATTTAGTTCCTTGTCTTTCTCATATTCCAATTGTATGCTGTCTGAAAATATATCATCCAACGCCACAACAGCCTTTTCTTTAGTACCGGTGAAGTAAGAAATCTTATCTAAATCAAAATATTTTTTCTCTGTAATACTTTGCGTGTTCAAATCAATTTCAATGTAATGTCCATCAAGTATTTTAAAGACATTATCAATAGGTGTCTCATTCTCAAGCATATTCCCAAATGCCAGTAATTTGTAAAGATTTGTAATATCTGGATTTGTAATAATCTGATTCTGTAGCAGGTTACTGTTTAACCGAACCAGATGAGAGTCTATGAAAACGCCTTCTTTCTGTCCGGAATAGAAGACCCGCTGGGTGGATGTTGGATTAGTAAAGACAATGACTGTATTTTCTGCTTTATCCCAAGCATAACCTCTAAATTCACCTTCTAACTCTTTGATAGAAGCAATTTTACTTTTTAGATAAAGCTTTTCAAAAAATTCCGGAAAAGAAGATAAATTATGATCTTTGAGAAGTTGTTTTTTATTTAAAATCACACCTTCAACAGCAATTTCCAGACGTTCATTTTTGATGACGAAAGAATCATAGCCGCTGTCGAAAAACACATTTGTATCAACGCTACCTCTGGCAATATTAATCTGAAAACCCTTCATTAGCTCACAACTTGGTTATAGACGTCTGTAAATTGCCGGCAGATGCTTTCTTTAGAAAAATTGTCTACAACGAATTTTCTCAGGACTTCAGGTTTTTCAGTGTCTATTTTACGATTTATAAAATTTTCCATCGCCTGGTACAGCTCTGCTTCATTGGCTTTCTCAATCAAAGTTCCTAAACCCGGCTTCACAAATTCAGGAACGCCGCCAACTGCTGTGGCAATCACCGGTTTCCCACAAGAATAGGATTCCAGGATGACGCAGCCCTGCGTTTCGTTGTCACTGAAAAGAATAAAACAATCGGAAACCTGCATCTTTTCTGCAACTTCGGAATAACTGATTTCATCAAAAACTGAAATATAATTTCCTGCATCTAGTTTTTTAACAATGCGGTTCAGTGACATTGTATCGCCGTCGCCGCCAATTTCCAGTGAAACGTCGTAGCCATTTTGTTTTAATTTATAAACAGTTTCTATGATTTGATCCGGTCGCTTTCTTGGAATTAAGCTGGATACGTGCAGGAATTTTATTGTTGACTTTTCAATGTTTGCTTTGATAGTAAAAACCTGGGTATTCACAACGTTTGAAATCACTTTCATTGGCGTATGGATTCCGATAGACTTCAGACTTTCCAGCAGATTTTCACTTACGGGAATAATATAATCTGCTTTTTTTGCTATGAATTTTGCAATTCTTCTGACAGTTCCGGAGGTTTTGTTCAGATTTTGTTTTTGTAAAGCAGTCCAATGCTCGGATACAACAAACGGGATTTGATATTTTTTCTTAAGGTAAACCGCAAAAAGCATGTTGTTGTGGAGAACGTTTGCATGAACCAAATCTGGTTTTTGCATTTTTGAAAAACCAAATCTGTAAGCCTTCATTCTGCACAAAAAATTCTGAACCGGATTTTTGGAATTTTTATAATAAATGATCAAAGTTCTGACTCCGTTAATGACTTTGTCATCAAAAATAAAAGTTTCTTTTTGATTAAAATCTCCTATTGTATGGAGGATTTCCACATCGTGCTGCAAAGCCACAGCTTCCGCATGACGCTGAACGAAGTTGCCATTCGTAGGTTCTAATTTATTTGGAAACCAGGAAGATATGAAAAGGATTTTCAAAGTGTGATTTTGAAATTGAATCTTATATTTGTGAAAATGCTATGAAATAGAAGCAGCCCAACTTCTGCTGAACGGCTGAACAAAGTGACTCAGAAAATCAAGATATGTATTCTTTGAGAAATCAAATACCTCGATCTCTTTTGATAATTCGCCACTTCTGATTTTACTTTTGAATTCCGCGAGTTTCAAAGTTTTCACTTCGCCATTTTCTATAAAGCTGGCCTTCATCCGGTCAAAAAGTCCGAGGTTAAATTCGGAATCCAGCTCTCTCATTACTTTTCCCAAAGCGTCGATGCTGCAGCCTGACGCAGCTTCTTTCTCCTCATCCACACAAATAATAATGAACTGGTTTTTTTCAATTTTGAATGAAGACGACAGTTCCTTTCCGTGTGCTGCCCAATCTCCCAAGAAATCATAAAGTTTCTCGGCAATTGTTTTGCTTTCTTTGGCTGTAAATGGGCGTGAAGCCGGATATATAATAACGCGATAATCGCTGGTTTCTACTATTTTTGTTTCCTCGATTTGCATAATGAGATTTTAAAAATATAAAATTACGGATTTTTATCTAA
>Ga0265797_10005450_pt1 | contig 18557 bp, 20 predicted proteins | sample P2T30metagenome_FD_192433 | JGI IMG/M metagenome (GOLD analysis project Ga0265797, IMG submission 192433) | Plant litter microbial communities from East Loma Ridge, Irvine, California - P2 T30 | ecosystem: Environmental > Terrestrial > Plant litter > Unclassified | place: USA: California... | reverse complement strand
GGTGACGGTGACGGTGGGGGGGGGAGGGATATATGGAACGGGGACTACTTGGGCTTAAGAAACATGATGCAGGCAAGCAGCAGCAGGCATGTCGGGTTGGGATTAGCGGGCCTGCTGGCGTCTGTTTGGCGCTCACCCAACCGGCAGACAAGCGGCCGTCGAGCTTAAACGGCTATGTCATGCCTTCGTGGGAGACGACCCTCAGGGCCCAAGCCACACCTAAACATCTGATCCTGCACATGGCCCGAGATGGCCGACGACGACCCGGCGAGCTGTATATCGGCACGTGTTTGGGGTATGGAAAGTATATTTACAAGCTGTATGCTTAACTACTGGAACGTATCGGATTCTACACTTCATGCAAGGGCAGAACCTATAGATTTCATGCCGATTATCTTCATAGTTTCAACGCCCTTCTCACTTTCTATTTATATTTGTTTGTTCTTACCACCAGGTTAGGTACGTACCTGGAAACATTTGTATCAACATCCGACTTGAAACTTCGATTGACATCAGCACCTGACTTAAGACCAGCAGTGAAAACACCCCACTCACGCGCAGGGCGGCCTCGAGCTGTATTAATTTCAAATATCACCTTGATCACGCGTATTCCTCAAGACAGCGGTCATGATATATGCTCTTCATGTCTGTTTCTGTGTATAGTCGTAAAGCTCAGCACATCCCGCAAAGCCACGCGACCGCATGCTCAGTCCTGTGCGCAATTCGCGCAGCACTCTCACACAGTCCAAACACAGAGCTGTCTGTGTATTAGTACAGAGGGCGCTTGGTCACAGACGCGATCTCATGCATCTCCCTCAAGCACCCCAAGCTCCTCACAAATCACAACCCAACTCAAGGCTTATCCATACCAGGACCCTCGTAGTTCCTGTCAGGCAAGTACAAGTGCCTCTCCGCGCCCTTCTTGGTCAGCACGACCATCCTGATCACACCACCCGAGCTGCCGTCCCACTTGATCGCCTCTTGCAGCGAGTTCTTGACGAAGCTCACGCCCTCCTCCTCGGTCATGTTCTCCTTCCAGTTCGCGTCGCAGTAGCCGTAGATGTACGTTGAGCCCGAGCCGCCGATCGCGTACGCTTGCTTGTGCAGGGAGCCGCCGAGCGGGATCGAGTAGACTTGGCCGCCGTGTCGGTGGTCCCAGCCTGCGATGATGATGCCGGCGCTGAGAAGAGGGTTGTTAGCATTATGGTTTCTTTTGCTTTCTACGGTGGGTATTTCCTTCTGTCTTACCTCAAGGCGTCCTTGTTGTCGTAGCACAGCTCCTGGAAGATGGCGGCTGCGGTCTGGGTGGTGGGCGGCTCGTCGTTTGTGATTCCGTACATGCCGAGGTGATATTGCACGATGTCCGCCACTGCCTGTGTGTCTGCCGCCGAGCCTGATCTGCAGCACCAGATGGTGTCGTGTACTCTTGTGAGCTTGTCCGTCACTCTGTTTGCGATGTATGCGCCCGTGGTGGTTCTGCTGTCTGCGCCGAGGATCACACCGTCCTTGAAGTTGATTGCCATGCTGTTGTTATGTTAGTGGTTCTGTCGCTGGGATCGTGATGATAGGTACGTGAGAGTGGTGGCTGTGTGTAGACGTACATGGAGGTTCCAAGGCTGTGGTGGTTTTGTTAGCTAACTGCGCTTCTCGATATGTCTGTAGTGATACTTACTTGACCTCGCCGCTCTTGAGGTGACCCATATCAACGTGGATACCATCTGGTTATCTGATCAGTCCAGTGCCCTTGACTTTCCCATCATGCGCTCATGGATCTGCGTACCCTCGCCGAGCATGCCAGTCGTCTGCACCATGGTTGCGGGTTGTGTTTGTGATGTTGTGGTGTTTGGGTATCAAGGTGAAGCTTTTGAGAGTATGTCGAGGTTGCAAGAGGTGTAATGCGTTTGTGAGGTGAAGGCGGCGGTGGTGATGTTTCGATGGATGGCTGTTGGAGGTCGACACGCCAGGCCACAGAGCTCCGCGTCGTCAATCGAAGCTCGGGCCTTCACCTTTCCAGCTACGTCAAGCAACTGTTTGGATGCGACTTTAAGTGATAGCTGTCGATAGCTGTCGATACAGAACATAACAGCAAAATAAAAAGTCGCTCTTTGGCCTCGGGTGTCAGAGTCGCTAGAGACTGGCCTGAACACACCACTCCAGACAATCAACACTCGCCACCTGAACATCACTCACATCACATCTCCCCGCCACAATGAACGCCCTCTGGGGCTGGGTGCGATACCCTTTCTATGCCGGCTCATCACTATTCGGACTCGGTAGTGCCGCTCTATACTATTACCAAAAGTATACGCACCCACCATCGCCAACATGCAACTCACACTAACACCGTCCCCAGCGAGATCATCTACCCACGCAACATCCCCCCAGGAGCCCGCACAGACGTCCCTCGGCCCTCTCAATATGGAATCGAAGACCACGAAGAACTCTCAATCCCAACACCCGATGGCGAAACCCTGAGTGCGTTTCTGCTTCGCCCTGCCAACAAATCTCAAGCCCGTCCGGTCACGATTCTCGCTTTCCACGGAAATGCTGGAAACATAGGCCATCGTCTGCCTATAGGACGTGTGCTTACTAACGATGTCAACTGCACTGTGCTGATGCTCGAGTACCGCGGATATGGACTATCGACTGGCACACCGAACGAGCAGGGCCTTGTAATTGACGCTCAGACTGGACTTGATTACATTCGTTCGCGCGATGATCTCAAGAACAACAAGATCGTCATCTTCGGGCAGAGCATTGGCGGTGCTGTTGCTATTGATTTGGTGTCGAAGAACCAGGAAGCAGGCGATATCAAGGGCCTGATCCTCGAGAACACGTTCCTCAGCATCGCCAAGATGATCCCCAACGCAGTGCCTGTGGCGAAGTGGCTAACGCCGTTCTGTCACGAGTACTGGCGAAGTGAAGAGATGATTCCAAAAATCACGAAAGTTCCTATCCTGTTTCTCAGTGGGCTGCAGGATGAAATCGTACCGTATGTCTTCTTATCCTCCCTCGATCAATTCGGAGACACAAACGCTAACGAAGCAACAGACCAAGCCACATGAAGCAACTCTTCCGCCTGTGCAAAACCAAGATCGTGATGTGGAAAGAGCTGCCGTACGGCGATCACAACAGCACTGTCGCGGAAACCGGGTACTTCAACTATATCGACGAGTTTATTTGGCGACACGTGGTCGGTACGCAGTAGATGTATGCAGTTATATAGATTCGTCCTCTTATATGATACCCTCGCGATCGAGCTCCCAGACACAGTGACTAAGAAGTATGACGACGCACATGCATACAGTAGCTCGAGTGTCAAGAGCTGGCCGACGATCCGCAAGATTTTTTGGGCGCTGATGCATGCATGCACGCGCAAGTCCCGGTTTCAGTGTGCTTAGTATTGTTGTTGGAAATCGTAGGTCGAACAAAGGCGGATGTGGCTGATATGATTTTCTTGAATTTTCACATCTCCATCTTCAAATCAATCATACAACACAATGTTATTCCTCCGAGCACCATACGGCGAAGAAAAATTGTTTGCATTGGTCGCACCACCTGCAGGCGGCTCTTGGACGTGCTACCGACGAATGGAAAGCGAGGAAGTGCAGCTGCATAAGATTGCCCCTGCATTTCCCCAGGAAGCACGCGCCACAGGCCATGCAGGCAGCGAGTCCGCCGCAAGGAAATCGAACGATAATGGCGTCGCCGCTCCTGCCCTGGGAAAACACCGCCAACACACTGTATCCGGGGCTCAGAAGAAGAAGGACACTTTACAATAATCACACACCTTTGAACGATCACTCCAGGACTCGGATTTCTCACGGATAACTCAAGCACGAGCAACAAGCTTTATTAACAAGGTTTACCCTTCCTCAGAGACATAGGGTTCTGTTGGGCACGCGATGAACGGGTCATATGCCAATGGCACCCCGCAGGCCACGATGAACGGAAACGGCGTGCTGAAAGAGAACCACACGAACGGACACACCACGCGCCTGCAACAGAAACATGTCACAGTAGTCGAGCCCACCTCCGCCAACGGAAACAGCCCTTCCTCAGCGAATGGCACCCGGCGAATACCCATGCACGACAGAAAGCTCTCCAACCCGCTCGCGCCGCCCTTCCTCGTCTCTGCTCCCGGCAAGACGATCGTCTACGGCGAGCATGCGGTTGTCCACGGCAAAGCTGCTATTGCAGCGGCCATCTCCCTGCGATCATACATGCTCGTCACCACGCTGAGCAAATCGAAACGGACGGTCAGTCTGAAGTTCTCCGACATTGGACTCGACCACACCTGGAACATCCACGAGTTGCCGTGGAAGGCTTTCAACCAGCCATTGAAGAAAAAGAGATATTATGACATGGTCACGAGCTTGGATGATGAGTTGGTGGAAGCCATGCAGCCGCATATTGCGAATGTGAGCCCGGAGGCGTCGACTGAGGCGAGGAAGATACACATGTCTGCGGCGTCGTCGTTCCTATACCTCTTCTTGTCACTAGGGTCCGAGAACTCGCCAGCATGCGTGTACGCCCTCCGATCGGCAATCCCAATCGCGGCAGGTCTGGGAAGCAGCGCAAGCATCAGCGTCTGCATCTCCGCAGCCCTCCTCATCCAATGCCGCGCCCTCTCCGGTCCACACCCAGACCAAATGAGCCACGAAGCCGAAGAGCAACTCGAGCGCATCAACCGCTGGGCATTCGTCGGCGAGCTCGCCATCCACGGCACTCCCAGCGGCGTCGACAACACCGTCGCGACCAACGGCCGCGCCGTCCTCTTCCAGCGCAAAGACTACACCAAACCCCCCATGGTCAAGATCCTGCGTGACTTCCCCGAACTGCCCCTCCTCCTCGTCAACACCCTGCAACCCAAATCCACTTCTGCCGAAGTTGCCAAAGTCGCCCGCATGAAAGAACGCCATCCGGCCGTCGCAGACTCTATTCTTGATGCTATAGATTCCATCACGCGCAGCGTGCACGACTGCATCTCGCGCGAGGACTTCGACGCCAGTAACCCGGACTGCATCGCGTACCTTGGAGAACTCATGTCCGTCAACCACGGCCTGCTCACCGCGCTCGGCGTCTCACATCCCAAGCTCGAACGCCTGCGCTACCTCGTCGACCAAGCCGGCGTAGGCTGGACGAAACTCACCGGCGCCGGCGGCGGAGGCTGCGCAATCACCCTCCTCAAACCCAGCATCACAAGCACGAGCACGGGCACCAACGGCACACAACAACTCAACGGCGAGGCAGCTCACGAGCCGCCCGTCTCTTCAAAGGCCAGCAACGGTGTGCCACCGATGGAAACTCTCCTCGACCAGCTCGAAGCCGAAGGTTTCGAAAGGTACGAAACTACGCTTGGAGGTGATGGTGTTGGTGTGTTGTACCCGGCTATTATCAACGACGAGGAGATTCATCAGGATATGTTCCTTACGACTGAGGGCCGCGAGGGCGTTGAGGCGCTGGTTAGTGGGCGGAATGATCCGGGGGCTTGGAAGTATTGGCGGCCGTGAAAATGTTAATCGTATCTTTCAAGATATTTATGTTTGCTTCGAGTGTGTTCTGGGATTTTTGCGTGGCGCTGGGGTGGGTTGATCATGGATTGATGGATGGGAGGGGATGGGAGGGTTTCGATTCGAGAAAGACAAAAGCTTCTGAGGTTTCTATACACTACAGAGTCCTGGCTCACTTGGCACCTCGCAGTGCCTTCTTGTGGAAAGCAGGGTTGTCGGTTTGTTGAAAGGGTATTGAGTGGCGAGGAAAAGATACACATTTAATGGTACACATGCTGCGCGAATTTACTCTCATACCTATGAAGAAAGGCGAACAAGACAGCAAGACGACAACCAAAGAAAAAGAAAGGAGAAAAAAATTCATTTCCTGAATGCAAGGTATCTGATTTACAGCATACGAACCCACATTCACACGCCCATGCCCCTCTCCAGGAAAGAGGCCGCTATCACCGTGTCCTGTTATTTCTGTTCGTGGGCTTCTACGACAACAGAGCGTGCACGTAGATATCCGGATTCCCATTCGCCTGCTCCACCGCCCGCAGCTCTCCACCCAACACCGCCGACTTCTACGGTGCATTGGTCGAGGATGTGGCCGACGGCGACGGCGATATCAATGCTACGCAACCATACGAATCAGCGGAGCTCCGGTTCATTACCATCAATCGATCATCCGACCGACCAACATAAAGGAAAAGGGAAGATTATAAAACTTACCAAGGCGAACTCGTCTCAACACCATTTGGCGACCCCGGTCCGACGCCCACAAGTCTCGCAGTGCCGATTTGGCAGCTGGTCGAGACTCATCAACCTTCTTACAATATACAGTACAAGTTTTCCGTCGCGGCGCACTTAGACGATGCAGGCGTGCGAACATAACCAGAGAGTCAGACTGCTCCTGGGGATGTGGGTAAGTCATCACCGGACACAAACATCAGGTCTCACCACTTGACGCCTCTGTCAACAGACTCGCTTTCGACTCTCCAATCTGCTGTCATGACATGATCTGAGGCTTTCGTGCTTGCCCAACCATAACCATGGACTTTACTCGTGCCATGTGGATACATGGCCACATCGACTTACTTTCAACGCTCAGCCCACTGCAAGGACGCCACTACCAATGGACAAAAGGTAGCTACAAGAAGGAATCCTGCTTGCCTCGACCATAAAAGAAGTACATGCCTTTTTGCAAGCCATTGTGGCTTCTGGACGGCCTCCACGAAAGTTACTTTACGAATAGGCGAAGATCCTGACTTCACTCTTTTGGGGTATTAGGGTAAGCTGGAAAGCAACTCCTTCAATGCCACTTGGAAGTATGCTAGGCTGAAGCAGTCTGTGAGAGATTTTCACGCCTCGGAACGGCTAGGCCTAGCTGCAGACCGATTACTCGAAGGAGATACGATACCAGGGACCTGGTAATGTGGACTGCAGCGTTGCAGAGCTGTACAGACAGCTTCGACCGCAGGCTTTTTCAGTACCAGAGATCGCCGAGGAATTACTCTGGTATACCAATCGGAAACTTGTCCGCGGAAGCAGCTGCATGTACGCTAATCGTTTTACTTGGGATTTAGAGGGGATGTCAGCTGTTTGTTCGAGTGAAAGGCAGGGTCTGAGACATCCGCGGGCAAGCGTTACTCGAAGTAGAAGCTTGAGATCTCACGATGCTCAACTTCGACTGCTGTCCTTGTGAACGCCTCCAAAAACGGCTACCAACGAACACAAGGTTCTTCGCTTCTTTCCACGCCACCTCAGCTGTCATTTTCTTCGTGGCTCTTCAGCCACATGCATGCCAGTTTAGCTGACTACGTTTTCCGAAAGCTGGGCAAGTACACACCGACTTGGCTCTTCTCTTTCATACCAGCTGTGACAAGCTTGGATTGAGCCTGGTGAGAAGGCACACGCCCTGCGATGTCCTATCAACGACTTTGAATCTGGGAATTGTGCAAGTACGACCTTTCCAGACTTTATCATTTGGAAGCTCAGCCATCTAGCGATGGCATTTTTCAATTCGCAATACCTCAAGCTCCTTGCAGATGTAGACAAGCTCTTACATCTTCACACCTCGTACTAATCGATATCCATGGACGGAGGGGCACTTAGCGTAACGTGCATGAAGAGGAGTTCGCTCGCTTGGTAACATTCGTCCTTCTCCATTGACCAGAGGACATCTCCGGGAACTTGGCGCCCTGACTTGGCGGCTTGGTTGTTCTTCTATCCTCAAGTCAGCATTACTAACGTCTCACGCAAATGGCAACGCCACATCCAGGCAAACGCTGGCCCGGTCTAGTTACAGATCTCTCAGCATCCACGATTGGGCACGCCTGGACCAACACCAACTCAATCTCTACCGCTGTTCCATGGTATTAACTTGATATTGGCAACCAGAGTTGAGAGCTGCAATGCGCCTTCAAGCCTCATCACGTTGATGGGACGAAGACCCGTGTGCTGCTGACAGGTAGGTCTTCGCAGTGTCATGGTAGTAAGAGAGTAGAAAAAAATACTTAAAGCACCTCGCAAGACGCCCTTGAATCGATGTTTCCAACCACTCAGCTACATCACAATACCTGCTCAAACATCCTCACTACACAAACGTTCTTCAACCCAAAACATGCACTTCCTCGCAATCCTTGCCGGGTCTTTGGCCGTCGTTGGTGCCAGTCCCTTCCCCGAGCCGACAGGCGATGTTCAGAAGCGAGCAGCCGCTTGTAACACCAAGGATAACCCTGCCTACAAAACACTCAGCGCACAGGGAGCCAAAGGCACGGCCTTCTGCTACGAGTACCTGCACCTCCCTACCATCACCAAGGACGTATACGGGCCAAAAAAGACAGTGTAAGTGACAGGCGCCAGTCCCACGAACCCAGCGATACACTAGCTTACTGGAAGCTATCTAGCACTGTCACTGTGCCGAAGACAATCTATCAACCGTGTGACGAACACTATGAACGAGAAGCAGTCGCAGAAGCAGAAGCATCATCGGAGGACGGAGATGCGCTGGCCAAGCGTCAGCTTCAGCTCCTCCCGGCTGTTTTGGCCCTCGCTGCCGACAAAATCAGCAAGGGATGCGAATGTCTGAGCCTGAAAACGAAGACCGTCACCAAGACAAAGTATCAGACTGAAGTAAGTTACTCTTTCGATGGGCTGGCACGCACTCCTTGAGGGACTAGCTGACTCTTTCTACTGCAGACTGCAACGAGGACTTACGGCTATGTCTATGAGTGTGAGCCCACTTATTCCTAGGTGGAGTCCACTGCAGGCACAGCCTTTGACACCAATTGATGATGATGGACGGCGGGGCTTGACGTGGCATTCATGTGAAGAAGAAGTTTTCGTTTGCAAACGTGCGTCCGCACTTTATCTTTGTAGTTTGTTATAGTGAATCTGAGCAACTCTCATGTCAACCCAGTTTTATTCGAGCATCAGCTTTCGTCGCGTGATCTCCAATGAATCAATGATTTGCTCTTCCTCTGTCCTTTTCGCTCTCGCTTACAAAGCTCACGTATCACCACTCAGAACGAGTTAATCCAAGAGCCCAGGTGGGCCCAAGCCAAGCTCTTCATGGCTACCTTTGCCATTCGTCGTAGTCCTGGGGTCCAGGCATGGCACCCCAACCCGCCACTCGATTCGTTGAGTTGACTTTCAACCTTGCACCTCGTTATGTTGGGGAGCTTCAATAAACTCGCAATTGACATAGGCATCTGTGGTAGTGTTTTGTGCTTGCCGAGATATCAGTCTAGACTCTACTTGAAGGAGGAGCTCCCACTTCGATAGCATCTTCATAATGTAGGTTCTCGAGAAGTACTGAAGTGGAAAGCATTGACTACGTGAGCCCGCCAACCATCCATCACCTCTAAACCTACGCCGCACTCCAACTCTTCAGACATACTTCTTTGTCCTCCTGGCTTCGTTCGCGGGCATACGGCTCACAAGAGTGATATGCCCCGGGCTAAACCCTGGCCTCATGTCTCCCACAAGCCCAGGGAGCTTCGTCAATTGCTCCACATCTCTGAGGTCTTTGAAAGAATACACCGGCATTTTCTTGATCTTGACCTCATCGGCAAGATCCCCGCCAAATTGGAACATGCTGAAACTGTCCAGCGTGTCGGTCCATCTTCTCAAGAACCCGTATCTAATGGACAGGTAGGAGCTGATAATTGCCCAGATGATCAAGAGCGTGGCTGGTAGCGCTGGCGGGACAACGCCTGGTGCGAGTACCAAGTCAGGGCGGTAGTCAGTAACGTTTTCGTAGGTGGAATTTGTGCCGTCGTATAGAACCCGCCCGAGAGCGTAGCCTTGTGGGCCGTCGTACATCAGCTGTACCGCCGTGGAGCTGTATGCTCTTGCCAACGCTATGCCCAACTGCTCAGCCTGAAGCAGTGTCGACCGAACAAGAACAAACACGACGCTGTCGCCCAACATGGATGTAAATATCGAACGGGGTGCATCTGCTGCGGTGAAGAAGTCCTCGGACCAGGACCCCGTCACCAGATCCCCAGTGAAGATGAAGTTTGGGACAGCGAGCGCTAGTCGCGGCGCGCACTGAAATACGTTCTGGGTGATGGGAGTATCGGTAGGCTCGAAATTGCTATACCGTGAGGTAATTCCGTTCACCTTAGCTGTGCCGACGGCCGATGAGGAATTACATTGCACGCCGATGGCCTCCATGGGGATCACCGACTTCTGATCGTGGCTGGGAACTTTGTACGCGCCGCTCAGATCTGCGATTGTACCAGACTCTAGCGTGAGATTATATGTGTCAGGGTCCAGCGGAGGGCTAACCAGCGGATGGTCATCAGTTGCCGTCTGCCATAAGGCCATCTCGAGGGTGCTGTTCTTCGCCAACCCAGGGTAGGGTTCCGTCGCACCTTCACTCCTGTTGAAGTAACATTGTGTGGCGGTCTGGTAATGGGAGAACGTATCACCGTATCTTTCTTCGGAGTATCCTAACTCAGCAACAGCCGCATAGTTGATATTGCGTGAGCTATTCATTGGTTGGTAGTGGACGTCGATTCTGTCATCATCGACGTTGTAACTCGTCAAAGGCTGACTGAGAGGTATCGACTTGTTGCGACGGCTGAGAATAATAAACTCATCGAGCTCTTGCACAATTTTGCAATGGTAGCGAACGACCATGCCCCAGACTTCGCCAGTGAATGGTGCGCTAGTTTGGGGAGCGAGAAAGATATCGTCCGCACTTAGAAGAAGTGTGTTGTCTCTAGCGCTGAAGTGTCGGAAGATGCTAGCATTAGATGGAGTTGTCTGCTTGCCAAATACTATGCCGTAGGCAGGCACTCGTGGCGGCGCGGCAAGACTCCAGGCACTGTGAGCAGCTGCCAAAGTGGCTTGCTGCGAGCGGTCGTCAAAATTAGTTTTGTTGCGACCAGTCATGTTCGGTGCTTCGCTTGTCTTGCGGTAATCTGGTTTGAGCTCCATGCTGAGGCCCAACAGAGGGAGCGTCACGAATAACATAATGGACGGCGCTGCAAGAACCCACCACAACCGGCTTGGTGCACGTTTGTGCTCTCTCGAGAGGTCACCGAAATGAGCTCGGATGGCGTCGATCCATCCATCCAAGCCGCTCCATGAATGATCGCCATGTAGAATGACATGCCAGGCGTCCCGAGCACTCCAGAATGTGGTCATCAGCATACTGGCCTCAACACCAAGAAGACCGTATTCGCCAAGGTCAAGACCAACGACACCAAGGATGAACCACGAATAGTATACAGTCCGGCTGCCGGCCATTCCAAACTGTACCTGATTTGGAAATTTGGGGTTGCTCAAATATAGTTTCCAGGTGACGATGTAATAGGCAGCCAGAATAATCGGTACACAGCTTCCCAATAGGGCACGCCATTTATGTCGCTGCAGCGAGTGTCCCCTTTCATGTGTGAGGAACGGTGTTGCAGGTGGCTGGTCGCTGAGGTCACTGAAGTTTGTCAATTTCTACTCAGTACTATGGCAGCGCAGAGTAGTCGTACGTCAGACCATCAGATCCTTGAGACATATGCAGGTCGTAGTCATCTGATCGAACTACACCGGTCGATGCGGGCATGGCTTAATACCGTGTATGGCAAAGAAAGAGCAGCCACACTGAGCCTTTCCAGTAGTGATCGAAGTGGATGCTTTTCACAAAACCAGCCGATGAGCGAAACCAGTTTTATAGGCGACATTTTGTTAGACAGGATTCAGCCGTAGCATGATGATCCTTTCGTAACCTGACAGGCCGACAATAAGTCCACTATCATGTGTGCATACGGCTGATGGTTGTCAGGGTGTGTGGAAGACGACCCTGCAGGCTGCGTGTGTGAGCTGAGCGAGGCATCAGGCCATGGCATGATTCACAGCTCCTGCAAGATGCGATACAGTATACTCCAAAGCTTGCCGTGACTGTCATTGGTCAAGTCCAAGCGCATTCCTACCTGCGTCGCCATATGGCCGCCTAGGCCTCGGAGGAAGTCTTGATGAAGAGTAAAGGCTGACAAGGTTACTGGTGTGTAAGACACAGGCCTAGTATGTTTCTTGTTACGCTGGTGTGATGGTAAGCATTGATAATTGATGCAGTCGTGGTTTAGGTGAAGGAGATGCCGTGCGCTTGTCAATACAGTATTCGCAGACGGGTAAAGAGTGAATAGCGTTTCGGCGGATCGCGACCGTGCGGATTCTGATGTTCTTGTAAGCTATTATATTGTCGACGATAGTTTTGATCTTCACATACGACCATAGGTCAGTGAAAACTGGGCATCCCGTCCGCTCTGCCATACATAAGCACTGAACCGGGCGACTAGTACTAGAGTGGGTGACCATCTGGGAATCCCGCCTGTTGTATGTTTTTATTTTTGCTCGACATATGTCTCAATTACTCCATTTCTTCATTATATATACACTATCAAACAGCACATTATCACATGCAACACCAATAACTTGCGGCGTCACGCCTCCAAGTTTCGGTCTCCAAGAGCACTAGACTAGACCTCGGCGTCTCACGAAAGGCTGTAGAACAATCGTGTAGCTCTACTTGAGACAAACAACAGCGATAGCGACATCGTTGCCTGTAGCTCGAGTTACAAGCAAGGACATATCTTGTGCGCGGAGAGTCGTTAGCAGCCACAGCTGATCGGGTGTCGTATCACATCTGGGAGCCTCGAACATTTGCCCACCAACTCGTCTCTTTGACATCTGTTACCGCAGTGCGTACTTGCATGCACAATTCACCTCACAAGAATCGCTGACACCCAAAAGTTCATGACCCCCACCGCAGCCTCACTCAGCATCCTAATCTTCAAAGGCGAACCCCTCGACTACCAACGCTACCGCCACACCTCTCTCCACATCACCTTCCCAGACCCCCAAGAACCTCTCGTCGCCCACGCCGTCGGTCCTCCAGGCGAGTACGAGTTCCAAATCAGAGAACCGTACGACTCGATCGAATCGCAAGGCATCGTGCGGACTGTGAAAGTGGGAAGTTCTTTGGTCTCTGTGGTGCATGATCAAATGATTGATATCTTGCGAGCAGTCCCGGTTAGAAATTGGGATGCTGAGTTCAATTGTCAGATTTGGGTTGAGGCTGCGCTGAGGAGGTTGAGAGATCTGCGGTTGGTGAGTGGTGAAGATTATACAAGAGGGGTGGATGGGATGGTTGATGCGATTTCTGAAGCTGAGGATGAGGAGGAGTAGTTGATGGGAGAAGCGTGGTGGTGAAGATAAGTGTGGTTGGTCACGATCTAGTATCTGCGTCTCGCGATATGGCCACAGCAGATCACCTCGTGAATTCTACACACTGATTATAATGTGGTCCAGACTCGACAGCTGTGACCTGCTCAATGACCTCGAATGTGCAAGTTGGAAGTGCAACATCCAATTCGAGGTACGAACCACGGAAGGTGTGCTCGAAACTCTAAACCCAAAGCTAAACGTCCATCTTCACATGAAGCAGCCTAGGCTGCGCTACATTCATTCGCTACACCCTTGACTCCATAGAGTTCTCGTCGTAATCCTTGTTCTCAATACAAACAAGTCGCTATTCACACACCATCGCTCGCATTGCCTTCGAAGGCTCGATAGAGAATCAACCCGATCTGGTAATTGTGGCTTGTACTTAGCGTGTTGTGGCCAACAACTGGCTTGAATGGGCATGCCCTATTGCAATTTCCTTTGACTTGACGCCTTCCTATAAAGTCAAAGCATGGCTGCTGAGTATGGTCGACTTCGAACTACGACTTCAAGTCGTGATGCTGTGGTAACCAGGACGCACACATAATTCATGAATGAGATTCAGGGGCCCCCGGAAATGTTGCATTCCTGCGCGAGCAGAGTGTTATCTCATCATGTCGAAAGCGAAGCTATTGACACTGATTATAGATATGACTACAGCCAATCCAGACATCGGGACTCAATCACGAGGCGCATTACGCATGCGGCTGGCGCCATGGCTGAAGTACCTCCATGAACAACGACATGTCATCCACATGTGAGTGCAGAAAGACGCCGGCTGGCCTTTCTTGCTTTGCTGCATAAGGATTATTCGCACGGAGTGATTTGCGTCGCGATATATATCAGGGTTGTAGTCAAAGGAGGCGGAAGCCACTTCTGAGGTCTACTTTAGTGGGCTAGACCTCCAAAGAACGCTGCTGGGTGTCCATATGGCTGGAACATCCGCCCACCTTTACTTTCTCCTGTCTTCCACCTAAGTGAGTCGTTCGGACCATCGAGGCTCGCTTTTCATGATGACGAGAAACGAATTGTCTTGGGTCACATTTGCCTTGCTGGCCATTATCTCACTCGCTGATGCGGCTACTCATCTAGCAAAGCGGCAGGTAGCAACAGCAGCAGATGGGACGCCGACTGCCTGGCAGTACAAAGGATGTTGGAGGTATGCTGACACTTACATCTGCACGCTGTAGTAAGACTGATCCAATCCAGCGACGACGTTAACAATCGCACTCTCTCGTTGATGGCTGATGCTGGCGGTCATGTCTCGAATGACGAGTGCCAGGCACTGTGCTCACGACTAGGTTACAATCTTGCTGGCACAGAGTACTCTGGAGAATGCTTCTGCGGCGATCGATTCAACGGCCTTACGGCACAGATACCTGATGGTCTATGCAACATGGCATGCACTGGCGATGCGTCACAAGTGTGCGGAGGTCCCAATGCTGTCAGTCTGTACTGGGACGGCACTGGGTCTCCGTTCAAACTACCAGACGATGGCACATCGGCGTCAAGCTCGACTACCGACCCAGCCGACTCTGTCGCAACCTCGCCGTCGGCGACTTCCGATACGGACAGTACAGCATCGCTGCCCACGTTGGCCTCCCCGACTCTCCCGGCCAGCGATGGAACTCCTCCGAGCTCGGCACTTGATCCACCAACCACATCCGACTTATCAACCATTGTGGCAGACACCATAACTTCGTCCACAACTCTGATCCCATCGCCCAAATCACCAACAACCTCTACCATATCTTCGAATTTTTCTCCTGATTCCTCATCAACCACAACACCTCCCACCGCCACAAAGCCCACCTCAACCCCATCGCCCACGGTCGTCACAAGCAACCTTCCCCTGAATTTTAGCTACCAAGGCTGCTTCGTCGACAGCACGATAGCCCGCATTCTACCCGTCCAACAGCCAGACTCAACCTCCCTGACAGTGGAGGGCTGCATCAACACATGCTCAGCACTCGGGTACAGTACGGCTGGCGTGGAATGGCAAGTGCAGTGCTTTTGCGGGACCTCGATACTCAATGGCGGATACCTTGCTACTTCTCCGTATGCCAGGTTGAGTTGTAAGATGGCGTGTTCGGGGGATGCGACGGAGGGGTGTGGGGGGAGGTCGTTGATGGCTGTTTATTCTAGTGGCGGGTTGCTTGCTTAGGCAGAGCGGTAGAGGTTGACGATTTGATGTTGGTGTCTAAGTGGCCTTTTGATTATCGCCTGAAAGATTTAGTTGTTTCGGAAATCTTTGTACAGTCTCGGTGTAACGTATGAGGGTTCTGTGCAGCGGTTGTTGTAGCTAGGTTAGTAAAATTGATTTGAGGACATTTGTAACACACTGTACATCCCCCTTATCGCCGTCGCTGCCATCGTTCTACTAATTTCCAGTCGGAGTCCAATCAGTCCACTCATCGACCAGATCGTGCTGCTCCACAAACACATTACCGTCGTTGTCGCCATCATCTTTGTCATCGTCCTCTTGGCCAAGAGGCGGGCCAGCTGCACCCATGAGCTCCATGAGCATAGCCATAAGTCCATTTTCGTCATCCTCTCGCACGCCCTTGATCCCTCGCATCGTTTCCATGAATTCGAACATATCCCGAGTGTCTGAATGCGCCTCTGCTCTCTCCCTTGATTCGGAGTCTTCTGCGCAGCGCGTAGAATCACCATGGAGCTCATGCTCTTGGATGGCATCCAGAGCGTTCTCTTCTGCCTCTTCCTCGAAGAGGTGATCTTTGAACACATAGTTGTGGTTGTCCTTGTAAAACCTCTTGATCCGATGGCGACGGACGTTTTTCGCAGCGTTGCGCAGCGCTTCGCTTCTCTTCTTCTTGTGCGCCATGGCACCGACGATAGTGGCATTGCCGTCCTCGAGCCACTGCATACTCTCTGTCATGATCTTGGCCTCTGCATTTGCGAGCATTGTTGACTCCAGGAAGAATTGCGTGAACATGCGCTCCCACTCGAAGCTGATCTCCCGCTTTTTGAACTCGAAGGCGAGCTTGGGAAGCTCGGAGTCACGAGCCCTCGATTTGAAGCGAATCTGATAGGGCGGAAGATCGAAGCGTCCGCCATCTTCTCTTGCGCCCGCGTAGCTGCCGAGGTACCTTGACAGTCCATCTCGCCATACACGATGTTTACAGCGCTCGTATTTCTGGTTGAAACTATTGGGTTCCATTCTCGCCCTGCCGTTCGTGGAAGAGCTCTCAGTGAAGACACACCGCTTATTAGCTTCACCCTCGTAGCGACTGAACACCATTTCGGCAGCCATGAAGCACTTCACCTTCGATTCTCTCACCTCCCAAGTCGAAGTATATCTGTACCATGTCTGGATTCTCGAGGTATTTTTTCGCGAAGACTTTGGGGATCTCGAAGCGCCACATTGAGCATACTTGTCGCCCGGCTATCTATAGTTGGTTCGGATCTGTGTGTTGGAAAAAAATTCGTTGCCAGAGTTCGAGTGGGAGATAATAACTTTGTTTTTGTGCTGTACTTTGTGCCATCTTCGAACACGGTGCGGTGAGGCCCTTTAGCCACCTTATTCATCGAAGTGATCGACGTGTTGTTTCGTGCCGTGGTGATGGTGAGGAGAGCTGTAGCAGCTAGCTTCCAAAATTTCGATAGGCACTACGAGATTTGTTTGAACGATCAAATGCGTTACTGAGCTATAGGGAGTACGTATACAGACGCCCAATAGTAAGAGCATTAAAAAAAGGGAGGAAGGCAAGGAGCGATCTTGCGGTATCTTATCTTATCGATAAGATAAGATAACTTCCATCAGCAAAACGTGGCGGGCGTAGAAGTGACGTAGGTGCATGCCGAAGCTGCGTCAAGCCATACCAACGTTTTAGAGGGATATCTACGTCGTTTCTAACGTACCTGAATATCAATCTTTTAAGCCCGGTCTCCTACTTCCAGTAACTTCTGTCCCGAAAACTAAACGAGATCCCTGATAACCTCAACCGATCGCACAAAGTGCCTACCTAGCCCATCATGTCCGGTAAGGCAACAGTCCAACCTTCCAGCACAAGAGAACAACACTGACACCTAACCAGCCCCTCCAGTCGACTACTACGCAGCACTCAACATCGACTCCAAAGCCACCCAACAACAAGTCCGCGATGCCTACAAAAAAGCCGCCCTAAAGCACCACCCCGATCGCGTCCCTGCCGACTCACCAGAGCGCGCTACCCGCACCAAGAAGTTCCAACAGATCAACGATGCCTACTACACCCTCTCAGATGCCACCCGCCGCCGCGAGTATGATGCAGCCAGATCCTACGGTTTCGGCTTCGGCAGCAGCTCAAGCGCCCCCGCCGACGACCCCGAAGAAGAGATCCCCCGCCCAGAAGCCGGCAGCGGTATGCCAGGCGGCTTCGGAAACTTCCCATGGTCGGCGTTCGGTTTCGGCGGCAATGCGAAGAGCGAGGGCGATGCGAACAGGTACTCGAACGAGCAGTTTGGCAGCGTTTTTGAGGAGATGATGAACGATGAGGGCATGGCCGAGGGCGAGAACCACCACCCGACTGGGTCGTTCTGGTCGATTGTTGGTGGTGCCAGTGGAGGTGCTATGGGGTTCATTGTTGCGAATGTGCCTGGTGCGGTGGCGGGTGCTGTTGCGGGTAACAGGTTGGGTGCTGTGAGGGATAAGAGGGGCAAGAGTGTGTACTCTGTCTACCAGGAGCTGGAGCAGCCGGAGAAGATGAGGTTGCTTTCTGAGCTGGCGAGCAAGGTGTTTGCGCACGCAATTAGCTAGAGGGTTGTTTGGGATTGGGAACGGTAACGGTTTGGCGTTCTTGCATTTGTACGAGAGATACCATATCGGATTAGTATGAGAAATGATAGATCTTACTTCATGGCTTCAGTATGATCAAAGAGACTCATCAAGTTTGAATCAAGTCAGAAATCGCGTATAGCACGAGTGAACCACTTCTCTGTGTGAATGAGTAACAACATCCCCTCCCATTGCCAGCATGTGAATATTTGATCTGATCTCACGTTCAGGAGCTTCCTTCGCTCACCTGAAGTTACAAGATTGTCACATGTAGAGGCTGCTGAGTACCAGATCTGACGCAAAAGCCGATGGACCTGCCATTTTGCCCAAATGAAACTGGAGTGATAGACACGTTGAGGGAACACGATCTAAAGAAAATATACCTTTCGCTTTTTAATATTTATCTTCCAGTCGCAATGGCCAGCACCAACACCTATTGCCAAGATTTCGAGCCATGCTTGGTGCCTCAGGCATTCGTGGGGTTGGATTCGAGACTTGAATTTCTGTTGGCGGCGCATACAGTCATCGGTGGATAGAGAAAGCATCGACTGGAGGCA